>Ga0131853_10010191_pt1 | contig 17192 bp, 12 predicted proteins | sample TergutLab28metaG_FD_92764 | JGI IMG/M metagenome (GOLD analysis project Ga0131853, IMG submission 92764) | Labiotermes labralis P1 segment gut microbial communities from Petit-Saut dam, French Guiana - Lab288 P1 (version 2) (version 2) | ecosystem: Host-associated > Arthropoda: Insects >... | reverse complement strand
GACGCAGAGTGGCGTAAATCTGACCGCCAAAGCGACATTGAACCCTATGAACATAGCTTCTCAATTGCTTGATAACCGCATCCACTATAAATTTGCTCATGCCTTCGTTTATTCTTCTTCCAGTGAGGAGAAGCTGGCTGTGAACCCCGGCTTTTTCCGCCTCATATATGTAGTAGTGGGGGTCTACCCCTATGCAGTGCCCGCCAACCAGCCCAGGGGTAAAGCCTAGGGCGTTCCATTTGGTGTTCATTGCTTGTACAACTTCGTGGGTGTCTATCCCCATCTTGTCAAAGCCCATTGCAAGCTCGTTCATAAAGGCAATGCAGACATCCCGTTGGGAATTTTCTACTACCTTGGTAGCTTCCGCTACTTTTATAGAGCTTACTTTATGTACACCGGCGGTTACTACCATTTCATAGACTTTTGCAATTTCCTCTAGGCTGTCTGCGTCCATGCCGGCCACTATTTTTACTATTGTGTCAATTGTATGTACTTTGTCCCCTGGGTTTATGCGCTCTGGGGAATAGCCCACCTTGAAGTCTGTCCCATAGTCCAGCCCAGATTCTTGCTGCAATATGGGGACGCATACATTTTCTGTGACCCCTGGGTAAACCGTAGACTCGTACACCACTATGGAGCCTTTAACCAGGTTGCGCCCCACTAATTTGCTGGCCGATACCAGGTAGGACAGGTCTGGGGTGTTGTCGGCATAGATTGGGGTGGGTACTGCTACTATATGAAATTTTGCTTCCCTTAGCCTTGCTTCATCGCAGGTGAAGTCTACTGCTGTGTTGCGGTTGCGTTTCATGGGGGAAACTAAAAAAAGCGCTTTCGCGCTTTATTTAGAATATCTTTTACTCATACTCGTATTACCTCTTTGTTGAATTAGGGCCTGTTCCCACTAGCGACAACAGGCCCTAAGGTGTTATGTGCGCTTGCCAAATAGGACTGTTCTTATATAAGAATAGAGCGCATTTTTCAGCATATCTCTTATATCACTTGGGCTTAAGTTACACAGCGCCTGTGGTTTTTCGCTGCATTCCCTGTAGTATATATAGAAGTAATTATGTGCGTTTCTCTTTATGTCAGCAATTTGCATCATTGGAAGCCTATCCATTGTTGTTATCATATCTTTTGCGAACTCAATATAAACGCCCGATGGTGAGGGTGTTTTTTGGGATGGGTTAGATTCAATCCATAGTATATCCTCTATTATGTCCGATAATTTTATGCCGTTGTGCTTCATATCATTTAGATGTTGATTTTTTATTAAACCATATTTCATTCTATGCCTGAAATCTAGGGTAATTTCTTTATCGTCCATTTCCACAAGGCAATTTTTTTCTTCATCAATAGCTAAAAATGTTGAATGCTCCTTTAGCCTGCGTAAGATATCTGCGCGGATATTTTCATTAAAATCCTTAAAAAAATAATCAAATTCAACAAGCGTCTTATATAAACTATGCCTATAGTTTCGCGAAATAAGCTCATCATATAATTTTTTATAATTCTCACATCCTTCATAGATACGCATTCCATTATGAATTTTAGTTAGCATAAAGGGCTCATCCAGTGTATGAGCCATCTTTTCCGAGTTAAGCATTTTGTGCATAGTTTTTGTTATGGTCACGTCTTTTGCTGCATCATGGGCAGCAAATTTAGACAACTCGGCCAATAAATAATTTGCGTAATATACAACTTTGTGATGCGAGTAAATCCATCTATATAAATAGTTCCTTGCGTCTGTTGTGTTTAGCAATACGCTGGTTGCGTGTTTCTTAAACCCAATTGAAAACCCTGTATATTTCTCTTTTCTTGGGATGCCTGGAAACGGCGTTGTATGTTTATTTCTGGACACCCTATCTTCAATGCTTAATTCGTCGCTCAAGACTTCAATATATTTTGCATACCCTTTTATTTCACCATGAAAGCTGATGCTTTCCTCTGCTGAAACGATGCCTGAAATTGTTACGTATTCTTCTGTTTTGCCTGGAGTTGATTCAAGATTTTCACTATTTACTAACAAGCCATACTTGATATTCTTAAATGTCTCAAATTCGAATGCTTTTTTTGTGACGCATGCATCCAAATCTAAATTTTTATCATTACTTATGCTAACTGGAATGTCACGCCCATCTTGAGACGGAATTTTTTCATTTTCCTGTATAACGCGAACATATCCTTGTTCATACCCATGGGTAGGATCAAATAGCCCATGGGCATATTTAATACCCCCGGCCTCCTCGTTAGAGGATGCCTGCTTAAGCCTTAGACGCGTGCCTGGCGGGCATGATACATCGCAATCATGAAGTATTAGTGCCCTGTCCATATTCGCCTTTATTTGCAAGGGCGCTTCTTTGCTGGCTTCGCATTCAAATCTGGTTAGGATAACAGGATTTACACCTTCTGTTTTAATCTCGAATGGGGTATCTCTATAAATTGTTTTAGTTATAATTGTTAGGGAGTTTAGAAGCCGCTCAATATCAATTGATATATTATTAATCCCCGACATGGTTGTATCGCGCATTGTATAATCTAGCTTGTCCATATCAAAGCTTCCGTTTAATAGCTCTATAAAACAGTTTCGTATCTGCTTTTCCGGTCTGTAATCGGTATACTTCACCCCCAAAATCATTCTTGCAATAAATTCGATATCGTCATCTTCAGCCTCAATATATGGCGGTGCTTTTTCATATTCACCGTCATAATGGTTGTCGCGATTGGGATAATTTTCATTGTTTAGTGATTTAATTATATCGTTAATCCGGCTGCGCCATACAGAGTTATCACGCAATATAAGCCATGCACTCATTTTTTCATGCTCACTGGACACTTCAAACGCATCTATTTCTTCCCAATGCCCTATTTCGTTGTTAAAAAGTGAATTTTTTAACTGATGATACTCTGTTCTTTGATCACTATACCCATAAAAATGTTCTAGGGAATGCGAAAAAGGTGCATGTCCGATATCATGCAAAAGGCATGCGATCAGAAACAGCACCTTATTTTTGGCCCAAAAAACTTCCTTTGTTCTATCACTTCTTATATTCCAATGAGAATCTTCTCGCTTAAAGTTTAACATTACAGCATTTACTGCCATTGCCCCAAGATGAAAAACGCCTAATGAGTGACTAAACCGGTCATGCCGTGCCGCTTGATACAGCACCTTCATACCCGTCTGTTCTATGTTCCTAAGGCGCTGAAACTCTGGCGTGTCTATTATATGCTTTACAAACAACTTAGGGATATAAACGTACCCATGTATATTATCTTTAAATTGCTTCATCTCTGGTAAGTCAAACATGGCAGGCTCCACACCTCATTAATAATTATGCTGCGTATTTTTCCACAAAGGCCTGAGCTAACAAGCGTATTATTTCAGCCACTTCGTTTTCATTATCGTGGGTGCTGTCCTCACCCTTCCATATAATTCGGTTGCCGACAATATCGTATTCTTTGTTATTGTATTCCACTGTTCTTTTTACAGAGTCAAAGCTAATACGGTACTCTACATCTTTATCCCACATGGCATTGCCATAATTCACTAAATCCTCCTGGATAAATAGAACAAATTGCAAAAGGCGTGAAAATGTAGAATAGCGCTTCTTATCTGCTTGCAATAGGTTTACTATAACAATTTCTGGCTCAATAAAAAATTGATTTTTGTTTTTTGTTTTCATAAATTACCCCTTTTCTTGTTATATATGCTGGCATTTGCATATTGGTGTGTCCAAAAAGCTAATGTTAGTCCATGGTCAGAGTGTTCGCTTGTATTATTTTTTATTTCTTGTATTTTTTCCTGGGATAGTTGCTCAAGATGCTTGATTGTTTCCATAACACTTTCCGGGGTTACATTGCACAAGTGATTCTTGTTAATAGTATATTTAATTACCTTTGGTTTATTAGGGTGCTTTGTAGCAATATTTTCAGCTTCAGCATCACTACATGAAAAAAGCTTTGCCAGATTTTGTGGTTGTAAAACAAAAAAACCATCTTCATGAGGCTGTTCTCCAAACGTCAGTTCGGTAAGCTCTACTATAATCAATTCCCCTGTATTTGACAATAGGCTTTTTATGTCTTCAAATACATTCACCCAGTCATGGGGAGGGATTTCATGCAGGACATTAATCATTAGCACTTTATCTGCAGTACCTATATCAGCCTTAAGCACTTCAAAGCCATTTTCGCCACCATAATAGTTTTCTTCGCTAATTCCATTAGCTATCATTGCCTGTATGCAATCTTGCCGCGGGGTATTGGGATAGCGGCCATCACTGTTATAATCGCCGAATTTGTCATAAGCGTAATAGTTTAATGGAACAAACCCTTTATGGTTTTTGCATCCCTCTAAAAATCGGCCACGACCAGCTCCATAATCAACAACTACCTGGTTTAGGCCCAGATTATCGCTTGCAAGGCTGGTGCTTGGGTCTTTTTTCCCAGCGCGGGATGCTTCTGGGTCTGGTTCGGTTAAGCAGTCGGCTGCAAAGGCGTAACAGGCATATGCATCGGGAGATGAAACAAGCATATATAATTCATATAACTTTTGCTTGCCAATTATGTTATATAACATGTTTTCTGTCTTGCTTCCCATGATTTTGGCAATACCGCTGTCCATATGCCAAACTTCGCTGCGGTTTCTACTAGCTACCAGCTCTATAGAGTGGGTTGCCACCCATATTTGGCCTGGTTTATATCGCGTTTCTAATATTTCAATAAACTCTAAAAGTGCGCGGGGGTGTAAGTGGCATTCTGGTTCATCTAAAAAAAGAATTGTATTTTCATTAATTTTATTGCAGCATATTGCAACACATAAGCGCAGCAAATACATCTGGCCAGGAGATAACGGCTTATTGGGCAACTCTGACAATGGGGTATCCAATAAGGTAGGTTCGTTGTTAATGCGATCCCATTCAAGACAGCCCTTTAGCAATGGAAAGCACACATCGTCATTAAACTTCTTTAAATGGGCGTGATCATATTTTGCAATGTATGTTAAGTAAAGCAAAGTATCATGTGCTGTTTGTTCGAAACTTACAGCTTTATCTTGTAAATTGTCCACAGTTTTCTTAAGAACATATGGCGGAAACCCTTTGGTTGATTGAAGGGGCAGGCTTGAGTGGGAATAGTTACATGTTGATAAAGTATTATATTTGTTAATATTTTCGTTATTTATATTTAAAATTTCGATGGCCATGTTGCTTGTAGCGCCATGTTCACCCTTAATCATGCGCTTTAGCTCTAGTTCAATTGCTTTTATAAATCGCGTTTTTCCAGAGCCATTTGCCCCTACAAGCACAACAAAGCGCCCTAGCTTATTCATTTCAAAACAGGACAAACCGTCAAAAATGCTTGTAATGTTAACCCCGGAAATACGCATAATATGTCTCCGCAACAATGAATGTAATAATATCGTAATATTTGCTTAATATGTATGGTTATTATGTCATATGCTAAGTATTAAAACAATACATAGATGCACATAATATCTTTAAATTTATATTAACTGGAATGATTATAAAAGCGGATTAACATATATAGTTATTAAAATACATGTTAATCCGCTTTTTATGATTATCATAGTCGCTACACCATCTGTATTTCCATATTGAGGTTTCTTATTTATTGCCAAAAAATTTAATCATGAGTATTTCGTGTATATGCTGGGTCAGCCTTTATTTCCAACCTTTCCGTCTGCCCGGCTTCCCGCGCCCCACCCCAAACACAACTAACAACAATAAACAACAAAAACACCCCAAGCAAAACATTCCCGGCAGAGACAGCCCGCACAACATCATACCTAATCTCCCCATGCCTTACCCAGCGCAGTATCTCAAAGCAGTTAAAGAAAAAGGTAACCGAAAGGCCCACATACAGCCCAAGTACCCGCCTGTCCCGCTTCTCTATTGCATGCAAAAGCAAGATAGGAATCGCCGGGAAAAGATACCTGTCCAGCATCCTGAAGGAGAAGATGTAAAGCACTGCCAGCAGCCCGCCAACAATAAGGAAGTAATTGTGGCCCCCCCGCTTGCGGTCTACATGCAAGGCAGCAAGGGTGCCGCCGATTATTACAAAGATTGTAACCATGCCAATAATGCTGTAAGGTATACCCATAAACCGGTAATTAAGGGGGCGCCAGTTGGCACCTATCAAGCCATAAAAGTTAAAGGCATTGATAGTGGCATAAGGCCGCGTTTCCAGCCCATCCATAAAAAACCTTAAAGCCCTAACCAGGTCAAAGGGTACAAAAATAAGCAGCATCAACGCCGCAGCCATCAAAATATAACATCCAAGCTGCATAATGTTGAACTTGGCAAACTTATGCTCCTGCAAATATTCGAGTGCGGAAAATAAGTAAACCGGCGCAAGAAACAATGACTGGGGCTTTGTAAGTATGGCAATACCATAAATTAAATATGCAGGCAGCAGCTTCTTATCCCGAAGCAGCAGCAGGGACAGCAACAGCAGCAATACAAACACAGACTCTACCTGCCCCCATACGCTAGAGATTAGGATAATAGCCGGGTTAAACATCCAAAACGCCGCAAGCAGGGCCGGTATGTGGGGCCTGCTATATGGCCTTTGGGTCTTCTCTGCCCGGCGCTGCAGCACATACCCAATACCTAAATCACACAAGATTGCCGGAAGGAAAAGAGTAAAATTGGCTATAACACTATGCTGGTCCCAGTCAAAAAATGACCGCAGCGCGGTAATTAAATACAGTACATACAAATACACCGGCGGGTAATCTGTCATGGGGATATGGGGATGGTTGTAGTAATAGGCCCTAAAGCCATGTTCATGTATAAGCTCTCCCCACATCCTAAATACATTTACATCAAAGTTGAAAGCATAATCTATGTGCACAACCGCTATTACCCTAACAAGAAACCCCGCCGCCAGCATAATCCAAATGTAGTACCTTGGCGGGATGCCTTCCCTTTTTTGCCCGGTTGGCGCAAGCAGCTTAAAGTTGGGCCATACAGTATTGATTAGTATAACCGCCAGCACCAGGGAAAGTATGACATTGACTGTAGATGAAAAAAACAAGAAATCCCTAGAGAACCAAAAGCCATAACTGCCAACCCCAGCCAGCTGGTAAGCATTTATAAGTAAGGTAACAGAAAAGGCGAGATATAGCCCAAGTACACGGCCATCCCGCCTTTCTATAAAATGCAATAGCAAAAACACAAGCCCTGGGAAAAGCCCGTGGGCATCCATCCCAGTAGAAAACACAAACAATAGCACAAAATATGTGCCTATTATCAAGAAATAATTTTTACCGCCTTTTTGATAATCGGTAAAAAGAACCAATGCCGCGCCGGCAACAATAGCCAGTATAAAAACAGCACCCCATACATAGTAAACAAAGCCTAAAAAGAATGTATCTATCGGCCGCTCGTACCCGCCAATAAGGGCAAAAAAGTTGAACCCGCCAATAGACCCATAATCAGGGCTTCCAAACCATGCCCTTAGCTGAAAGGCAACAGGGAAAAAAAGCACCATAGCCACGCTATATATTTTATCCCGGAACAAAACCAGAACCAAAAGTACAAGAAGCACAAGAAGAGGTTCCAACAATCCCAGCCCAGAGGAAATATATATTGTTACCGGGTTAAAAATCCATAGGGCTGCAATTGCATGGGGCCAGCCGCGCTGGGTTGGTGTTTCTGTTTCACAATCATCGCCTTCTGCTGGGGCGGGTGATTCTTGGCTTCCAAATACTTGCGCCGCTAGGATAAAAAGCACGTAGCCTATAGCAAGGTCGCATACAATTACAATAGCATCTATTGCGTTGGCGTCTCTATTCCCTGCGGTGGCAAAGTATATGGCAAGGCGGATAATAAGGCCAAGCCCTAGCATTATCCATATATGGGTGTTGCTCTCTATTTTTGTTTTCATTAAATCACCTTATCTTTTGTGTTGCACATCATTCTAATTTGAAAAGATTGGCTGCGATTAACCTAATTATGGGTATAAAAAATAGCATAACCAAACGCAAAAAATTTAATTATTTAGACCATTGGCCGGGAGGTTTGCAATATGCGCTAACTTACTATACCCCCGGCCCCGACTTTGCAATATAAATTAGAATGGCGTGTTTGTATGGTCAAGTTTGCTACCCTGAAATAGTAACCCCATCAAAGCAGAACCAAGGCAGCACAGATATCCCATTTTCACATCTTTCCTTAGAAATCGCGGGTATGTTTTGCAATATATCCACTACATTAAAGGATAGCATAGTCTCGGAAATAGCGTCAGTTACCTGCCCATTTTCTATAAGGAAGCTATTTTTTGCAACACCGGAGACATCCCCGCTTGGGCCAGGCTGCGCGCCGGAAAAACGGTTAACCAGTATGCCTTTATCCACGCCTTTTATCATGTCTGCAAGGGCAGCATCCCCAGGTGCAATTTCAAGATTGTAATAAGAAGTATTTGCTGCCCGTGGCTTGCCGGTTTTATTTGCGCCGTACAAAGACAGTGCAAAGGACTTAAGCACACCGTCTTTTATATAATCAAAATCTTGACTGACAAAGCCGTCGCTGGTAAAGCGCTCGTCTGAAAGAATGCTTGGGTGCAGCGGTGCGGCCCGCATTGTAAGTTTTGCGTCGGTTACTTTAGTGTCAAGGGCGTCTTTCCAGCGGCTGGTGCCGTTTATAAGGGAGCCTGTGCTTAAAAAATTTCCTATTATTGTATGCCAAATCATATCCTCGCAAGCCGGGGTTAGGATTATCTTACCCACAAACTTATCATCTACCACACGGGTATGGACAGAGCGGGCAGACTCCGCAATCAAGGTGCGCAGCATACCCCAATCCATAAATGGTGTATTCAAGTTATTTACAACAGCCGCATAATAATTAAATGACGAGGCCGCCTCCCCTTCCTTTGCAGAGAACATGGGTTGCATATAGTAATGCTCGCCTTCGTCTGTAAACTCTACCCCATTGGTGTTTAGGTATGTGGTTTTGCCGCTGCCAAAGTGGGTTTGCATTTCTACAGAGACATTGGGGTATTCGTCCATTACCTGTTGCAAAAATTCCTTGCTGCGGGAAAATAGCTTGCCCATATCTGCCCCGCCTATATTGCGGGTAAAATTTTTGTTTTCTATAAGGGGGGCAATATCCTCCGCTTCATCTGGCGCTGCGGAAGCTGCCATTGCTACACATTCTTCCACGGCGGCATCTACAGAGGCCATGTCCAATTTATTTATAGATATTGTGCCCTTGCGCCCGCCCATGATTACATTAAGGCTAAGCTCGTCTTCAAACAGGGTCCTTAGAAGGGAAAATTTATTGGCTTCTGCATTAAATTCATCTTTGCGCCCGCTGGTTACGCTGCAAGATGCCTTGTCGGCCCCTGCTTTTTTGGCTTTTTCCAGGGCATGTGCTGCTATATTTGTCATGTTATACCCCTCCTATATTAATATCACAGCGCAGGGCGGGGCCACCCATGCCGCATGTCATTACTTGCTTCTTGCCACAGAAGCCGCCCACTTCCCAGTGCATGTCATCTGATATCATATCCACGGTTTTAAGCATTTCAAAGGCAACGCCGGATACAGTGCTTTCCCGCAGGGCTTTGCCAAGTTTGCCATTTTTGATTTCGTAACCCTCTTCTACCGAGAACATGAACTCCCCAGTTTGGTCGGCTTGGCCATTGCCGCTGTTTACCAGATAATAGCCGTCTTCTACGCTGGCTATCATATCTTCTAGCTTACTTGTGCCGGGCTGGATTACGGTGTTGCGCATACGGATCAAAGGCTCGTCAGAGAAGGTAAATGCCCTTGCGTTGCCTTGGGGTGCCATGCCTAGCTGCCGGGCTGTGTCTCTATTATGCATATAGCCGGTGAGGATGCCTTTTTCTATAAGCACAGCGTCTTCTGCTATTACACCTTCATCATCTACATAAACCGGAAGTGGGCAAGGCTTGCCCTGGAAGGTGTGGGCATAGTCCACCATGGTCACCATCTCGCTTGCGACTTGCTTATTAAGGTTAAACGACGCTACAGAGCCGCTTAGTACAGAGTCTGCTTCCACAGTATGGCCGACGGCTTCATGGGCCAGCATCCCGGCCATTTTTGGGCCAAGTACACATTTTGCCAGGCCTGCGGTGGGGAAGATGCCTTCACGTTTTTTCATCAGTGCTTCGTATAAGGCGTCTAGTTCATTAGTTAGTAGTGCTGGGTCTGTAAATACTTCGTCAAAGCGGCCAATCCCCCCAAGGCTGGCATATAGCTCTACTGGTATGCCGTCGGTAGTGTCGGCAGTTAGGATTACATACATTAAGCTTCTGGGCTGGTAGAAGTGGCTGTCTGCCCCATCGCTTACTACCAGCAGCTTTTCTATATTTAAGCAGTCAGCAACTAATGTACGGCTGCTTATGTTTTTATATTTTTCTACAACCATGGCGTCTACTGCCTGGGTGAAGTCTATCAGGGTGCTTTGTGGGATTGCTGGGCCTGGCAGGGTTATCAGCCCCTGGTTGCCAGGCTTTGCGGCGGGCAGGGGTGGTTGGCTGCGGCTTACATGGGTGTCCATAAAGATTGCGTTATCTGTAGCAGCGGTTAGCACATTTTTTACCCCTTCTGGGGTATATGTGGCCCCAGAGGCAAAGCCGAATGTACCGCCCCGGTATACCCGGGCCGATACACCCCCTTCAGACTCTTGGGAATTGGCAACCATATTGCCAGATACCAATACCACATTCTGGGTTGAGTTTACTTGTGCCCTAAGCTCCGTATAATCTTTGAAAGTGTTTTTATAGGGTGCTAATAAATTTTGCAGCATGTCATTCTCCTTTACAAATGGGGCTCTGCCCCAAACCCCGCCGCTACGCGGGGATAAACCCCGCTTCGCTTCCTTCGGAGTCGGGCCATTGCCCTCCTTTTCAAATGGGGCTCTGCCCCAAACCCCGCCGCTACGCGGGGATAAACCCCGCTTCGCTTCCTTCGGAGCCGGGCCATCGCCCTCCTTTTATATAAGCCACAGTACCAGTACCATAATAAAAAAGATAAGCCCAACAAGGCCCATCACAATCTGCCATTTGCCGTATTTTGCAAGCTGGAAGCGGGAAATCATAAGTGTCCCTGTCACAAAAAAGGTAATGGTAAGTACCCATTCAGGGAAGTTGTTATACACAATGGCCCAGGTGGCCATAGTCACCAGCATCATGGAGCCAGGTACCGGCAAGCCCGTAAAGGACTTATCGGCCTCGTTTATATTGTAATATGCCAGCCGCCAAAGGCCGCATATACAATAAAACCCTAGCCCAATAGTTATGGGCCAATTGTCCCCCATAAAGGCATGTACTATCCACACCGGCATGATTACACATATGAAAAAATCCACAAGGGAGTCCATGGCTTGCCCCATGCGGGACTGTTGGTTAAGTTTATTTGCAAACCAGCCGTCTACCAAATCACATACCCCTGCAAAAAACAGACAGACCATTGCTGCCCTAAAATTTTGCCCTACAAGGTAATAGCAAGCCGCAATGCCAAAGATTAGCCCCAGTGTGGTAATTGCGTTTGGGATATTAAGGTGACCAAGGGCAGGGAAAAATTTTGCTATTGTTTTCATAAGTACGCCCCTTTCAAGCGGTGGTTGTGATGCATTAAGTATAGTCATTTACCATTGTTGTCGTTTTTGGTAAAAGCGATTCTCTTCGCATTAAGACCCAAGCGGGTGCCCAATCTGGGCCCGGGTTTCATATCCTTCATTGGTTTGGGAAATAAGTGCCTCGTCCGGCACAAAGGCCCCATTCTTAAAGAAAAGCAGCACCAGTGACCCCCCAGGAAGGAAGAAGCTGGCCTGCTGCCCCCGGGTTACTTGCTGGCCAATATCAAAGCAGTGGACAATGCTGCCCACAAAGGTAGCCCCAACTTCAACAAGGGCCACATCCCCAAAATGCTTGGACTGGAAGTTAATAAGTGCCCGCTTGTTGCGGCAATACAACCGCTTAACCCTGTCCACCGCCAATGGGTTTACAGAGTACAAATCACCCCGTAGGAACTTGGTGCCAGTTACAACCCCATCATCAAAAAAATGCATCCTGTGGTAATTGGAAGGGGTGAGGCGTATCCGCACCATGGTACCGCCCCGGTAATCTTCCGCAAGGGCTGTATCGCCAAAAAGCTCTGCCAGGGAAAAGTCTGCTCCTTTTGCGGCAATTATACTTTCTGGTGTTATATCCATATTTATAGAAACCATACCCTCACATGGGGAGCCAAGCACCTGGGGCTCTTCCGGGAAGTTCACATCTTCCTTTTCCCGGGAAAAAAACTGGGCAAAGTTTTTATAAGGGCCATTGCAGCCAGTCATGTCTATCTGGTTTTCTTCAATAAATTGTGGGATTTTGCGGGCAGAAAAACGGGTACGGCAATACAACCCATATAGGCGGCTTACAGCCTTGCGTTTTACCCACCACAGCATAGACACCCGGCCAACTGGGTTTTCGTAGATTAGGCGCATCCAGCGCTCTGCTACTATGCGCTCTTGCTCTAGCTGGCCATTATTGTATACCCACAGGGGCTGGCCGGTAGTACGCTTATTGCGCCTAAACCTAAAACGCCTAAGGCGCGGGGGGCGTAGTCTTACCCATTTATCGTTTTTTCTAAATCCTTTATTCCTTCTGAGGTTCATATCTCATCTCCCATGGGGGTGGTATGTAAAGCTATACTAATGTATATGCATCCATAGTTGCAGGGATTATACCGCGATTTATTAAAGTTTGCCACACGCCATTCTAATTTATATTGCAAAGCCGGGGCCGGGGGTATAGTAAGTTAGCGCATATTGCAAATCTCCCGGCCATTAGAATGACATGATTCTAAATTGACACGGAAATCAATTTTCAATAAAACTTGCCTATATAAGAATTTTTTGGTATGATGCGGACAATAAAAGGGTCAGTGGCATATACACAGCCCCGACACAATAAAATAACCACGGAGCCGTGAAAGTGTGCAACCACTTCCACAGGCTTAGGGATCCAAACCATCCCAAAGCACAGGTTACCCTGCCACCGTGGCAGGCGAAGTGTACAACATTTCACCAGCCACTTCAAGGCGACAGGTCATACTGCTGCGGGTGTGTATGGTAATGTTTTGTTACGCGATGCACAAAACGGTCGGGTAGCGGTGTACTGCGTTAGCTATCAGCGCGCAGGAAGATGGATTCCCCCATCTTCCTGCGCGTTTTTTATTTACAGCCAAAGATGTAGCTGGCCTTTTTATTTTTTAAATTTTAAAAAAGGAGGATTCGCTATGGAAACAGTAGAAGTAAGGACAATTGACGAATTAGGGCGTATTGCCATCCCCACCGAAATACGGAAGGAAAAAGGCTGGGAAATAGGGACTAAGATTACCATCTGCGCCTACGATGACGCCGTTGTGCTGGAGGAGAGTAAATGCGGCCAGCAGCAAGAAGATTAAAGGCTTTTGTAATAAATTGTAGGGGGCGTCCCATAAGCGCAAAACATAAGGGAAAAAGCCATAAAAATAGTGGGAATCCACCACCCTCGTCGTTGCGAGGCGAAGCCGAAGCAATCCAACAGAAGCCATGGATTGCCTAGATTGCTTCGGCTTCGCCTCGCAACGACGGGCTAGGCAGTAGTGCCTTTTGCCTTAGATGTAGGTAAAAAGGAGGTTAAATTCCCTTAAGTTTGTGCCTATGGGGGCCGCAATGTCATTAAGCTAAAATGCACTGTTTTGCTAGTTATAGATAATAGGCCACAGAAAAAGGAGTTGCCTTGTTAAGAAAAAAATCATGCATAAGTATGCAACCCTCGTCATTGCAAGCGTAGCGAAGCAATCCAAGACTTGCAGAAACACTGGATTGCTTCATCGCTACGCTCTTCGCAATGACGGGGTGGGTGCATATTTATTCATGAAAATGCTTAACAAGACAACCCCTTCTGCAGAACAATTATATATTTCTAAATCCAAAGCTTACTCATTAATATCAGTCTCTTCAACTTCAACATCAATATCATCATCACCGCTGCCAACCATACTTTCATCAATCTTGGCCATACCAACAACAGTGACACCATCGTTCATATTTATAAGCTTTACCCCAGAAGCATATCTGCCCTGTGTAGATATATCAGTTACCTTAATCCGTATAATTACACCCTCGCTATTGATAAGCATAAGTTCGTCATTATCATGGACTGCCGCAACCCCAACAACCGGCCCGCTGCGCTGGTTAAGCTTGTAAATAATAATCCCCTTGCCGCCACGGTTTTGCCCACGGCAATCTTCCAGCGGTGTACACTTGCCAAGGCCATTGGCAGAAACCAGCAATACCTGGCCGTCAGCCACTGTTGCCCCCACCACATGGTCATCTTCCCTAAGGTTTATGGCCCTTACGCCGGAAGCCATACGCCCCATTGCACGTACATTGGTTTCCGCAAAGCGGATACCGCGCCCGCCAGCAGTGGCAAGGAACACTTCGCGCTCCCCGTCAGAGCGTAATACGGTTATAAGGTTATCCCCATCCCGTATGCCCAAGGCGTTCAATCCAGACTTGTTAATCTTGGAGAATACCGACAGCTCTATACGCTTTATAACTCCTTTGCGGGTAAGCATTATAAGGTACCCGTCCCACTGGTTGCGGGTTACTGGTATCATGGCGGCTATGGTCTCCCCTGGGTTAAGGTTAAGCAGGTTAACCAGTGCCATACCCATTGCCTGGCGCCCAGCCTCTGGTATCTCAAAGGCCCGCAAGTGGTATGCCCGGCCAAAGTTGGTAAAGAATAGTATATGGTCATGGGAATTGGCCACAAACAAATCCTTAACTAAGTCTTCCTCACGGGTTTGCATACCCACCACCCCACGGCCGCCTCTTGCCTGGCTGCGGTAGGTATCCAGCGGTATACGTTTAATATAATTTAAGTGGGAAAGGGTTATTGCATATTCCCCTTCGTCTATCAAATCCTCTGTCAGGATTTCCCCTGGGTCATGCAAGATTGCTGTGCGGCGCCCATCCCCGAATTTGTCTCTTATTAAAGTTATCTCGGTTTTTAGGACTTCCAACAGGTATATTTCGTCCCCAAGTATGCGCTTAAGCTCTGTAATCAGGGCTTGAAGCTCTGCATATTCTTTTTCCAGACGGTCTCTTTCAAGGCCGGTCAGCGCCCTTAGGCGCATATCCACAATTGCTTGGGCCTGTACTTCTGTAAAGGCAAAGCGTTCTATTAGCTTATTCCTTGCTTCCGCAGTGTCTTGGGAAGAACGGATTAAAGCAATTATTTCGTCAATATGGTCAAGGGCTTTCAGCAAGCCTTCTAAGATGTGGGCCCGTCTTTCGGCTTTATCCAGGTCAAACTGGGTACGGCGGGTTATTACTTCTTTTTGGTGGGTGATGTAGTGCTCTATCATTTCACCAAGGTTTAGGATTTTTGGTTCGTTATTTACCAGGGCAAGCATGGTAATGCCAAAGCTTTCTTGCAGGGGTGACAGCTTATACAGCTGGTTTAGCACTACATTGGCATTGGCATCTTTGCGCAGTTCTATTACTATGCGCACACCTTCACGGTTGGATTCGTCCCTGATGTCGGATATTCCTTCGATTTTTTTGTCTTTTACCAAATCAGCTATTTTTATTATAAGGTTGGCTTTGTTTACCTGGTATGGGATTGCTGTTACACGTATTTGCTCCCGCCCATGGGCCATGGGTTCTATTGTAGCCTCGGCCCGCAGTACAACGCGGCCACGGCCTGTGTGGTAGGCTTGCCTTATGCTTGCTGTGCCAAGGATTGCCCCGCCGGTTGGGTAGTCTGGGGCTTTTACTATGTCTATAAGCTCCCCAATAGGGGTTTCTACCCCTTGCTGCTGGTGATTTACACGGTGAAGTACTGCGTCAATAACATCTGTAAGGTTGTGCGGCGGGATATTTGTGGCCATACCTACAGCTATCCCCATAGAGCCATTTACCAGCAAATTTGGAAACCTTGCAGGCAGTACGGTTGGTTCTGTTTCTACACCGTCATAGTTGGGCTCAAAATCTACAGTGTTCTTTTCAATATCTGTCAGCATTTCCACAGACAGCCGTGAAAGACGTGCCTCTGTATAACGGGAAGCCGCCGCCCCATCCCCATCCATAGAGCCATAGTTGCCATGGCCGTCTACCAATGGGTAGCGCATAGCAAAGTCTTGTACCATGCGCACCATAGAGCCATATATGGATTCGCCATGGGGGTGGTATTTACCCATGGTTTCACCCACAATACGGGCGGATTTTTTATACGGCTTGTTTGGGTCCAGGCCCATTTCATTCATTGCATACAGTATGCGGCGGTGCACAGGCTTAAGGCCGTCGCGGACATCTGGCAGGGCACGTGAAACGATTACGCTCATCGCGTAGTCTATAAAAGAACCTTCCATTTCCTCTACTATATTTCTATCAGTAATCCGGTCAAAATCCTTTGTGGGTTCCATATATTCTCCTTAAACTTAATTTTGAGGCCGTTTTCTACATGGTTATTTATCACCATAATGATTTCCGCATTGCCAAATCTCTAGATTTCCTTCTTTTATTCTAAAAACTAATCTATTCTTTTCGTCAATGCGGACACTCCAAAACCCTTTTAAATCTTCTTTCAACGGCTCTGGCTTGCCTATCCCATGATAGCCATTTTTTTCAATATCCTGGATTAACTTATTTATGCGCTTTAGTGTTTTTGTATCTTGTTTTTGCCAGTACAGATAATTATCCCATGCGTCATCATGCCATAGTTTAATCATCTTCCACCTCAAGCAGTTGGTGTTCTGTCAATCTTGCTTTACCAGATTCTACATCAGCAATCGCTTGCCGTAGTTTATTCATATTGGCTTCTTGGTAAAATGGGTCAGGGTCAGCCACAACATCAAAAGGTATTCTTCTTTCTTTAGCTACTTTGGTCGCAAATATAGTAAATGCAGTTGTCACGCTAATACCCATATCATTACATGTCTGTTCCATTTTGCTTATTAAATCTTCGTCCATCCGGAAGTTAATCATTGCTTCTGCCATATAATCACTCCTTCATGACACTATTTTAAAGGCTACTTATCCAAATTCTTAACCTTAGTAGCATGTTCCTCAATAAACTCCCGCCGGGGCTCTACCTTATCCCCCATAAGCTGGGTAAAGATTAAGTCAGCAGCTATAGCATCGTCCAATTTTACTTTAAGCAAAGTACGCCTT
>Ga0131853_10010189_pt1 | contig 17193 bp, 17 predicted proteins | sample TergutLab28metaG_FD_92764 | JGI IMG/M metagenome (GOLD analysis project Ga0131853, IMG submission 92764) | Labiotermes labralis P1 segment gut microbial communities from Petit-Saut dam, French Guiana - Lab288 P1 (version 2) (version 2) | ecosystem: Host-associated > Arthropoda: Insects >... | reverse complement strand
GACTTCACATTGGTGCTCGCCACATTACTGTGTCAACAAGTGGTGTTATTCCAAAGATTTATGAATTTGCTAATGAAAACTGGCAAGTAAACTTGGCGATTTCTCTTCATGCAGCAACAGATGAAATGAGATCGCGACTAATGCCAATTAATCGCGCTTATCCGTTAAAGGAATTAATAAAAGCAGTAGAATATTACACAGAGAAATCTACTCGCCGTGTTACTTTTGAATTTGGATTAATTAGTGGCGAAAATGACTCTCCGGAGGAGGCGGAACGTTTAGGCCGATTGATTAAACATTTAAAATGTCATGTAAACTTAATCCCAATTAACTACGTATTGGAGCGAGATAAAAAGAGAACATCGCGTGAAAAGATTTTTCTTTTTGAAAAAAACTTGAAAAAATACGGAATTAATGTCACGATAAGACGTGAGCAAGGACATGATATTGATGCTGCATGTGGACAACTACGTGCAAAAAATATTACTTAGGCGAGTAGAATCCGCGTCCACTCGCTTAGCAGGATGAATGCAGTTGAAATGAGGAATGTAAATGAAGTCATATTTTCAAACTGATATAGGTATGATGCGTACTAGTAATGAAGATAATGTCACGATCTTGAAAAGAGAAGACGCCTTACTGGCAATTGTAGCAGATGGCATGGGTGGTCATAATGCAGGTGAAATTGCTAGTAAATTGGTAATTGAACATTTTGAAGTTGCTTGGAATCAGCTTCCTAATGATATTACCGCAGTGGCAGCAGAAGAGTGGTTGCAAAAAGAAATCGAAGTAGCGAACGGGCTTGTTTTTCAATATGCTACTGATAATGAAGATTGCAGTGGCATGGGCACAACAATTGTCGCTGCTATTTGTACATCAAAGTTTGCAACGATTGCCCATATCGGTGATTCAAGGTGCTATTTACATAATCAATCTGGATTTCATCAAATTACTGAAGATCATTCTTATGTGAACTATTTGGTTAAAGCGGGCGGTATTTCAAAAGAGGATGCTGAACAACATCCACGGAAAAATGTTCTAACTAGAGCACTTGGGACAAATGAATCCGTTGATATTGATGTCAAAACAGTATTATTAGAAGTGAATGATAAAATGCTCATTTGTTCAGATGGTTTGTATTCACAAATTGAAGCAGATGAAATTGAAAAGATTGTACAACAGGACAAGCCACTTGCAGAGCTTGCAGAAGTTTTAATTGAAATGGCAAAAGCCAATGGTGGCGATGATAATATTTCGATTGTTTTATTACAACAATCGACTTCTTTTGTGGAGGGTGCATAAATGATTGGAACAATTATAAATGGACGTTATAAAGTAAAAGAGATAATCGGTGAAGGCGGAATGGCGAACGTTTATTTAGCCACTGATCTTATTTTAGATAGAGATGTTGCTGTTAAAATTATGCGTGAAAACCTTTCAAACAGTCAAGATTACATCAGAAGATTTAATCGCGAAGGTTATGCAGCTTCAAGCCTTGCCCATCCGAATATTGTATCTATTTTCGATGTTGGTGAAGAAAATGGAAACTATTTCATTGTGATGGAATATGTTCAGGGGATGACATTAAAAGAGTATATTCAGCATTTTGCACCGATTCCGATGGAAAAAGTTGTGGATATTATGAAGCAGCTGACATCAGCACTAACTAGTGCGCATCGCAACCAAATTGTGCATCGTGATATTAAGCCGCAAAATATTTTAATTAATCAACATGGTGAAGTTAAAATTACCGATTTTGGAATTGCTACAGCTGTTTCTGCAGCTACGCTAACGCAAACGAGTACAGGAATGCTTGGCTCGGTTCATTACTTGTCACCAGAACAAGCAAAAGGTGGATTTACAAGTCATAAATCAGATATTTATTCTTTAGGGATTGTAATGTTTGAGCTATTGACCGGCAGAGCACCATTTGCGGGAGATTCAGCTGTTGCAATTGCTTTGAAGCATTTGCAATCCGAAATGCCGTCCGCCAAAGCATGGAATTCAGCAATTCCACAAAGCGTAGAAAATGCTGTGATGCGTGCAACGGCAAAAGATCCTAATAATCGCTATCCTTCTGCTGAAGCGATGTATGAAGACTTGGAAACTGTATTAGATATAGGTAGATTGAATGAACCAAAATACACAGAGCATAAGGTACCTTATGACAGTGATGAGACCAAAGTGATTCCGGCTATTAGTGACAGGTTGTTAAGACCGGAAGTAGATCCTGAATCGGAAGAACCTGCTGAAAAATCAAAAAAGCCGGCAGCAGCTAAATCAGCAGATAAAAAGAAAAAATCTAAGAAGAAACTCATCTTAATTCTTAGTGCAGTAGGAGTAGCACTACTTGTTTTTCTTTATCTATTACTTTTCACAAATCTGTTTACAAGTGCAGAAGTGGAAGTTCCTGATGTTTCTAATATGACAATAGAAGATGCCAAGATAGAATTAGAAAAAGCAGGACTAGTAGTTAGAAATGAGAAAGCAATAGATGATGATGAAATAGAAGAGAATTTAGTAGTTAGAACTGATCCAGAAGCCGGTAAAAAAGTTAAGAAAAATAGTAAAGTGGATATTTTCTATAGTAGAGGTGTAGATGCAGAAACGGTTGAAGATTATACAGGACAAAAGTATGATGATATTAAATCCAAATTAGAAGATACCTTTAAAAGCGTAGAGACTAATTTTGAATACCATGACACAATACCAGCGGGTCATATTATTAAGCAAGATCCACCTGTTGGCAGAGAGGTTGTACTAGCTGATACTGTACTTGTTTTAACAATCAGTAACGGTTCAAACAAGCAAGCAGTTGATAACTATGTAGGGAGAAGATATGCTGATGTTGAAAAGCACTTGAATGATACTTTTAAAAGTGTGAAAAAGGTTGATGTGGAAGACAACAATGCGGCTGTTGGCACAATTGTTGGTCAGACACCTAGCCCAGGCACAGAAGCTGTACTTTCTAATACGGATATCGAGGTAAGAGTTGTTGTTGGTAAGCCGCAAGTTACATTGGAAAACTTAGTTGGATATACTCGTCAAGGCTTAGATGGATATGCAAAACAATCAGGTTTCAGAATCAAAACAACAGAGGAATTCAGTGATAAGCCGGAAGGTACTGTCATTTCGCAAGATCCGCCTGCTGGCAGAAGCTATCCACACGGCACCGAGGTAACGGTTGTGATTTCAAAAGGTAAGCAGCAGGTTACAGTAAAGAATTTAACAGGCTATAGTCTTACAGCATTAGATGATTATGCAAGAGAATCAGGGCTTAAAGTAAGACGTACAGAAGAATTTAGTAACTCTGTGGCGAAAGGACTTGTAATTTCACAATCACCCGCTGCGGGAACAAGGCTTGATCTTGGTGCAACGATTAATGTTGTGATATCTAGAGGAGAAGCCCCACAATAACAGCTAACCAATCTGTAATAAAAACGTAAAAGAATATTTCGTTTTAAACACGATTAGTGGAGGGGGATGTAATGCCGACTGGTAAAATTATTAAAGCCATTAGTGGATTTTATTATGTGCAAGATGGAGAACAAATTGTGCAATGCCGTGGGCGGGGTGTTTTTCGTAATCGAAATATTACCCCGCTAGTCGGTGATTTTGTTCACTACAAAGCTGATAACCTGTCTGAAGGTACAATCCTTGGGATCGATGAACGGAAAAATGAGTTAGTTCGACCACCAATCGCCAATATTGATCAAGCAATATTGGTTTTTTCCAGTATTGAGCCTAACTTTTCACCGGGATTATTAGATCGATTTCTTGTTCAAGTAGAGGCAAAAGAGATTACACCACTTATTTGTATTAGCAAGATTGATTTACTGGAAGTACAAGCTTTACGTGAACTAGAGCAATATGCAGCGATTTATCAACAAATTGGTTATGTTGTTGTCATGTTATCATCCACTACAACTGCTGGAATTGATGCATTATTGCCTCATTTAGATGGTAAAGTATCGGTTCTTGCCGGACAATCAGGTGTTGGAAAATCATCATTATTAAATGCGTTGGATAGTAGTTTGGATCTAGAAACTGCAGAAATTTCTACACATTTAGGACGTGGTCGACATACGACACGTCATGTGGAATTATTATCGATTGCAGATGGCTTTATTGCTGATACACCTGGGTTTAGCTCGCTTGATTTTGAAGGAGTGGAAGCTGAAAGTCTAGGTGCTTGTTTTCTTGAAATCGCTTTTCATGCACAAGATTGTAAGTTTCGAGGTTGTCTACATTTGAAAGAACCAGCGTGTGCAGTAAAGCAAGCAGTTGAAGCAGGTAACATAGAGCAGTTTCGTTATCAGAATTACTTACAATTTTTAGAAGAAATAAAATCCCGAAAGCCGAGGTACTAAACATGGTTAAAATTGCACCGTCCCTATTATCAGCAGATTTTGCAAACTTAGCTGCTGAAGTGAAAGATGTTGAAAGAGCAGGCGCTGACTTAATTCATATTGATGTCATGGATGGACATTTTGTGCCCAATATTACGATCGGACCATTAGTTGTAAAAGCGCTGAGACCGATTACAACATTACCATTAGATGTTCATTTAATGATTGAAAATCCTGATCTTTATATTCCAGCATTTGCAGAAGCAGGTGCAGATATTATTTCAGTGCATGTGGAAGAATGTGTGCACTTGCATCGCACGATTCAGTTAATTAAATCATTGGGTGTAAAAGCAGGTGTGGTGTTAAATCCCGCAACATCTGTTCATTCGCTGGAAAATATTTTAGCAGATTTAGATTTAGTGATGCTAATGTCAGTGAATCCCGGATTTGGTGGGCAAAAATTTATTGACGCAGTGTTACCAAAAATTAAACAAGTGAGCGATATGATTCATGGGCAGCAGCTTGATGTTGAGATTATGATTGATGGCGGCATTAATGCTGAGACTGCTTTAAAAGTAGTAGAGCAGGGCGCAACGATTTTAGTTGCCGGAAATGCAGTATTTGGTTGTGAGGATCGTCAAGTAGCGATTGAGAATATTAAAATGGCATCGTGCATGAGGTGAGTGCATGATTAACATTGTAGCTGGTGGCCCGGATTATCTTATTCCTGACTTAACACAAATAGCTGCACAAGATGTTGCTGCAATTTGGATTGGCGTGGATCGAGGAGCACTTTATTTGATTGAGGCTGGTATCAATCCTCACTGTGCAATTGGTGATTTTGATTCGGTTTCTGCATCAGAGAAGCAATTGATTCAGAACAGTAGCAGGCATTTTCAAACTTTTCAAACGAAAAAAGATTATACTGATCTAGAATCGGCGCTAAGATACGCTTGTGAGCTTTCCGGTGAGCGAATTTTTATTTATGGTGCAACTGGTGGGCGAATTGATCATCAAATGTCCAGTATGATGCTATTAGAAGGATTTATTCAGAAAAAAGAAATTGTTTTAATTGACATTCATAATGAAATTAGAATGTTAGCACCTGGCACTTATTCATTTCACAAAAACGATAAAAAATATATTTCAATTTTGGCAGTAAGCGACTACCTAACAGGATTAACTTTGAGTGGCATGAAATACCCGCTTTTGGATCACACACTTCATCGTCGAGATTCTCTTGCAATTAGCAACGAAATAAGTAATGAAGTTGGTCATATTTCTTTTTCGGATGGAATATGTTTAGTTGTAAGAAGTAAAGACTAGAAACTTGCACTCATTTTTGATACAAGCATTGATTGGGAGGTTGCCCGGCATGAGGTTTTACACAATTAAATTGCCTAAATTCCTTGGTGGGATTGTCAGAATTGTAATTGGAATTTTCAAGAAAGAATAAAAAAAGGGCACCACTTGCTAGGTGTCCTTTTTTATTTATACGCGTTCAACCTTACCTGATTTTAATGCTCTTGCAGAAACGTAGACACGTTTTGGTTTACCATCAACAAGAATTCTTACTTTCTGTACGTTGGCTTTCCATTTACGTTTATTTGCATTCATCGCATGAGAACGATGATTTCCACTTGATGTAGATTTTCCGGTAATGTAACAAACTCTAGCCATCTTTTATTCCCCCAATCTAAACGACATTGGTCAATTATTTCAAAATTTACTTAGATAACTTACCACATTTCACGCATGAAAGCAACTTTTTTAGTAAATCATGCAGTTGTTCAATAAAAAGATGCCTTTTTTGTAGACATTTTCATTGAAGCTATAGGAAAAATACTTTTTAAAGAGCAGCAAGCGAATATTGTTACAATAGAGTGGCTTCAATTAAACCTTGTAATCGATGAGGAATCCTAATATCAAGCTCGAAAGTATAGATGATCGTTTCAAAAGGAATATAGCCATATTTAGTATATAGATTCATCTTCTCATTCATTTTTTGCACATAGTTAGGCTGATGGAATGCGCCGAAATGTTCCCAAAGAATTAACTTTCCATTAGAAGGCTTTTTGATGATGAAATCAGGGTATTTTGTTTGATGCCCTAAAGTGATGGCAGCCTCATAACGATAGGGAATGTTATAGAATTCTAATTGATTTGCGATTAACACTTCTGATTTTACGTTAAGCTTGAGTAACCTCTAAGCATAATACCACTCAAGTCGTTTCATACAAAGCGATTTAAAGCAATTTTTCATTTCCCGAGAAGGTAGCTTTTTTAACTTTGGTGACGGCTTTGGTGACGACCACAAATATATAAGCTAGGCATTCTCTCGATAACCTTCTAACGAACGTATTGCTTCGATTTTAGCTTTCTCGTTGGCATGACCATAAACCTCACGAGTGACTTTAGAATTTTCTACATGACCGACTAAAGATTGAACAATTAATAGGTCAGCACCACCGTTGTTCATCATATCCGATACAAAAGTATGACGCAATCCATGTGGAAGGATATGAGGTAAATCATATCTTGTCGCTATCTCTCTTAGTCGATTATTTATCCAATCAATACCAAGTGGCTGATTTTGTTCTCCGTCTTTAGTCGTACAGGTAAATAAGAGTTGCTGAGGTGTTTGCTGTATACCTATTTTCCAAAGTTCAGTAGCTTGCTGTTTTTTCCATTTACGGAGTAGAGAGATTACTTTATCACTCATTGGTACATCCCGAAAGCGATAGCGATTTTTCATGCCCTTTACACGTTCACGCTTGCCAGTTGTCTTATTTTTGACTAACTTGTGCGACAAAGAAATAGTCTTTCGATTAAAATCTATATCTTCCCAAGCTAACGGATATAGTTCACCTTTTGTAGCCCCTAAGTGATGAATGAGCGAAAGAAGTGTATAGGCTTGGCATCCATAATCTTGCTTCATGAATGCTAAGGTTTTCTGTATATCTCCAGCAGAATAGTACTTTTCGTTTCGTTTTGCTTCTTTCTTTTGCTTTAAGGCTTTATTCACAGGTAGCTCCAATAAGTCAAAAGGATTTGAAAGAATATATCCTTTCAATAATGCATATTTCATTACTTGCTTTGCGTAAGATATGCAAATCTTGTAATTAGCAAAAGGCTTTATTCCTCTTGCTTCATCACCAAAAGCCAATAAGATTTGAAAGTCCTCTATAATATCAAGTGAAATTTTTTTAACTTTTAAGCTTCCTAAATGGGGAAGAATTTGAATGCGAAATATAGTTTCCGTTCTGTCTAATGTAATTTCTTCAAGACCTTGTAGACTATATTTCTTTTTCCACCACATCACGTACACTTCTTCAAAGGTATAATCTCCTGTTTTTCTTTTTCCTTCTTTCCTCGCTTTTCGTAGTTTAGCTTCTAATTCAAGGATTTCAGCTTCTTTTTCAGTGTTAGCATAATCGACATATCGCGAGTAGCCAGTACCCATATAAACGTTAACCTTGAACTTTCCGCTTTTCATTTTTTCTATTGCCATGTGTGTCCTCCAGACTTTGCACGTCAGAGAGAAACATTATTATAGTAATTATAACATGCTTCCCACTGATCCGTGCGATTGTTTAACTGAACCTGAGCTAAGGATTGTTTAGTTCAGACTTTTGCCTTTATTGCTGTTATTTAACAGTAATTCTTTAACCACTTATCTACGGCAGTTTTATCGTATAAAATAGTACCTTGTACGTTAATGCGGGGCATTCCTTCGGTAAGGAGCTTATCCACCGTATTATTCGATAAACCGAGATAGCTACATAATTGATTTTTCTTGATGTACTTTCCATGAATGCCAAGCTTTGCTCGAAATTGATTGATTTCAGTTTCGAGCAATTCATGAATTTCAATCTGTAATGCTTTTTGTTGCTCATCTGATAATAAAACGACCATTTCACTCATCAAATCACTCCTTCTCTTTTTAATTTGATTTCATACTAGAACCCGAGGTCGATTTACTCGACCTCGAGATTTAATTATTTTCTGAAATGGACTTGCTCAGCTCTAAAAGATAGGGAGATAAATCCATTAGATGAATATGGATTACAAACTAATCCATCAAATTTCACAAACACGTCATCACGCTTGTCCAATTCTTGTTGCGTGATAATTGGTGTTCCACTTAGAACAGTTACACGAATGCTTCTGTATTTCTTGTCTTTCATTAAAACACTATACGTGTAACCGTCAATTTCTCCTGTTCGTTCATTCTTGCCAGTTGCTTCATTTATTACGTATTTTGGTTTTGGAGCTACCTCCACCAATAAAAATTCTTTGCCTAATTGGCTAATCAAATCAAAATCCTTCATTTTTAGTTCCATTATAAATTCCTTCTTTCTTTAAGTTATTTTGTTTATTTAAATGATTCACATTGTGTTATACTTAAATTGTTTGGGTTTAAGTAAGGCTTAGCGAATGTTCGTGATGAGTGTTTGCTGAGCTTTCTTTTTTGCTCATTTGATTAACTAGTACAATTAAATCTTGTCGATTGACAGCGATTAAATGATCAACTACCTTCTTCGCTAATGTTCTAGGTAATTCAATTTCCTGTAATATTGGTTCGAGGTTTTGTAAATGCCCTAAAGCATAGTGTCCATGCAAAAATCGAAATGCTTTTAAAGCTGATAAAGCTCCACCGTATTGTAACCAATGTTCAGTTGCCAATAAGCCCTTGATTTCATATTTTCTAGGCACTTTTAATGGTGCTACCTCTTTCCCTAAATATCTAATCCAAAATGGTGCTATCTTTTTGCATTCAGCATCTGCATAAAAGGTTAGTTCTTCCTTAATCAATCCTCGTGCTAGATTTCCTAATGTATCTTCTTCATGGGCGATTATTTGCACCATAGAATGAGCAATATCACGCTTTAACTCAATTTCTAATCGTTTCCATGAACCAATTTCGACTAAAGCACAATCACTCTTTTCAGCAGTTTCAAGGTCTTTATCATAAATCCGAAACATGATATTCGATTTACGTTTGCCAATGTAAAGCGTTTTGCTTGTTTTAGTGCCAACTACTTTACTTTCACAAATTTGAAATTTTCGTCTATTAGAGTAATAGCGACCTTGTTTGCACTTCTTGATCAACTTTTCTACTGTAAAATAGGGAATTTCATTCCGATCATCTAGTGCTATATCTAATCTAGTGATTTTACATCGTCCGTCAAATTGGCTAAACAATTTGTAAAAGAACTGTTTCCAATTCGTTTTTGTTACATCAAGGAATTGTTCATATAACGTGCAAGCATCACCACTCATAATTAGATAACATTCTTCTCGTTGGCATTCTTCATGTGTATAGATTCTCAAAGAGCCATAGGAATAACAGGTATCATAGTCTTTGTTTTGAATCTTGCCTTCTTCAATCAAACAATGACTTTTTTCAATCTGTAAGAATTCCAATAACTCCTCTATTGAACAGTGATAAAAAATCATTTGTAGCCAATCAATTTTAGCTGTCACATGCTCATGACTTGTTCGCATTTGTCTCACCTCCTCTCATTCAATTTTTTACATGCTTATACAAGCTATAAATCTTCTGTTTATCAGTGTTTCGTTCTGTTTTACTGTGAATGTTACAGTGCTATTAGTAAGCACTGTTTCTAGGCGCATAAATGCGCCCCTTGCCATCTTTTCCACTGTCAAACCGCAGTAGCTTTGCCTTCTTTGGCACGCAACTGCGTTCGACAGGAAAAGCTGTCAAGTCTTTTTGCGATAGAAAGGCTTATCTAATTTCTGTTTCTCCACAGTCTCCAATCGCACCCTTAAATGGTTATTTTCTTGCCCAAGTTGTATCATTTGATAGCGTAGGTCAGCTATACATCCATTCAATGCCTGTAACTGCTCATTGTTGTCTTCTGATGCTTTTTTCAACAGTTCCAAAAGCATTTTGTTTTCTTCCTCTTGTGCAGTCGGTTTCGGGATGAATACTTGTGTGATTGCTGACTTAATTGGTTTTCCCTGTTCACTCAATACTGCCACCTGCTGAAACTTTTTCACATCATCATCAGAAAATTGGTAGATTTTCGTATAATTGGTGTGACCAGCTCGAATGACTTTCTGATCAAAAGTCGCTCTACATAATTCCTCCGCATATTTTCGCCAGCGGTGGAACGTGGAAATGCTGTTCAAGCCTCCTATCATAGTGACAACTTGTTCTGCCCCGTACATCTTCTCACCTTCTTTTACAATCGTTCGTTTCGTGCTTCGTTCTAGTCTCATGATTCGTTATCAATCATGTAAGCAACTAGTAATTGCCGTTTCCACCAATTAGGATTTTTAGAGGAGTTCCTTTATTCAGTTCGTTTTTCTTATTGACTCACAATCATATCTATCATCACCTCTATTTTTAGATTGAGCTTGAAGCGAACTTTTGTTCGTGTTATTGTTATTTTAAGCGAAAGCCCAAGCTCTGCTACTATCATATAACTTCTAAAGGTTTTATCGTAGGACAGTAACTTGACACGAACTTGGCAAAATTTTTAAATAGAGAGGATTTGATTTTTTGAGAGAAAGATTTGATTTTTCTTCGATATCTAAATTGATATTAGAACACCGAACAGCAAACAGTTTTACCTATGCAGATTACTACTCTGAACTGTTTCAGTATGCATTTATAAAGAAAGTTACTGAACCAGAAGAAAGCGAATTGAGCAAAATCATCAATGGTGAAAGAAATGTTCCCAAAGAGATTATTCGATTTTATCCATCATCTAAGGTATCAGAAGCACATGAGGATTTAAAAGATGGAGTTAATACTCTTTTAACACAAGTTTTTGATGAAGCTGGCATGGTGGAAAGTATTTACAATCTGTTAATGAATGATGCAAGCATTTCAAAAGCGACAAGAGAAACAATTGCAAAAAATAAAGAAACACCAGTGAGTTTCATTGCTGATTGTATCATTGCAGGTATTAATCGACCCTTTGTTTCACGAAAAAAAGGGAAAGCCAATGCTACACCTAAAGCCAAGTTTCATCTATCAGATTACTTGATAGATTATCACTATGTAAGCGTAAACAAGGTTTTTTTAGGACGTGAGAAAGAATTAGAGAAGGTTCATCAGTTATTGCAAGATGAGCATTGCGTATTGTTACAGGGAATCGGAGGTATTGGGAAGTCAGAGCTTGCCAAACAGTATGGAAAGCAGTTTAAGAAGTCATATTCCCATGTGATTTTCTTGAGATATAGCGAGAACTTACGACAAACTATTTCTGAATTGAAATTTGTTGATGATGAGAAAGATATGAGCGAAGAAGAACTATTTGAAAATCATTATCGGTTCTTTAAACAACTAGGGGAAGATACGTTGGTTGTTTTGGATAATTTCGACCAAGTCCCAGAGCAGGATGAACTTTTTGATGAGTTCACTTCATTATCATTTCAAATACTTGTTACAACAAGGTTTAAAATTGCTGGCATGTGCTATTACTCTATAAAAGAAATTGATTCATTGGAAGCATTAACAGAAATTTTTAATGCTCATGCACCTAAAAGCAAAAGTGACATAAAAACTGTTCAAGAGATTATCAAAGAAGTACACCAGCACACGTTAGCGGTTGAAATGTCAGCAAAGACTATGATGGCTACTGGTTTGACAGCCAAGCAATTATTGAAAACATTACAACGTGACAGGTTATTACTTGAGAATACTAATCAAATCAGAATTACGAAAGATAGTCTGACGAAAAAAGAACGATCATTACATCATCTGGAATCATTGTTCAAAATACAGTCATTCTCTGATGACGAGAAAGATATTCTATTCTATATGCTTGCCATGCCAGAAAAAGGGATCAACAAAGATTACTTCCGTAAGTATTGCAAACTGGATGATTGTAATATGATTAATCGACTAATTGAGTATGGTTGGATTGAGGAAGAAATTGAAACAAGCTATATTTCCATGCATCCTTTTATTAGAGAAGCAATAGCTCAGTTAGAAAAACCATCACTTTTAAAGCTTAGTAGCGTTTTTCATGGGATTATAGATGATATGGAGGAACATGGTATGAAGCTCCAAACACCTCGTGAAGAAATGACAGAGGTGTTAGATGAAATGTTCCAAAAATTAGATGAAGTAGCTCGCACGGAAGACCCATCTAGCCAAATCAATTATGAAGCACTTCAAGAGCTGTTTGCTCATGTACCACGTGAGAAAGCGGAGGAAGCAGTAAATACGCTAGCTGAAACTCCTTTTCATGAGGCAGATGGCTCAACTTTACCAGAAGATAATATTCTCTCTCTGTTCTTCAAACAGATGGCAGATGAATTATCTACTACTTTAGATGATATGGAGAAAGAAGGTTTCCGTTTTGCTGATGATTCCATGAGTGAGGAAGAAAGTATGGCTTTCTTTAAGAAACTTGAACAAAAATCTAGGCAAAAAGTTCAGTAAGATCGCAAACGAAAATAGCAAGCACAGGTAACTAGAGAGATACTACTTGTGCTTGCTATTCAATCAGATATGAGTCATACTTGGTTAAGGGAGATTAGTCAGAGCCATTGATGACATTGTCGTAGCAATTAAGCAATTCATCTAGCTGTTGACTAATCTTTATTGTTTTCTCTGCACTAATTCCTTCTTTCATTCCACATTTAATCATTTCTTTCCTTATCAATTCAATTTTTAATGATAAATCTTCTTTATTCATAGTCATTTCTTCTACCTTACCTCCTATCATAATTGTATTTATTAATATCTTATCAGAGGCTGTTTATAGAGAAAATAGCCGAACCAGTCAATTATTCTTCATATGACTTGTCAAAATTCACTGATCTCTTAGATGGATAAAAATGGATAAATGGTCTGTTTACAAGATTGTTTCATGAAGTATAAATGTATTTCTAAGAAAATCAATTGAATTATTTGCCGAAACTTGTCGAAGTTTGTCGATGGATAGCGTAAAAAAAAGAATAACTAGAAGTGTAGGTGGTTGAGAAATTTGCGGAAAATTTATACTAGAATTTAAAATTTATGTTTGAAAATTTTTTTAGAATTAAAAAGCCATTGAGATAACTCAATAGCCTAGCAATATAAAGCCTTTTCACAATAAAGTCACTATATAATTAAAACATTTATCCTTTAGGTCCAGCGTGCCCGAACCCTTGAATTAAATTTACCATAACACCAATCAAGATTTCCATAAGTATCTCCCCTTTGATTCTCTACGTAATAACTCAATCATAGCACAATGATACTAAATTATGAAAGCAATCTGATTCATTATTTAAGTATGAAACTAAATTTTCATATAAGTCAAATTACTGGACATTTCGACAAATGCAATGATAATATATGCACAATTAACTGACTAGTTTGATTACATGAGGAGAATCATATTTATGAGTACTTTATTTGACAATGTGTTTTGTTTAAAAGCACAGTATCTACGTTGGAATTATGATTTTACAGGTCTCGAAAGATTATTGCAAGAAAATAAAAAAAATCAATTTTATCGCCATAAGAAAGTAATTGCTATGTATGAAGCAACTTATGATTCTTTTGTGCAACCAGAGGATGAACGAGTTGTTGCGAAATTTCAGGATGCTTTGCAATTAAATTATTCTGGTCTACAGATAGAGAAGCACCTTTTAAATGCACAACTTCATGCTGAATTGGCTCAAGCTTATGCTGATACATGCCAACAATATAAGCTAGGGCTCAAATCACATAAAAAAGCAGAAGAAGTATTCGATAAAGCCGTAAAATTATACACACAACATTATTCAGAAGATTGGTCATTGCAACGTTGGTTTAGCGAATTATATATCTTCATTCAATACGTTGGTGCTAGAATGTATCTAGTAACAAAATCAGATTCGGCAAGAGATTTCGCACGTAGAGCCTTAGATATGAGTAAGAGGAGTAATTCTACTCTTATGAGACCTCATTGCTACATTATTCTTGCACTTTGTGCCAGTCGACGTAGAAGTGTGAAGAACTTTGAAGAAATGCTTGCAAATGCTAAATTTTCTACCAAAGATGTTGGGTTAACTGATTACTTAGCTGATTACCTAAAGCATATGGATAAATTATTGGCACTACATAAAGATCAGGTTTGGGATTATCGTGGTAAGAAATTAGTTGAGTATACAGAGAATGAAGTAGAAAAAATTTATCGAAAAGTGCAAAATGCGAAAATAAAGGATTGGATTGATCCCGAATTTAGAAAAAAGAATCTGTGGGGAGCTAGAGATCGTACCTTAGAGCTCGTTTAATATCTCAGTTTAACCACTTTTATTATATGCCCTCCATTCCTATATAGTGTATAAACCCACTTGTTTTTGGTGGTTTTTTACTGAAAATACATTTTGATGAATTTTGTCGATTTTTCTTGACTGTATTGGAAAGTATTGCTAATATGAAAGAGTATCTAATGCTAAGAAGTGCCAGCAGTAAATCAAGTATTCTAAATAGATTAAAAGGTAGGTGATTGGTATTATCGTATTAAAAAAGACATCACTGTTTTCACAAGAAGCATTGGATCAGGCACACAGCTGTCAAAAATTTAATAAAATAGGAGATGAGACAGATGTTTAGAAAATATCTAATTAGCTTAGTATCTGTTTGTTTTATTTTTCCTGCTACCTTTATTAGTTATGTAGCAGCAGATAGTCATATTCAGCTTGAAGAAAATGCATATTATGAAGTAGCACCTGATACGGTACTACCAATAAATCTAGAGGATCCTCCGTTGACTGATAGTAATATGATAACACCTAGAGTTTTTGTTGGAGATGGATTATTTTCCATGAGTGTTGTTACTCTCCGCCCTAAGAATTCATTGAATACAGGGGGTTCTTCTAAGTGGGTGGAAAAAAGAAGGTTGAGTGGTCGTGTAGGATATTATGTAAAGGCACCTAAAAATGTTTCTGCATCTGTAGGATTGTGTACTTGGAACTCTAAGACTGGTCTTGCTAAGTCTGCAGGATCAGCAACGTTTGTATCAGGGGCTAACGGTTTAAATAGTGCCTTGACATTTACATTGGGCGGAAGTGTTTGGAGGGATGCTAGTAGCACCACTAAGTTTTATGGATTCATAACAAATACTCATGCTTCAAATAATCTCACTAGCACTAATATATCTTTTGTCAACCTTAGATAATTAGTATATAAGAGAATATAATTACTTCTATTACTTGATACAAGCGGGTAGAAGTTAATTAGCTGTATAAATAGATGAAAGCTAAACTTTTTATACAGCTATTCTATTTATATTTGAGTTTCCGTATTTTTTGAAAATATCTGCAAAGTGGACTCATAATTTTTGAAGTAGCTCGAGTATAAATAAAATAACTGTGTAGAGGTATACTATTTTTATGAGAAGATGCCATTACTATACAACTATTGGATTTATAGTTAGAAAATTTTTTAAGGAGTTCCTTATTGTGAAAAAAAGCATAAAATACTTTATAATATTGATTGTATTTACTCTATTTGCTGTTTTTATGATTAACCATAATATGTTAAAAGAAAAAGAAAAGAATGAGTTATTATCTCAAATAGTCTATACTTATTATAATAATATGAAAAATAAAAATGTAGATGCTGCTGCCGAGGCTCTGTTTTTTGGTGATGACACAAGTTCTATGCGGTCTACGTTTGTTCGTTTTACAAAGCAAGATTTTGAGGATTCTCCATATACTAATTTTAATATAAGTGAAGTAAAAAAAATTAATAGAGATTTCTATACATTTAATGTTAGCATAGAACAAGATAAAAAGGTCGAAAATTTGAAGCAGTTTTTAATTAAAAAAGGCGAAAATTGGCTTATTGTATTACACCCTATCTACTTACCGCCTGATAAACAGGAGGTTATTGGATTTGATGGAAAAGAAGGTGATGACATACTGAATCTCACTGAAACAGATATATTGGATTTGGAATAGAAGTTTTAGCCACTGATATAGTGTATAGATGTATTCTCTGACATGCATTTATTTATAGTTTGGTTACGATTTTTGGTTAGAGTGACTGAAATTCAGCCCAAAAAGTTAGTAGAACATATGTTTTCTACTAGCTTTTTCTTTATTCGTTATTTTCTCACTATATCATATCCCATACCGTAGTTACTCTTCTTTTATACTGATTTATTAGAACTATATAATCGGTTATCTTGTAAATATGACTTTTCTAATGTATTCTCTGACGTGCAATTGTTTTTTAGTTTTGGTGACGAATTTTGGTGACGAAAGTATAAAATCCATCTGAATTAGTTGATATTTTTTAGCTTTCAAAATATCTATAATGTGTGATATTAAAGTATTCTCCAATGTATTGTGTAATCACTATAATACTTCTGATTTTGATCTAAGAGGTGTGCCGTTATTTGAGAAATAGGTCAAATCTTCCAGTCGATAGGGGTTTCTTTCATACGGTTCTGCTATCCAATCATCTGTTGGTTGACGGAAAAATAAGCATCTGGCACTTCTTGATAAGAAGCAGAAAAAGAATGGATGATTTCTTTAGGTGTGGTATTATCAAGCTGACTAGTGCAACGTGAAATAATAGTAACATTTTTGTTTAGTTGATTTTGCCGAGCAGTTAAATATTTTTTTCGACAAAGTGCGCGGATAAGGGTGTTTTTTTTGTAATACCGACTTGCTTTTTGTTAGGCGAATGTCCCATAGGGATACTGCCTAATTTCCTTGATTTTTACGTTATCCCGCGTCAATAATGAGCACGAATATTCCCGATATTCGCACTCATCATTTCCTTGACTAACACAAAAATCAAGGAAATTAGGTCTTCGAGTTAAAAATGCCTGAGATTGGTGAAGATCACGGCGGAGGATTGAGCCATATCGGGAATATGGCG
>Ga0131853_10010188_pt1 | contig 17195 bp, 11 predicted proteins | sample TergutLab28metaG_FD_92764 | JGI IMG/M metagenome (GOLD analysis project Ga0131853, IMG submission 92764) | Labiotermes labralis P1 segment gut microbial communities from Petit-Saut dam, French Guiana - Lab288 P1 (version 2) (version 2) | ecosystem: Host-associated > Arthropoda: Insects >... | reverse complement strand
AGACGGAGAGAGGCAAAATAGTGTGCGAAGAGAGGCGGGGGGGGGGGGGGGGGGGGGGGGGGATGGGAAAAGAGGTGCTGAGCGGTCTTCATTCAAATGCCATTTTCAGAAAAGACTACTGCACATTTCTCTGTACATATGGTGCATTTTGGTCAGATCATTTTACGGACCATTAAGTAGTTTTCCACACAATTTCTATTCACCACATTGTGCAGAACAGCTGCAATTTGCATGTCTAATCAAATAGTGCATGGACATATGCACTGTTTCTTATAAAGACGGTAAAGAACAGTCAGATGAAGCATGTAAAGCCATTCTCTCAATAGAACCAACATGACAGGGCATGATACAGGAACCCTCATGCAGTCATGTTGAACAACAGAGTAGTATCACTGTCAGAAAATTTTACGGCCTTCAGTCCCATGCATGCAGTGACTGACAAAAAGGCACGGAGCAGACATATTTTCAGTTTCTGTGCAACCAAGACCATGCAGTTTCTTACAGCAACACTGCTCTATTTAGCATCTCATTTATCTCTCCATAAATTACTTTGGACTAATACAAAAATGTTCACAGATGACGCAAAACTTGAAGAAAAACTAGTACAACTGCACCTTACATATGAGAAATCTCAGTATGTCACTTTCAAACAAATTACAGCATTTGTTTCTCTAGGCCATATTATTCTTTAACTCGATCTCAGGTCTCATTTACATAGTGGCTTGTTTTGAATATCGTAGGTCACTCATATCTAACAAAGGCTGTACATTTTCAACATTATCTTATAATGACACAGCAAAGATACCAATGAAAGTCATGTCCAATTCCAGTTTATACTAAAGTTTTGTTGTTGTATGTGAAGCAACAAAGCACATTTCAGCACAGAAGAGAAAACTTAATTAGGCATTTACCAGATAATTACTAATTAAATTCTGATACAAAACTATTCCAGAGGATAAACAATTAGAGTACCTACAGCATGTTACCAATATCTTAGTTTCAAATCTTGTTTATATCCTTCAAGGCTGTCATTTTAAAACTCCCCTATTAAGGGAACTTTTAAACCAAAAGATACCAAAACAAAAGGAACATTTAATCTCTGCCAGTAATGAATTTCAATACCTTTCACAAAATCCAATTTTATTCCTCTAAAAGGACAGCCCAATACCAATCCCCCTGAAGACAAACACAAATATTAAAAATTTCAAACTTTCGCCATGTTCTGAATGTTTCATCTGGCTATTTCCCCGGTGTATGAATTTTATATGCTGATGTTTCGGAACACTCTGTCTGTTCCATCTTCATACGCCTAGTGAGATCCCGACCTCACTAGCACAGTCAACATAACTAGTACGACAAATACTAATTGCTGAGAATACAGTATTAAGACTCACGATGATGGACAGTAAGTCTGTCCGAAACATGTAGAGTTGTTCACCAAAATAAAGTTGAGAAACAGTGCATCTTGTGGGCTTTTATTTTAAGAAAGTAACAGCCATTAATGCCACACAGATACAAACAGATGGAACAAAAAAGCACAGGATCAGCAGCATGATTTTATTACATATTAACTTTATGACATAGGAAAACAAGCCAAAATGTAAAAACATGACCTTAATCTAATTAGAGAAACAGGAATAAAATTTGACAGGAGATATGAGTTTCTTATACTGGTGATGTGGAGGATCCAAGTCATCTGAGGTGCACAACACAGTATCACAGTATCCCAGAAGACTCAAATCCTCAAAACTGGATTGATCAGGAAAAGAAAATGACCATCCCACACTATTTAAACTCCCAGGCATACCAACTCGAAAAGACTAAATCCAGACAGGCACACAAACCCGAGCTAGTGAGCATGACAAATCATTATCATGTGCTGGTACCTCGCCTGCTTTCACGTCCCCTACAAACCTACCGTACCTAAAACGTATCTCTTCCAAATCAAAGGGGTATTCTATTATACCAGTGGTGGGGACTCTGACACGCAAAATATCTTGCTCAGTGGGAAGGTAGTTGGGGGCAGCCACCCGGTCGATTTCCATCAGGTAGCTGCAATACAAATACAAGCTCAAAACAAATACACGGTACATAAACATCCATCCCCTGATGAATGCAAAATACTTTTAATAATTTACAAAGTTACAAAACATACTCTGCCCCAAATCTATACTAACACCAATAAAGCGGCACATGTCGTACCAAACTCTTTACTGTACTATCTGACACATCAACAAAGAATACCAGGGACTTGATCTGGACAGTATTCCTGATTTTGTAGCAATTGCTTTTTTCACATAGAAAATCTAGTTGATGATTGCGATTAAGGTACAAAATGTTAAATTCTTTTTTCTGGATACAAGTCTTTCTTCACAGGAAGTAAATCCTATTCATAATATCATGACTCCTACAGACTGGCAGGATAATTCTGCCTTTTATCATCCTGCACGCTGCAGTATAATGAGCTGTAAAATGAGTTCAAATACTTACGGAAGAATGATTGGCAGGAACCAACATGAACACATTACTTACAACACCTAAATATGAGGTCTGAAATTCATGTAACACAAAAAATCACATGATTCAATTGCTCAGAAGTTCTTGTATCAAACAGTATGGTGAGTATGAGTCCTGAAGAGAGTATTATACTGTTAAGTACTGTATTTTGACACCACTGAGATGCACTGACTCATGATAAAACAAGGGACCTTGTACATAACAGGGATCTTGACTTCCTGTAGGTGCGACTGATGCTGCTGGGACCAATGCAAGGAAATGCTTTAAAAAACCCATCCACGGGTTTGTATGAAATATGACTGGTACCAGCCTGGAGTCAGCCACTAGGAGATGAGTCATAAGAAATTCTCCTGAATATGAATTAACAGTGCTAGGTAACTGACCAAAATGTTTGGTTTATCTGTACTAAAAGCACATACTTGTTACTGGTTGTAAGGGCTAAGTCCTCGAAGAATACTACAGCAGTGTAATGAGACTTCCTATCCCTATTCCTGCTCAATGACAACATATCCATTATACAAAAAATTATCTTGTAAGGTCAGTATGTATTCACAAAGCAAAGGAAAACCATGGCTTCACAAACCTTAGATAGCACAGGTATTAAGGGGCATATATACACAAGACTCTGATGTTACTCCAGAAAACCTGCATCAAAGTTCTTTCATTTTTGTGATGCACAACCCAGTCGATTCTATACAATAGACTGGGGGGAGGCACAAACATATTTACCACAGCAAGAGTCCTTAGAAATCATGAGGAAATTTTGTAAATGAAGTAAACTTTTTTCAGAAAGCAAACTTTTGGCAAACGTGTGCTCAACAGCTTCTCACCTACCAACTTTGACTCAAGTAGGCAAATAACAACCACACAATATTTGCTTATACACGGTATTCAACACACTAGTGCCCTAGAATTAATAGCAATTTAAATAACCTAGAAGCGGAGGAGATTAAATTCATAAAAAATAAATAATTAAAAAAAATCATTAATGCATCTTATAATTTCAATTACATACTATTCAGATTTTGCAGTCATGCAGAATATCAGCAGAAAATTCCAGAGTGATTTACTTTACCTCAGTATTCCAACCAGATGTTGCAGACCTCAGAACATTCAAAAACAGTAGCCAGCATCCCCACTGGCAGACAAAATCACACAATCTTACTGGTTTCTTAGGCCACAACGAAGATCTCTGATCACATCTCTCACCTCATTTTACTGTGCTACATAAAGGTTGGCCTGTATCATTACTGTGAAATCTGCAGCATAATATCCCTGGTTACTGCACCCCTTATTGATTTAAGGTTAAAACTTTCCAAGAATGTCAATTGTGCCAAGAGACAAATTCCCTCCTTCACCTATATTTTGACATGTACTCTACCGCTTCAATACCAACATTCTTTAACCTCTTCATTATCACTGTCAACACTCTTCACTGTGTTAATAAGTCCACTTACCCACTCACAGAATATTCATTGTCAATACCTGAATCATTCACATCTACATTTTAAAGCAAAGTATTGTTCTGACAATACAAACAGCTACTTTCTTCCACTAGCAGTGACTACCATGGCTTACACCTCAACAACAACCAGAACTTATCCAGTACATGTAAGAGTTTTTTAAAACATTACCTTTTTTTGTAGCAGAACAGTATCTGGCCAAAACAATGTAACAAAATGTTACAAAACCTTTCTCTCCCATAACACAACTGTGATCAGACATGCACAATGGCAAGGACTGATCACAGTTCTGATATTTGCTGCCACTGTTCTTTCAGCTGCAAAAGCTGCTGTGACGTACAAGCTCCGACCACTCATGTGGTCAGATGCCTGAAGGAGGAATGGGAAACTCTGGCTGCAAAAGACTTCATGATACATATTTAATTTTCCAAACCATGACCAGTACTTAACAACAACAGAACAGAAATTTCAGGCTTTAATCTTTCAGTTCATATTGAACAAACAAAAATTGATTATAAAAAGAACACCAAAATTTGGCATCATTACAGACAAAGTGAACTGACATAATGATTATGGTGAGTATAATGAAGGGTTAAAGAATGAACACAAATCAAGATTGATGTATATACCATCTATTGCAACAACTGATTTAGGTCATACCTACTATATTTTTGTGCATATTTTCCAGGCTGTTTTGGTACTGAATGAAAATGGCTTATACTTGTGGATGCAACAACTCACTATTTGGCAGAGTCGGTAAGCTGGTATTCTCGTCTTCTGTCATAGCACTCCTGGATACCTGCATCTCCCCAAAGATCCTTGATTGCTTCCACATACGGACTCTCAAACGTTGTTACTGTTTCATAGTCCACAGTGCGAATAAGTTCTGCCTTATCCTGGAAGACATTTTATATTACTTCAATGCCCTGTCTGTGTTACAAAAATGGTAAGATAAACGCTGAACAATGACTTTTGAAGGATTTGGAAGGAAATATTCCTGGCCTAACCACAGTAGTATCCTCCCAGTTGCCTGAGCACTCAGGAAAACCCATGAAAAACCTGAGTCAGGATAGCCGGTTTCCTGGCTGAGATAGAAACAAGTACCTTCCAGGTGCAAGTCTAGAGCATTACCACCACAACCTGCTTGGTTTGTGTTGCTTATTAAAAAAAAAAATTCAGATTTTATCACATGCCATTTCAACATATTACTCTGCTTATAAATCAAGGCATGAGCCAGGATGGTGCAGTCGGTATAGTGACTAGGATGCAAGTTGGACAATCTGCGGTTCCAATCCTTGAAGGGGCACGAAATTTTCTTCTTGCACAAAATGGCCAACCCAGCTTTGGGATTCAACCAGCCTAATATTCTGTGGATACTGGGGTTCTTTCCTGACAGCAGAGCAGCCATGTCATGAACACCTCCATCAAGTGCAAAAGGTTAAGAAAACATCACATTATACATCTACTCCCCTTTGTGCCTTCATGGCACATACAGGGCAACTTTACTTTATAAATCAATAGGTATGAGAATGCCGTGATAAGTGGGCCCCTGACATCACAGCATGGCGCGGCCTCAGGTAGCTGATGGAGGAACGACTTCCAATATGGAGGGTGGCTGCAAATATATTGAATAAGCAGTAGCGGAGAGCCGACAAGGGGTGGTCTTCCAGCCTGGAGGTTGGGCGAGGTGCTAACAACTCCTCACCGTAAAAAAGTATTCTGCTTCGAAACATTCACACAGTAAGCCTCAGTCCTGGACTGATATTGTGGTACAACTTAAGCAACAAAAAAGGGACATTAGATTTCGTACACGGAATTTTAGGAGCCTGTATAGGGCAGGTTCACTTACAGCAACATCCAGATTCAGTGGGTGTGCAGGATGTTAGATGGGACACAGGGAGCACAGTAAAACCAGGGGATTATAATTTTTTGTATTGAAAAGGAAACAAAAATCATCAATTGAGAACAGTATCAGCAGTTAAGAGAGTAGAGTTTGTTAGTGATAGGGTGTCATCTATGTTCTGAGAGGTCGCTGGTGTAATATCATTGTTCTGAATATGCATCCACCAAGCGAGGTGAAAAGTGATGATTCAAAAGACAGTTTTTAAGGGGAATTAGAGCAGGTTTATTTTAAATCAGTTTCCTAAGTACCATATTAAAATTGTTTTAGGAGATTTTAATGCAAGAGTGGGGAGAGAATGTATTCTAACCAACAAGTGGGAACGAGAGGCATCATCAGAATAGTACTGATAATGGGGTTAGAATAGTAAACTTTGCCACATCAAAAAATCTAGTTGTTAAGAGCATGATGTTCCTGCAACAAACATTCATAAGTATACCTGGACCTCTCCTGATGGGAAGACTGACAACCAGATTGATCACATATTGATAAAACAGGAAATGACATTTGAGTATACTAGATGTACAAAGTTTCAGGAGAGCTGACTGTGATACTGATCACTATCTGGTGGTTGCAAACATTATAGGGAAAGACTGGCAGTAAGTAAACAAGAAGCACAGAAGTTTGATGGGGAAAGATTCAATCTCAGGAAGCAAAATGAGCTGAAGTTATGAAACGTATCAGACTGAGATTACAAACACACTGCAGCTTCAGAAAACTTAAGAGATAGCGAGGACATAAATAGGGCTTGGGAGAACATTAAGAGAGAATATCAAAACCTCAGCTAAAGACAGTCTAAATCTGCACGAATTGAAGCAGCATAAACCATGGTTTGATGAAGAATGTTTAGGTTTTTTAGATCAAAGGAAGCAGAATAGAAGGGCACAGAATCCAAGCCAAAGCAATGTAGGTAATACAAACAATATAAGATGTGAAGCTAGCAGAAATTTCAGGAACAAAAAGAAGAAATATCTGAAAGTTAATATTGAGGAACTTGAAACTAACAGTAAAATAAAAAATATTTGGGACTTGCATAGGGGCATCAATGCCTTTAAAAAGGGTTACCAGCCTAGAACTAATATAGTAAAGGATGAGAAGGGAGATTTGGTTGCAAACTCCAACAATGTTTTGGCTAGGTGGAGGAACCATTTCTCCCAGCTACTGAATGTACATGGGGTTAATGAGGGATGAGGTAAAAATGGAGTGGAGAAAACTACATAATGAGAAGCTTAATGATCTGCACTCCTCACCCAATATTGTCTGAGTGATAAAATTGAGAAGAATGAGATGGGTGAGGTATGCAGCACATATAGAGGAGAGTAGAGAGGCATACACAGAGTTTTGGTGGAGAAACCTGAGGGAAAGAGATCACTTGGGACACCCAGGCATAGATAGGAGGATAATATTAATATGTGGTGGTATGGAGTGGATTGAGCTATCTCAGGATAGGGACAGCTGGTGGGCACTTGTGAATGTGGTAATGAACCTTCGGGTTTCACAAAATGCGGGGACTTTCTTTACTAGCTGAAAGCTGGTTAGCTTCTCAAGAAGGATTCTGCTCCATGGAGTAAATTAGTAAGTAAGTAAGTAAAGGAATGAAAATGGGCCTCTCAGGAGGGTGGTCCATGACTTCCCAGCCATAGTACCATAATCAGTAACAAATCCAGTTGGCAGTATGATGCCCAGTAATTTCCCTCTCTTTGAACCTACTAAGAACCACCTGGCTGGCAGGCAATTTGCAACACATTCTCACTCAGAGGAAACTGTCATTTCCTGGCTACAGGCACTTTGACAATGCTTGTTTTCTACACTGGAATACAACCCTTGGTGCCACAGTGCGACAAATACTTAAATGTCGATGGTGACTACACAGGCCAAGAATACTTAAACAACAACACAGTTCTCCACATCAGTGTATTTGTTCATATTTTTAAAGCACCCTTTTACAATGGGAGGATGAATACCCTGAAATTTGCCAATGATATTGTTACCTACCCCACAGGTAAGTTACACATGTCACATACTTCATGAAACAGTACTGTTTGAATTTAAGTGTTTTAGTTAACAACACACTCAACGACTGAGATTACACAGCATCAGTGTTTCATGGGATGGAATGATGGATGGAGGTGTGTATGTATATAATTAATTAATTACACACAGAGAACTGACATGACAGTGGAAAGGAAAAAGTGAAGCACTCAGAGATAAAGACATCCCAGTGTCACTGTGTACACCATAAATCCCATATGAACTGGCTTGGACTTAAACCCAGGCCAGCATGGTGACATGCCAAAAACTAATACGTAGCTTGAGCCACAGCACAGCCAACAACACTTAAAATATGCAGCTTGAACTGTGGTGTTCTGAAGTGAAAGCATACATGAAAACACAAAAAAAAATTCTTTGAATTTATTTATCTCATGTTTAAAAGAAACTTCGTTCTTATTTGTCACAGTTACTTCAAAGAACTAGCAGCAAAATGCTGAAACAATTGATATAATTTATTAACTAATGTTCTATTATGGCTGTTCATCACATACACATACTTTTATCAATGCCCACTGTTAATAAAATATGTAAATAATTTCTGCAGAATGTTTTCACCTTCTAAATTAACACTGTCTGCATGCACACAAACAAGTTCGTGTAACTCATAAAACTTTGATATGCAATGCACAATGTATCTGTTAAATGTCACACATATCTGAGCCAAAGGACAAAGTTTTCAGTGTCTTCACCTGCTATCACACTCAGGAACAGTTTGAGTGAAAAGTGATGCAAGCCAACAGATAAGTGTCCTTGTATATGTACACTCACGGAACAGACAGTCTACAAAACCAGATTTAACTCATCATGTATGATGCTTTATTCAGACATACATACACAACAGAACAACACACGAAGGTGAGCCCAGTTTTGCTCTTTAACAAAGCATGTATGCAAAAAATAAACCTCCTCATTACTTACTATGTTTGATGATTCTGCATACTGGATCTTAAGTAAATCCATTGCTCGTATCATACTTTGCATTGCCATGAAAATATTTTGATACACAAGCTTGATAAAGCCACGTTTGTCCTCATCTGAGTACCCTGACCCATGGATGATTCTCATCTGTTTGATGAATGTTGACTTCCCCGATTCTCCTGTCCCTAGAAGAACAAAAGAACAAAAATGTTATTTAAAAGACAAATAATTATCTAAAGCCAGCATATGTATGAAGGAAAGTAAAAAATTAGTTATTATGGAAACCCACTGGTCATATGTATTACTATGACAGAGTTCTCATTTAACTTTATAATTTCAGGTAGGACCTTGTTTTACTGTGGTCCCTCTGTTATGATGGGTGTGGCTAAACTTCCAGCAAGTCTGCTTCCGGCTACATTATCATCAGGAAAACAGACGCACAGAAACTGAGGGAAAGGAAAAAACTGCAGGAAATAAATATTTACTGAACACTAATGATTTCTGAAAATTATGCCTAATCTGTACTGAGAGTAATTAAGAACCTACAGTCATAAACAACTTAATCTCATTAATTTTACAAGCAAAGAACAAAATGTCATGCTCAATATGTGACTGTGCTTGCTGTGTCTATTTCTGATACACACACCACCACACACATAAGACCATTCCATATATGAGCATGGAACACATTTTATACTATTGCCTATAAACATCAAATCAGAAAGAAAGCCACTAATTATTCATGACACTATACTTGCACATTTAACCTTTATCAGCCAAACAGATTGCTTTTGTCTTGCACAGGTGCAGGCATGGGCATTTAAAAACAAAAATAACTCTGTCCCTTAGTGCCTACATTGGAATATAAGGGCTGGATGATTAAGGTTAAGCATAAAATGTATTATGTAAGTCTTGCCTAAAATTAGCAGACTAATTATAACCTGACATTCTAAATTTTATGTCTGACTGCAACAAAGCATCAATTATTGCCAACACACTATAACAGTTCCATCTTGTACAATTTCTAATTTTAATGGAACAAATGTGATCATGCATGCACATAACTGATGCTTGTGCTCACATGGAGTCTTTCATGTTCAACTCTTCTACAGAGCACAAATTTCCAATGGAGGTTACAATAGGAAGGACAAAGTTTTGAGTCACAGTTTCATACATTTGTTTTCTGAAAGGCACCTCATTCACCATGTCCTGTTTATTGGAAAGTATGGGAGGGAATCTGACCTGGAAACTTTCAAATGGAAAACAAGACACGCAAGATCTATTTGCAAAATAAGAACCAACAGGATGCACTATTTTAAATAGTGCATCCTGTTGGTTCTTACTGTGCAAATATATTATAACGCACGGTCCACAAGACATTAAAAAAAAAAAAAAAGACACACATGACTCAGCAACAAGCTGAAGTTAATACTAGTTTGGTATTTTGAAAAGTGAGAAGCCCTAAATACTGCCACAAGTTGAACAATCACAAATTAATATCTCATTATGAAACAAGTCATAATTATGCTCAGGAAACAACTTTAATGACCAACAATAACTGTCAATGCCAAATGCATAGTAATGGAGAATTGTGAGGTTAAAACCTCAATATGATTCAGTACATTATGATAATCTTAGTGAATAATGGACATGCGTCGAGAGTAGACAAAAGATTACCAGTGCCACTATTATTTGAGACTTCAAACAAAGAGTGCAAAAGAAGATGTTTAATAATCCACTCCTGAAAATACAGTGGCTGCAATTTCAAGCGTAAAATGAACCTAGGTAATGATTTCCAAAGATCAGCACAGGACAATGTTTATATTCACTGTTAACAACAAGTAATAAGAATCGAAAATCAAAAACCTCCAAACTGCCAGTCGACTGTTAACGTTGGGTGGAGACATAAATACTAACCTGTGTGTAGGGGTTACATGATACCCTCTTATGATGTACCAAATTTACTTGAAATGTGTGACATTCCACGTGATTACAAGTGTTACTATATTGCTACTGTTCACCGGCATCAACAACTTTCTAAGGTCTTGCCTGCATTATCCCTCTGGGATTTGGTAAAGCCTACCCCATTAAGAGCTTCACCAGGAATATGCGCAAATGTCTCCATCCCACAGCTCTACCCTTAGGGAAACCAGGGTAAGCCAATTAAAATACTTCCATGACACCATTTCCCTAACACACCCAAACAAAAGCAGAGGGCAACCTATCAATTAGCGCCAAAGCAGGGGCCAGCCTGACACAAATACCATGATGGGGTGTAAAAGCAAAAAGTAAATATGTACAGAGACCAAGAGATGGCACGATGAAATAACAAACTATATGTCTATCTCTGCATTATTCTTGCTCCTGAAAGTTTCAAATTCATTGGAGCTTCATGACATAAGCTCAACATTTTTAGTCAAAATGCTTGTAAATTTTAATGCACAAAAAAATTTTTTCATACATCTGTAATGGTATATACCGTTGCTATAACAATGAAATCTCATATTTACTTTCGTTTTTACATTCTCAAAAAAATGCTCAACAAATTAGGCACTAGTGTAAAATGTCAGAAGTAAGCGCAACTGCCATGTTGGTATTACTGCTGTCAGGAACTTGAAAAGTACAAAAATTACATACAGCAGCAAACTCTACAACACAATCAAAGTTTCATAAAAATCCATAAATTGGTTCAAAGTTTGTTCTTGGAAAGAAGGCATGATTATGACAACACATATATCTCTTGCCTTATAACAAGGAAAGTAGGTTCATAGGAATTTTAATGGTTTTTTTAAGGCCAAAATATGTGCTGGATTACTGTATTGCAAAGGACACGTCCCCTACCCTATTTTCATAAATTCACTCCAGTCTTCGCCGTCTGGAGCCCAACAGACGAAACATGACTCAAACAGCCGCAACCCGACACTCATGAAATAAATCCATTAGGACCAATCGGTCTTAGTACCCAATTCCCCATGATACCTGGAGTTGTTTGTAGGTCCCGTCGCGGGATTACTGTTAACAACATGTGCCAACACACCTGAGGGTCAGCTAGAGATCAGTGCCTACACTAAGAACACCGAACTCACGCCAACTTCATCGTTTTCGCCACGCCTTTCAAGAATATCGATCAGTCAGTGACCTTCCTGCCAACATCAAAAAAGTAAGAAAACCGACAACACAAAGCGGCTGAAAACACGTAAACCTTGAACAGAGAAAAAATCGCGAGCAAGAAAGACGCTGAAGTTTCCTTGCTACTTTCGGCAACTTTTAATCCACCGCCTTTTGTGTACTGTCAACTGTAACAGTAGTAACGTATGTTCTTAATCTGATACACACACACAAATATTTCGGAATCGACTGACAGGCTATACAGCTAAGCTCTTTCAGCTGTTGTAGATTATACAATGATGAAATGGTCATGGGCCTGGAAGGAGGCTATCGTGGCCTATTTTAAGGTACTATGTCGGCACTTTCATGAAAATGAGCTGCAGTACATCATGAAAATCACCCAGTACAACCGCCCTCCCGACAGGCTCGAACCCTCCAATACAGAGTGCTTACAACTCGACCACGACGTTCGATATTTCAGTACTGAATATGCATTCCAATAACCGGGAAAATCACTTAATGCTTTGGTATCAGTTAAGCTCTTCTGAGTAATGACGCTATTCCGTTTCGTAGAAAATTCGAAACGTTTCGGAAGAACCTGTTGCCCCCATCTTCACAGCAGATCCGCACGGGGCTACACATTATAATAATCTACGCGTAAAATAACATTAACTAAATGCGTCACCGCCGTGAAGCGTCACATCTTTAGCCCCTGTTTCGTATAATGAAGTACTAAGTCTAAAGGGCGCATAACTATTTATGCATCAAGAGTTTAACAAAGTTTCTATATGAAGGCATAAACGAGACGTGACGCAAACCTCTCCGACGATTCACCCCGACGACTTAACAGGTAAGATGGACCGTAGTATGTGGAGTTCTAAAGGTGTGTGCGTTTCACTACGATATAGGTTCACTAGCAGACTGCCACAACTGTTGTTTTTACATACAACCCAAACAAACAGCAAAATTTCTCGGTGGGAAGTGTTTCCTTAAAGACGCTGCCAGTTACCAAGACTTACACACCGTCCGTGGTAGATGAATGCAATGCATCTGTACCGAACATTGATAGAATGGTACTGACAGCGGAAAACCGAAGTACTACGGGAAAAACAACCCGAACCCAGTTTAAATTTGTCAACCACAAATCCCACCTCGGCTGGCCTGAGATCTATTTCCGGCCCGAAAGGTGAGAAATTTATCAAAGTAACGGATCGTCATACAAAAAATAAACAAGCCGCACATCAGAACCAATTATCCAATAATTACAAAAGCATGGCCTCTGTACTTATGTTCCTCTGACCGTACATACGAAAATGGGGCACAAATACCACACTTTCTAATCTTTTATACGAGAACGCGTCACAAGCAAAATTTGATAACTTCCCTGGAAATGAAATTTAACAGCATATTATGACAAACTCTCATATTTAATAATAACATTTGACACAGTGTCGTTTAATAGTCCAGCAACTAGTTTGGGTTTACAACTCACAAGAGTTAAAATTATCGGAAGCAGACATTTCAGCGGAGGTTCCAAAACGCTGTCCCGCTCTTTACGGACCGGCGCAGATACAATCATGCAATGCGGAACGAGGGGAGTAAGGAAGAATGAAGCTAGAAAGAGAAAAGGCGTCAAAGGGAACCTAGAATGAATGAACTGGGCGATGACTGGCTGTATCAATGTCTGTTCCTGGTTCCAAGCATGGAACGTAGCAATGAATGACGCGCACTACTTGTCCCACCGAACGCTGTTCTCTGTCCAAGAGGCATTCCCACGTGCAGCCACATCCCCGGTTCCACAACAAATTCCACACTGGCCCACCTTACTTGCTTACTTCATGGTGCAGAGTCCTTGAGAAGCTAACTGGTTTTGCAGCTAGTCAAGATATTCCCCGCATTTCACGGAACCCGAAGTTTCATTACCGCACTCACAAGTGTCCGCCACCTGTCTCTATACACTGGCCCACCTACGTGGGCTAATGCGGCAAAGTAGACCCAACCGCAAAATCGCTGCCCTATAGCCACAGAACAATTTAGAAGCTTTTCCTTGGTTTCGTTTGCATCCAAGTATTGTGATGTCAAAACGGTATATAATAACTTACCTCTTGCTTTAACCGCAATGTCCCGAACATCTTATGTTACCTACATAAAGTGACTCCGGGTCTCAGTAAGAATTTTTAATGTTCAAATGTTGTAAAGTACTGCCCTTATGAACTATAGGACCACCCAAAACTGAATTAACCTTTCGGCGCCGGAATTATTTTTTATTTTATTTTATTTTAGCACATTCTGTATATAAAATATGAATAATACGGGAACCAAATATGTTAGAATTATGAAACAAATGCATTTTGAAGAGAAAAGAAAGGACAGTATATACCATGTTTAAAATATTCAATACCTATATTTGTTGAATAAACATATAAAATGCAACTTTAGAGGTTAGCGGTGCGGTACGACCACTATAGTTGACATTAGGCGTCTAAAGGTTAACTTGAAAGAATGCGGTATGTTGGGCGCAAAAAACTGTAGTCAGTTGAGTGTAAGGTAGAACTAGAACTACATTAATAAACCTACTATAACACAGGCAATGCATCCAGTTACACATGCATGAAAAACTTCATGTGGCATACGAATTTACACGATGGGCAATGTACGTATGACGTGACACTGTGGCACGTTTGTGTAACCACTGCTGCATTGGAAAAGCAACAATGCGCGAGTCACTGTCAACAACACAAAAATACCGAGTGTTACACAACAATATTGCGGGGAATTTATGTCGCCGGCGACAATTAAAACGTACTTGGGGTCTTCGCGTTAAGTGCCCGACATTTTTATCCAATTTTAACGACATCTGGATTTTCTCGATAGATTTTCACTGGTCTTCAATATCAAATTTCACGGGCATCCGTCCAGTACGAGCTGCGCTGATACATACGAAAAGGCAGGCAGAGGAAAACGACAAACGGGCGGACATCTGACAGGCAACATGTTCCTCCAAAACGTGGTACCAGCCTACTGCTATCACAACCTAAGAAACCACAATCTGAACGCAACCAACGTGAAAACTCAAATATACAAACACTTAGGCCGTATTTTGATAAATACACTGCATAAACGATTTCCTTCTTTCTTGAAATACAATCGTGTTAGAATCTACTCCAGGACTTCCCGCTATTAAGTGACGCCAACCTGATCCGACTGACATCACTGGATGGACATGAACTCAGGTGTCCGCAGTAACATCCTCATAAAAAAAAACAACTGTATTACGACAAAATGAACAACTAGACACACACCAATTATGTGAAATCCGACGGTAGCATTTGATGCTAACAATCACTATTAAACTTTAATTTTAACGTGTCTGAACACGACTCAATGTACATAAAATACGCACATAACAGACTGAATAATGTCTCGACTTCGCGAATATTAAAGTAGACACTGAAGCTCATTAAAGTCATTATGGAAGAATCACTTCTAAGTGGCCTAATTAAAAAACACGCTTCCTCATTCCCGTCGTTACAAATCACTACCGAGTACGACGGTTCTGTATTTCCCACAGGCTGGCCAGGTCGTGGCGCAAAATGTTTACAACGGCTTACGTGGGGGCTTCCTTTTATTGGCTCACCAAACACAGCAGCTTTACCGCACAGGAAACCTGCAACCGTCCGTTAACAGCTGCGGTTCTCAGTACGATCTCTCACACATACGCGTCAATTGTTAACACGCACCCAACAATAATGGTAGATATTCTAACGCATGGGTGCCAACCCGCGGCCCGCCAGTTTGTATTATGCGGCTCGCGGTCACATCTGTAAATTCGCTACACACTATAAAACTTAGATAGAACTTCACACGGTTAGGTAAGTCACTTTTTTTTGACGCGCGCCCCGCGAACCAGCCCTCATAACGGGGGTGTACCCTTGCCATAGAAAGGTTGGAGGCCCATTTTCTAATAGATATGAGGTTTCGATAAAGTCATCGGTGCAGTGCTGCTGAAACATTCAAGTCTTTTGGGATGCTAGCTCATCTCGTATGGTAATTAAGAGCCTGCATTTCAAAAAGTCGCAGTGTCCTCACGTTCAGTGACCAAGAGTCCAAACCCCTGAAAATGAAGGCACTACGATCCTTCGAAACGTCGCTAAGAATAACCTTAGAAATTGACCAACTATTGTGCTCGAAACATGTAGAGGAATATAATAAACAAACTTATTATAAAACAAGAATTTGTGCATTAAGCTGGTCAATTACTAAGATTATACTGAGATGCACGGTCAGCAAAACATCAAAATTCGGTATTAGTAGACACGACGGAACATCCCAGACGAACTGCAATCTTTATCCTATGAAATACCGTAAAACTATTAAGTAAAAGTTGTATCACTGCACAGCACAATGAAAACTATGCGAAGATACATGTCCACACACACACACACACACACACTAACCTCAGAATCACATGCAAGTGGTCAGATTCACGCTCCGGCCGTTTTACATCCAAGGAGGCAGACTCACTGTATAAAGGAGTGGATTGGCCCCCGAGCCACTCTGGACGGTATGGAGAAGAATTTTTTGTCTCAACAGGGATTCGAATCCTGGTTCCCCAGTCCAACCACTGCCCACGTCATTATATCAAATGTGCTATCTACATACTGTTTATAAACTTTTATTCCAATCGTCGACAATTACCCTAGTCTCATACATGTTTAACGTACACGACGTTTCGGAGATGGCTCTACTCCCACCATTACTCCTGACTAGAATATAATAACAATAATGAAAGAGTCCCTTGGTCCGATCCTGACGGCCATCAGCAACATCGAAACTAAAACATGAGTCAGCATAATGACAACGAATCGCCCGAAGGCGGCAGCAGTGCCAGCTCCCGAATGGCCGAAACTAAAACATGAGTCAGCATAATGACAACGAATCGCCCGAAGGCGGCAGCAGTGCCAGCTCCCGAATGGCCGTTACGTCGTGATAGGATGGTTCATAATAATGGGCATGTCATTTATTAGAAACACTGCAGACGGTATTCAAAACGGTGCCGGTTCGTATGGGGTTTCTGATTAATACGACGAGAGGGCGACATATCTGCAATGAGGGCGGGGGGGGGGGGGGGACAGTGGACAGGGCGGGGTGGAGATTCCCGGTTTGGCGCGACATTTCCCTCTTTGCCTGGTCGGTTTTCACAAAATGACGGCGGCTGTTTAACCGTTTTACCGTTT
>Ga0131853_10010186_pt1 | contig 17196 bp, 16 predicted proteins | sample TergutLab28metaG_FD_92764 | JGI IMG/M metagenome (GOLD analysis project Ga0131853, IMG submission 92764) | Labiotermes labralis P1 segment gut microbial communities from Petit-Saut dam, French Guiana - Lab288 P1 (version 2) (version 2) | ecosystem: Host-associated > Arthropoda: Insects >... | reverse complement strand
GGTGAGAATCTCCTTCCTCCCCTCCCCCTTTTTCACTCCGCACGTATGGAAGAGAGAGGGGGGGTTGTGGGGGGGGGGGGGGGGGGGGGGGTGTTACAGGTGTGCAATATGACTCTCAGATTTCCCATTTGTGTTTGTGAAATCACATATGATGTGAGCACTGAAAATGGGAACATTACGTGCCAGATGTATTCAATAATGCATTAATTTACAGAATGTGCATTGTTGGTGCAGGCAAGCACCAAGCTTTCCACACAGGAATATGTTAAGACATTCGGTGAGTATAAATGCTTTTCACTGTGAGACCAAAATGGAATGACAGTACCTAGTTATTTGAATACATTTTCCATGCATCATTTGGGAGTTGGAATCTAGTACAACAGGGTTAACTTAACTAATTCCATGCGTTCAGAGTCCTTGTTGAGAAGCTAATGGTTCCCCCAACTAATCCATAAATTCCAGCATTACAGGGTTGGAGGTTGTGTTGCAGTTTTTGGGTAATAGTTTTATTATCCAAGAACAGGAATCTGAAAACTACATCTACAGGCCTGCCAGCCATATTTTAACTTGGGGATAATTGTATTAATATTGAAAATGCAATGCTTGGCCTTCTTGATCTGATACAGCTGGAATATGTTAAAAGTGATTGCAAGGGATATAGAAATTTTTGTTTTTTGTGTTGAGGCAGTGGAAACATAATATTTCTCATCTCCCTGTGGTCAATGTGAAGGTGGACAGCTGCCTGACTCGTGTCCTGCGCCCACACCAAAGGCTGGGCATTATGTTCATGTATGAGTGCATACTGGGCATGCAGAAACCAGATTACTATGGTGCTATCTTGGCTGATGAGATGGGTCTTGGAAAGACTCTGCAGTGTATTGCCCTGGTGTGGTAAGGTGCAACATTATATCAGTTGTCAGTGGTGTTGAATATTCTGATTCTACCACGAGCACTTCACATACTCTCATAGTTGTTTAATTTCATACATAGTTGGTGTACTAAATAATTTACAGAGGTTATTCGGAAAATAAGTACTGTCTGCGCATATCTCTCGCGCATCCTCGAGACTGTCATTTTGTGCATGTTCAGTGACTTCCTGTATCAATTTAGAAGCCACACACACCATTTCATAAAATTTGTGTTATGTTTATGTTTGTTCCTGTGTGTTAAACATGTTTAAGACAATTGAAGGGGCCACAGACTGTGGAATATGGTCTGTAATTCGTTTTTTGGATGCTAGGAATGTGCTACCAAGTGAGAGTCATTACCAGATCTGTCAAGTGTATGGTGACAATGTGATGAGTGATGGCATGGTTAGGAAATGGGTTCAGATGTTCAATGAAGGGCGAGAGAATGTGCACAATGAGATGCAAAGTGGGTGTCCATCTTTGGTGAATGATGATTTGGTACGTAAGGTCAACGAAAGAGTGCATGACAACAGACGTTTCACAATTTTTTATCTGTCCCTGCACTTTCCTCAGATTTCAAGGACTGTACTCCATGACATTGTCTATAGTCATTTGGGTTGCAGGTGGCTGCATTCTATGAGGAGGGTATACAAAAACGTGTGCCCCGCTGTGATAAGTGCCTCAATAATAGCGGCAAATATGTGGAAAAATAGTTTGAAGATTGTAGAATCTGATAACAAAATTTTATACGAAACCTTAATCAGTTTTTTTTTTACAGCGAAACGGTACTTACTTTCTGAATAAGCCTTGAATTTACTTAGGTAGATATTTATGTGAGCATAGATTTATTTAATGTTAAACTTCAGTCTTTTTCCATTTGATTTCAGTAGTTGTTAAATATACGACCAACTACAGCTATGCAACAAAATGTATTAGACATTAAAGTACAATATACTACTATTCCAGAAGGCCTGATGTGTTTTGAGCCATTTTCAGGGGCATGTGAAAGTTATTTATGACATTTAGTTTTACAAGTTTAAAATATGACACCCACTTAAGTATTTAAGCTGTATGTATAAAATATTTTCTGAGTACTGTACCTGATCTTTTGGTTGCCCAACTGAGTACCAGCACCATACTTGTATTGCTGACTCAGTGGAGCTTGACCTCTTCCTCTCAAAGGAATATATGGTGGGATGGAAAGAGACTTGTGACTGACTTATGTGTGACTTTGTTGCACTTTATTAATTCATTCGTATACACATAAACACTCACTGTTACATCACACACACACTAAATGAACCTTCCATGCTGCCTTAATACTTCTGAGTAACATGGATACCAGCATTACTTTTTCAACTATGTGATGCCAAATTAGCATCAATTCTGATTGGCTAAATATGTAACCTCACGCATAGTTAATTCTATTTGCCAGGCTATGTATGTATCTGTGTCACACAATCTCTGCATCTCACTCTCATGTCATCTGCCTGCAGCAGTATATTATTTTTCTTTTGGTGGCCTGAGAAAAAGTTGTGGAGCAAGCACAGAGGACATCAACTCACTTAGGTAAATATTTATGAAGGATATCTAAATGACTTTTAAGTAAAAACCTTTGTATTTCAAGGGAGCAGGATCAAACCTGTGATGAGTGGGCTCAATATTGTAAAAAGCAGCTGTAATCTATAATTTTGCTTGATCTACATATTAGTTGAAACATGTCCGGCCTTATATAAATACATTGCACTTTAATTTCTGATATTACATTTTGTTGTAATGTGTACATTTTACAGTATATTAATAACTCTTGTTTTCCTGTAATGTAAATTCCCACTGAATATTTTTTACTGAAAGCTAAATGTGCTATATATAATACCATAATCCTATAATTCTGAGTGTAATATTTGGTTTTTTTTTCACAGTGTCAGATTGTAAATCATCATTCTGACTGACACTACATTATCTGCTTAGTTCTCCATACATCAGTGCATTGCTCACATACTCTGATGATTCCATATTTTGGATCATCATGTTTGCTAATAAGAAGGTACTGAATAGTGACAGTGATGTTATTTTACTGACTTATGATTCTGTTGGTAGGATGTTGCTCAAGCAGGGCCCATATGGTGGCAAGCCAGTACTGCAACGGGTTCTCATAGTGACACCAAGTAGCCTTGTTGTAAATTGGCATAATGAGTTTGTTCAGTGGCTTGGGAGAGAACGTGTACAGACATTTGTAGTTGATCAGGTAATACCCAAATTTTATTGTGTTGTGTGGATGTGTAACTGTATCAAATTAAACCAAATTATGAAATTCAAATATCTGGGAGTTCAAGAAAAAAAGTACTTAATGGTACTACAAGAAGCGTGTTGCATTCTTTGAACTTTCAAATTTTCTTGAGTTCAGCAGATTATGTTATGGGCACATATCATGCATAAAGAGAAACAAACAGTGCATACAACAGTTTTGTTTTAAGGTCTCATCAGATGAGGCCGCTTTGGACATGTAGGTGTAAATGTGAAGACAATATTAAACTTGATCTTTGAGGAACAGAATGTAAAGGTATGAGGTATTGGGCCCTTCTGAACATGATTAGTTTTGTGGTTTTGTAATGCCAGTAAATATCTTGATCAGATGGTTAAGTGGCAGCTTGTCCCCCCCTTCCCCCCCAAAAAAGGCTGTTTTAACTAGCCGTGATGGCAGGTTTTGTGATAATTGTTTTTCTGTTCTAAGTTTCAGTGATAGTTTGACTGTTATTGGTATCTTTAGTTATTGTACTGTTGAGAAACTAAATACGAGGCTTTTTCAGAAAGTAAGTACCGTTTCAATGTAAAAAAAATTGAGTAAAATTTCGTATAAAATTTTATTGTTATCAGATTCTGCATTCTTCAAACTGTTTTTCCACATATTTGCCGCCATTATTGAGGCACTTATCACAGTGGGGCACAAGTTTTTGTATACCCTCCTCATAGACTACGGCCACCTGCCACTTTCTGATAACCTAAATGACTACTGACAATGTCATAGAGTGGAGTCCTTGAAATCTGAGGAAAGTGCAGGGACAGATCAAAAATTGTGATACGTCTGTCATCACGCCTCTTTCGTTGACCTTATGCACCAAATCATCATTCACCAAGATGAACACCCACTTGCGCCTCATCGTGCACGTTCTATCGTCCTTCATTGAAAATCCAAATCCATTTCCTAACCATGCCATCATTCATTGGATTGTCACCATACACTTGACAGATCTGATGATGAATCTTACTTGGTAGCACATTCCTAGTGTTTAAAAAACGAACTACAGACTGTATTTCACAGTCAGTGGCCCCTTCAATTGTCTTAAACATGTTTAACGCACAGGAACAAACATAAACATAACACGAATTTCACGAAATGGCATCTGTGGCTTCTCAATTGATAGAGGAAGTCACTGCACATGTGCAAAGTGACAGTCTTGAGGGTGCGCGAAAGATATACGCAGACGGTACTTACTTTCCGAATAACCTACGTATGTTATGGACAGCTTTTACCTGTTACATGCGGAATTTACATCCCAATAATCCCATATGACAGTTTGGGTTAATTGTTGGACCTTGAACTGTGCCCACCCAAATCAACGAATAAATTACAGTTTTGCTTCTGGAATAAAAAAAAAAAGACTCAAGTAATTTTATATGCTCTTTTGTTTCAGAAAAGCAGGCCCAAAGATTACAGACTTCTACCACAAATACCTGTGATGTTAATTTCATATGAAATGTTTGTTCGTTACTATGATGATATCTCACAGATGCATTTTGATCTTCTTATTTGTGATGAAGGTCACAGGCTAAAGAACACCACAATCAAAACCTATGCAGTAAGTACAAAAGATGTAAACATGGTTGCTGTAGGACAATTTCAACTCTAGTGTTTCTTTTTTTGCTTACATTTTTTCCTTCATGACTCAGTCTCTTCTCTAAGTTCTTACACAGCACTAGTCACTTGTGCATTAACTAGTTTATGGTTGACCACTTTCTGCTCATTTTGACAAGTTGTAAGACTACACAGACAAATAACAGGAGCTGTACACTGCTTACTTTGTGTTTGTAATTCAAATTATTAAAATTTTTTGTATTTTGTGGAACTTACATGACTCTGATTTACAGATTAACTGTTTCCTTTGTGGCAGGGATTGGCAGCTATTTTGAATTGACGGTTTTTAATTATGCAACATCAAGTCCTTAAATTTTCTTTGTATAACAAATGTCAAATATATTGACAGTTACTCTATCAGCTGGACTGCAAACGAAGAATCCTTCTAACCGGAACTCCAATACAGAATGATCTACAAGAATTTTATGCTCTCATTGACTTCACCAATCCTGGGGTGCTTGGTTCCAGCACAGGTATATGCCTTTTTTGATGCTGTTACGTAGATGACTGAGACCTACAAACTACTGTAACATAATAATATTATAGCATGACAGTCAGTGAAGTGGCTGGCTGCAAGCTGTATGGCCGAAGTTTATTTCCTAGCAGGTGTGTTATTTTTGTTTGCCACAATGGTGTCCAGAGTGGCTCTGGCATTAGGTATGAAGTCTACATCCAGTGTGTCAGCAGCTTTTTCCCCAAAAGAAAGTAGTTAGAGCTTGAAGCATATCACTAACTTTCTTCAAACATTCAGAATGCATGGAGCTTTATCCTCACCCTCCTGATATGCATTCACACCATGATGTTTCAGCACGGGGACAAGTTTACCTTTGCATTTTCTTTTAGGTGCAAAATAGAACATGCTATGTATTTGATACTGTTTTGCTGTCTTTTAGAGTCTCCTATATTCTAGAAGACAAGATGAGCCACCTTACCAACATTTAACTTTGCTAGAAAAACATATTTTGTAACATTATTTATTTATTGTAATGCTGAGTCAAATTTGTTCGTAATCACTGTTTAGTGTAACACACACACACACAAAACATCCCTGAAATGAAATACATATGTATATAATGCCTGGGAGGCATCATTCAGTAATGCTGTATTGTGTTTGGTATTCACTTCCTTCTCACTTCTGAACCCGTAATTTGGTCAAGCGTACATGAAACAAAGGTAGCCCACCTGTGGTGGAATTGAAATATAAACATAAGGGGATGAAATCAAATAAAAAAATCATCTGTGGTGTGTTGTATACCACTAGTGGCATACATGTGTCATGAAGTGTGGCGTTGTGAAGTGTGTTGTCGTGTTCAACTGTCCCTATTTTTGCAGATTATCTAGAAGAACTTTGTCTTGTATTAACATACACATAGTGTGTTATGAGATACAACAGAATTACAGTCAATAAGAGAACAGTGTAGTAAGCATATTTTAAAATATAAAGTGTAGTGATTCAGTGTTCTGACAAAGATTATGGTACTGATCTTTGGTTTAAAGATTTCCGTAAGTACTTTGAAGAGCCTATACTGGCGTCAAGACAGCCATCTGCTGATGAGGACGTAATCAGTCTCGGTGAAGAGAGAGCAATGGAACTGAACCATCGCACTAGGTGGTTCATCCTACGGCGTACTCAGGAAATTATCAATAATTTCCTGCCTACCAGACAGGAACTGGTGGTCTTCTGCCATAGCACACCACTGCAGGTGAGAATTAGTAAATGCTGTCATGTTTAGTAAAGCTTGAATTGATAATGTTAATTAGTCTGGAAGGATGTGGATCTTAAGAAAAATTGGGTGTGAACATTCAAGCTGGCAGACATATTACTAATGTAGGAACATCTGGTTCTGCTGGTGGAGAGTTAATCACACACACACACACAAACATATATATATGCACATACACACATGTAGAGAGGGTGCCAAAAAAACGTATACACATTTTAAGATAGGAAATAACTATTAAAATTTCGTATCGAACGACAACCATGCTTCCGCCATTTTCTTTGACTGCCCTGCCTGTCACATGGTGATGCTAGCATTCATTTGATTAACACCATCTTTTGAGCGAACGTCCTACTACACATTGCTACTGTAATTCAATTCAACTTCAAAAAGTAATACATAGGTAACATCTCTTAAAAAATATAGTAAGGCACATTAAAAGTAAGAGACTGAGTTGGTGGGACATGTTGAAAGAATGCCTGATGAAAGAGTAGTTAAAACCATTTATAAATGGAAACCACATGCAACAAGACCGAAAGGAAGGCCAAGATTTAGATGGGATGATGACGTGAGAGATGATTTGAGGAAGATGGGAGTAAATAATTGGAAACAGAAGGCACAGGAAAGGAAACCATGGAGAGGAATAATTGAGCAAGCCAAAACTCACAAAGAGTAGTAGAGTTGAGGAAGAAGAACATCTCTTAAAATGCTTACACATTTTTTTGGCACCTTCTGTATATATATATATATATATATTTATTTATATTTATTTATTTAAATTGGTTGGTTTGTTGGACAAATACTGCTGTGGCTAGATTTTCTGTGAGTGCTTCACCTTCCATGTTACAGTCATTATTCCGGTAATTCATGCTTTCATTACCCTCATCAATATGAAATGAAGTGCCAGAGGGGATCCAATCTCACTGCCCTCTCATCTCATGAAACCTGCACCTTCTTAGTTTGTCCTCAGTCACCACAGATTCGACAGTTCACAACATTTAAGGATCTACACAGCATATTCCTCAGTAGATTACTGCATGGTCTTCTGCGAACACATGCCATTTATTACAGTTTCATTTAATAGTTACCATGAACACAAAAGATTTAATTTATAAAATGTGTTATGTCACTTGCGTTTTAACACTTTGGGGCTGGAAATGCAGGGTGTACTTTGCAGATACTGCGAATTTCAGTGGCCACCATTACCTTACATGTTATTGGCAGTGTCTTAATGTGCATTCAGCAATTTTAGCTGCACACTGCACATCTACAGTATTGGGCTTGGTGCCAGAAGGTTAATGTTTAGTGTTAGAAACAAACAGAATGGATTTACATTTCATAGATCCTTTGTAATACAAAGATACACAATGTGTCATTATGAATTGCCATTTGTCATTTGTACAGCTATTTCTAGCTGTCTTATAATAAAATCATATTGTATGGTTCAAAAAGTGTATCTGTGTCAAGAATTACTTAATAACATCTGCACTTCTTACAGGCTTTTAGTTGCAGATATTCTTCTACAGAATAAATGGAGTGAGCCAAGGGATGATATTTAAGTCCTGCCGTCATTGTTTTTTGTATCATAGTTTATGATTTTAATTGGATAAAAGAGAACTGTGTTACTTTGTTCCTGCATAGTACACTCCTTTCTGGTAACTAGTGAGGCTAGCTCTTGGCTCTTGGAAGTCATGTATATATCTTATATTTATACAGTATTATTTCTTAATTTGTTTGAAATTTTGTTGTGTTGTCAACAACAGAAGTTATAAGAATAGGCATTCACGGACAATACGTGAACCATACACTTAACAGCCACCATGGAGGATTGCAGTGAATGAACGAACTCAATTATATCTGGCGCATGTTGCATGGCTCAAGATTTGTATATCAATATCAGAACACCCCTGCTTCCTGAATCAGTCTGTTTGGTAGGGTAGAAGTTAGGATACTTAGGTGTGGATTGAAGTCTAATGGGAGCTGAGTTATTACACACAGCAAAGCCACAGGTCCAACAACTTAGTACATAACATGTATGTATCCCAGAAACAGAAATGTAATGATAGAGTTTTCAATATTCCCATTTTAATCTAGTCCTCTTCTTCTTAATCTTTTTCATCATCATCTGTGATCATTTCGGTTTTGTGGACATCAGTGGACAAGGAGTCTCCAGTCTTATTATCTTTCCACAGTCTTTCTTTTTAGATTTTAGATTTTTTTAATGAGTGTGATAAAAGGTAAAATTCACCATATAATCTGCCATGAAGGCACAGAGGGGGAATAGAGGTACAGCTCTACGCTTTCCTTAAGTTTGGTGCTGGATAGGGGTGGGTGGTTAATGCCAAGCCTCAGCCTCTTTACCCCCTGGAATGATCTGGTACCAACTGTACTGGAGGCAGGGTGGACCATGTGGCCGGTCTGGATGGATGTGGAAAATCTCGCCCCCACTGGGAATCGATCCCCAGACCATAGCAAGTTGCTATACTGACTATGCTGTCTCAGTCCACTGATGAGTGTGATACTTCAGTAAAAATAAGTATTAAAGAATCTTGCTTAGTTGCCAGGTAAATGTAGTTTGCTAGTTAGCTAAGTAGTTTGGTTACATACGTTGCACTTAATTGGTTGTTTATTTGGTTAAAATATCTTGACTTTCTAATTAAATAGAGATGTGGCTATTTAGTATTTGCAGTATATGGTCTGCACTGATAATGAAAATATTACATGGTCTCTTTCAACATTGTAACCCTCCTTTACACACATTTATTCACAAGTTTAATGTCATGCAGCAAGCCATATATGAGGCAGTGGTTGACTACTGGGAGAGTCGAGGGCAAGAGTCAGGGCCAGAAGAAGTGGCTCACCTTGGAGTGATCACTGCACTCAAGAAAATCTGCAACCATCCATCACTGGTTATATTTCACCAGTCAGAGCAGCTGCCAGGAGAGGTAGGGAGTCACACCACGTGCAGATGTGTACAAAGTTGGAATCATAATTGTAGTGTCAGTTCAAACAGGTAGTACCAGTGTTCCAACCTTAACTCCTCTGGTAGCTTTTTAGATATATGTTTGTTGCCATTACCAGGCCAGTATCTTGAGATTAACCTGAACCACTTCCTCCCACAGACACTTCCCCATAGTGTATGCAGGTTCACTGCACACCTTCTCATCTCACCTCGTGTCAGGCAACGTGTGAAATTGGTACAGCCTACAGTATACCTCGTAGGATATTTTTGTTTCTCAATACGGTAAAATGTATCCAATAATATGTTTAATACATGATGGAACAGCAGTTACCAGAGTATGTGCATCTTGATTTTGAAAGGATAAATTGAAGAAAGAATTTAAGACATTGCAGTAAAAAATTTATTGAATAGTTTCTAAATGCAGTAAATTACCACTGAAGTATTAAACATTCCCAAAAATCTTTCACTGAACTTGTTTTACGTAACAGTTTGATCATGTTTTTGTTATAATAGTCAATTCATCCCCCATAATATTAATCCTGTTATTGGGCTTTTTTCACCACATAATAGTATGCTGTGTTGTCGACATTTTGGAGGTACTTGATGCATCTGGTTTAGGGTGACAGTGAATAGGAAAGTGAAGTTTTCTAGTTATATAAGTGGACAGTCCCTCAGACTGATGGGAGAAGGATGTGGGCCTAGGGCCTTGTGCAGACTAAAAGGAACAGTGAACATGAAATTGTGATATAATGGCCTTTGGCTTTCGGTCCATGGTTGTACCTTAAATGGACTAGTCACAGTTTTCTGTTGACTTACTATTGGCATAGACTGGCCAGTAGCTTCTCCTCTCTCACCCAAGAGTTTGCAGGACTACCTGCTTATATACCCTCAATACTGTCTATCTAAATTTTATATTTGTAGTTCCGTGCATCATAATTCTAGGTTGAAGAAATCCAACAAGATGCAACTGTATGCAGATATTTATTTACTGCTAAATTACTCTACATGTTTCGGGCGTCCATTGTGCCCATCATCAGGAGTACATAAAACTGTAGTTGCAGCCTCTGGTACAGATCATACTGTCTCGGGAGCAAGCTTCTTCAAATGTGACCAAATAAGGAGGTGGCTGAGAGTCTTTATTTGGTCATGTTTGAAGAAGCTTCCTTCCCAGATAGTATGATTTGTACCAGAGGCTGCAACTACAGTTTTATGTCCTCCTGATGATGGGCGCAATGGACGCCCAAAACATGTAGAGTAATTTAGCAGTAAATAAATATCTGCATATAGTTGCATCTTGTTGGATTTCTTCAGCTGTCTCTCTACTCATTTCAACCCTGAGATTAGAGGCATAAATTTCTACAGATGTGGGAAATTGCAGCCCACTGCCACACATTGGAGGAAACTGAAGACATGATCCACATGAAGAATGAATCCAGCTTAAAGGGAGTTGTCCCTTGTAATGCAAGTTGAGGAACAGTAACAGTGCCTTGTATGGAAATTACTGAAATTTATGTAATTTTCTTTTGCAGGAGGACATTATTCAGCAGCTGACACAGAATTATCCAGTACAGAATGATGCCATATTCCCACAACAATCTGGAAAGCTTGATGTGGTAATGTGTTTACTTGAAGAGCTGAAGTGTACAAAGGAGAAAGTGGTACTTGTCTCCTATTTTACACAGGTAGGATAAAAGTGAACTTACTGTGATAGAATTTAGAGACAAATAAATTTGAATGTATAGTGTGCAGGTAAGATTTGGCAATTAGAAACATGATGTGGACTGGACTGGTAGGGCACAAAAGAATGGGATCTTTATCACATGCACGTACCTCACAAAATGGACACAAAAGGAACCAGTCCTTCAGTCAGCTTAGATTCCAAGGCTAAAAGATTTGTCCAATCATGGCACATTTGTTTCTTTATGTGTTCTTTTATTCAGTGCCTAAAGTGAATGTATGATTGAGCTCTATCTGTTTTGTCTGCAGGATTATTTGACAGAGTTCAATAGATTTTGGTATTAGAGTTGTGCGTTAAGGGTAGTTGCTAAAACCTAATTTGTGTCTGAATCAGTCCAAAATTTTGGTTGCTGTTTTCAAAGTAGAGATCAGACTTCATAACATTTCCCCAAAAGTGACTCATTGTAAATCATATAGTTATATCTGCAATAAAAAAGAATCATCAGTTCCAGCTATGAAACATGCCTTTTCATTTTTACATTAGTAAGCCTTATGGAAATTAAAGTGTATGAAGTTATTTTGTTAAAACCATCAGTTATCAAGTTCTTTGTCCTGTAATTTAATGAATACATGTTGTAAGCTGTGAATGTGTGTTCCATTATAAGAGAAGACATTTTTATATTTGAGGAATTTTATTATTTATTTAAACCAAGTTAAAGTTTATGTGATAAATTCTGTATGCAACTAATTGGTAGCAGCACCTAAATGTTCAGCACCTTTAATAACCACAATCTGCCATTGAGCATGAACCAGAGTCAGTTCAGTTGATACCACACTCTATTTCCTTGAAATGCACCATAATATTCTTCCATCTTTTCAGTCTTCAAGTTAGGACTTTAAAAATACTGTATGCATTTCTTGTCTGGGGCATGTGATGGCACAGTTGATTGAGGCACTGCGCTACAAGGTGGAAGGTCACGGGTTCGATTCCCGTTGGTGTCATTGGAATTTCTCATTTCATTTGACATAATCCTTCCAGACAAACTATGACCCTGTGTTTGATTCAGGCTGTAATAGAAGTGAGTACCAGGACTTTCCTGGGGGTAAAGGCGGCCAGTGTGTAGGGCTGACAAGCTTACCATCTTCATATGCTGACTGTTTTGAAATCTGGGAGCCTTAACCTCCTGGAACTCTCAGGGCCTGTCCAGGCCAGTATAGGGATTGCTTTACCTTTGCTTCACATTTCTTTTCTCCAACATTTGGAACTGCATGTTCACCACACTGACATCTCCTGGGTTTGTCTAGTTTTGGGTATATCGTACTTCCTTTTTCAGACTTTAGATATACTAGCAAATATGTGTGTGCAAAAACAATACAAGTTTTCTCGGCTGGATGGCTCAACGCCAAGTGCACAACGCATGATGATTGTCAAGAACTTCAACAGCCCACATTCAGATCATTGTAAGTATCCTAATTCATGAAACCTTTAAGTGTGTAACATTTATTAACATCTTCCAGACCCTAGGAAGTGCAGCTTTCCCTACTTTTATGTAATCAGTAAATTAATAAAGCAATTTATGTAAATGGCTATTTTCATCACATTATCCAAATTCCTAGGGATGTAACCACCTTTTCTGGTTGCAATATTCCAATTTCCATTCAGGATAAACAGTTTTTAGGTCAAGATTCAAACCTGGCACCTCCTAGATATGTAGCAAAGAGTACTAACCGCTACACTAAAGTCATTATGATTATGCGAATTAGATCAAGTGAGCTGAAGTTAACATTTTTGGTGTTGGTCTTCAAACCTTTCTGTTCCATCCCTAGGTATCAGGTAATTTGTATGTTTAAAATTGCAATGAAATGGAATCAGAATTATTCCTTTTTTGCAATGTTCCTTATTTTCCTGAAGATGTGTTCTTGCTGAGTGCAAAAGCTGGTGGAGTAGGTCTGAACCTGACTGGTGCATCTCGATTGGTCCTGTATGATTCAGACTGGAATCCTGCCACGGACTTGCAGGCAATGTCTCGCATATGGAGGGATGGACAGACACGATCTGTGTACATTTACAGGTATGTCCATAACACACAGAACTCCACTCTGTATATGAAATTGGTCTCTGTATGATATATTAAGCTCTATATTCCTCTTAACCTAATATCCTGTTACTGCAATGTACTGTCTTTCAGTGCTCTGTTTAGATTTACTCGCATTTTGAAACTTTGAGATATTGTACCATTGTTAGGAATTTTAAACATTATTTTTTTCTCTCCACTAAACCCAGATTGTTTTCTTCATGGGTTACATTTAATGATAAGTATCACTGGCGTAGGGTATTTTATGTCAGGTGAAATAAGGAGAAGATTATGAATGTTGACTGGAAAGCAAGTGGAAATAAGTAACAATGGCCATTTTCAATATGCAATCCAGCATTCACCTGGATGGTCTAAGAGAGTTCATATAAATCTGAGCCAAGATAATGATTCCACCTGACCCAGTCTGAAACTATGTATTGACAAAGGCAAAGATAGTTCTTGCATTCCTATTTCCTCAGAAACTGGACATGGCAAAGTATATTCTTGTTGATTATATTTTATGATAGGAAATAGTTTTTTTGCCTGGGATATATTTGCTTTCCTTGTCAATATGATAATGTATAAACAGTCTAACAAGCAATTCCTTGACTGACATCTACCATCCACTGTGATTATGACACAGCCTCAAGTCCAAGCAACTTTTTGTAAAAGTATGATCATCATCATCATCTGCTCTACAGCCCTGGGTGGACCTTGGCCTCCTCTTTGTAGATGTATAGCTCACTGTTTTAAAGAACATTTTTATCTCAAAAAGTTCTAGAAGATGCACCTTGAACATATTTCATTGGAATTAATTTTAAAGGCAACATTTAAAAAAAAAAAATCCTTCAAGAAAAGTGGCATCCATGATTGGTACACGGTATAACATTTGGTTTGTATTACAGACTTTTGACGACAGGCACCATTGAAGAGAAGATTTTCCAGCGACAGATCAGCAAAACAGGCCTAAGTGGAGCTGTCGTGGACCCACAAAACCAAAGTACAATCCGACTATCAAATGAAGAACTCAAGGTACATGATTTTCCCACTGTGGAATCTCACTCACTAAGTCCATGAAGCAGAATCTCTTGTCTGCTTGATATGAAGAAAAACATGGATTACTAAGTGACTTTTCTTGGATTTGTGACTAGGTTCCAGGGTAAAATGAAGTTGAGGACTGTATATTGACCTTACACCCATATTCACATGTAGACACATGGATTGAAACAGCAGTAACACCATGACCGAGTCATGGCACAGAAACAGACCATTTGATGCCTGACATTACCTACTGGCCTTGGACAGTGTGATGCTACAAGTGTTGAATATGGCCAATTATGGCTGTTCTGGTACAGCACATTTAAATTCCAGTCTTCTGCAGGTCATATCAAGCATTTAATCCAGTGGCAAAGGGTTGATACTTTTTTAACTGTGTAGTTATATTATGCAACTGCATATTTCAGAAGTTATTTAAGATGCAGTAGCAAGGCTAGAAGTGTGAGGGAAGCAGATGGTCTGTTATTTTTCAGTGATTTCATGTTCATTAGCATTCTGATTACACATTCCATGTTTGAATATAGCTGTAGACAAAGAATTTTATTGGTAAACACTTTGTTTCTTTGTGTATAGCAATAATACAACATATGAATGAATATGTTAGCCCGTGAGAGGGCCGTTCCCAGTACCTGGCCTCTTTAAAATGGTTTTTAGAGTCCCTGGGCTTTAATGAAGGATCACATTCACCTGTGTGTGCATTAGATTAGAAATCAAACACAATGTTGAAGCAAATACAAGTATTAACTTATCTGTGTTGCAGGATCTATTCACTTTCCATCACGACAGCACCTGCACAACACATGAAATGTTGGGCTGTAGGTGTGCTGGTGATGGAATGGTTCCGTGTAGTGATCTGCAGGTGGAAAGGAGCCTCAGTATTACTGAGGATGAGCTGTCAAGCCAACGTGACTGCCAGCTGCAAGTTGCTCAAACACAGGCTTCCAACACTTGTGTCCATATGAATCAACTTTTCCAATGGCAACATTATTCGCAGCCTATCGAGGCTGCATTACTGCAGGTTAGTGTCACTAAGCCCATATTTAAAAAGAATCCCAATCACTGAAGCTGAGATAAAATTATAATACATTCCCTAAAACCAAAAAATCATCAGGTTATGATGAAGTAACAAGTAAAATATTAAAAATTTGTGCATCTCATTTTCACCATTAAGCTACATTTATAGTCACTCACTATTCGTCTTCTTCTTCCATTGACACTACAGCCCACTGTGGGCTTTGGCGTGTCGAACAATGTCCTTCCATTTTTTCCTATCTGCCACCAACTCTCTCCACCTTCTCACTCCCAGCACTTGAAGATCTCTTTCTACTTCCTCTTTCCATCTTTTCCTGGGTCTTCCCCTACTTCTCGTCCCTTCCAGTTCTTGAGTGAAGATCTTTTAGGGCATCCTATCTTCCTCCATTCTCTCTAGGTGACCTAACCAGCTTATCCTTTGCCCTTTTATCCATTTGACTATATTTTCTCCTTTGCTCATCTCTTCTAGTTCTCGATTCGTCCGACTTTTCCATTCCCCGTTTTCATATACAGAACCATATATTCTTCTAAATATTTTCCTTTCAAAAATTAGCAGAGTCACTCACTATGTACAGGTATTTTTCCTGAACGTCTTAAAACTGCAGTATTAAAACAACTGTGCAAGAAAGACAAAACTAGTATGACAAATTACAGGCCTATCTCATTAGTAATGGTTTTTCCTAAGGCATTTTAGAAAGCTATGCACAGTAGATTAAGCCAACACCTGCATACTAACAACAAACTGGTCACAGAACAGTACAGTTTTAGGAAAGGGATATCAACTGAAGATGCTGCCTTCAGACTAACAGATATTGTATTCAAGTCTAGTAACCAAAAAATGCATGTTGGGAGAATATTCTGTGATTTGGCAAAGGCTTTTGATTGCGTGAATCATTTAATTTTGTTAGCTATATTACATTTCTGTGGAATTGGAGGAGTGTCTGAAGATTGGTTCAGGTCCTATTTAACTAACAGAAGAGAGAAAGTTGAAGGAAAGTCCCCTAATTCAACTCAAAATTTTTTCTCTAACTGGGGTAAAGTGAAACATGGAATTCCCCAAGGATCAATTCTAAGGCCTCCAGGTTCATTATACAGGGTGTCTGGGCTAGAGGTATACAAAAATACCTACTTATGTTTTAGTACCTAAAAGCTTTATGAAATTTATGTTTTCAACACTATACAGAGTAACTCAAAAAGAATTTTATGCACGTCCGTACACTTCAATGTGGGCACCTGTTGTAGCTCGACAGATATCTAAACAATATTCAAGCTCTTGCCAAGTGTTTATCAGCATGTGAGGTGTTATAAGTTCAACTGCTTCAATGATACATTGTCTCAAATCAGCCAGATCTCGAACTTTTCTAACGTACACAGCGTCCTTAACCCTCAGAGTGGGGGCATTTAACCCCAGTTCATACTGTGATGTGGGAAGCTTTTTCTATGGGACATTTAAATTTTGAGCTAAATTGTGCAGGAGTCTATTCAAAATAATGTAGTTTGGTTAATATTGGTTGGATTTCGATGAAACTTGAAACAAAATATTTAGGAATGTCTATGCTTTTCGAATATCCAATCAAACCTTACCTTAAAAATTTAACTTGGTGTGAAATGCCTTGAAACATTCTTCAACACATAGGGCTGCTTCACATTCAGGGTACCAAAACGCTGTCTCCTTCCTTCTATTGTTTTTGTAACACACTACACACCTCTTTGTTGGCCTGGCCTTTTTTTTTCTGTCGGTGGTATTCTTTCTGGAAAATGTCTTTCAAGAAGTCGCGGCACATTTTTGTCTGTGGAATGATGGCCTTGAAATTTCCTGACACTTCCACTTCCATGTTCAGTGAGTAGT
>Ga0131853_10010184_pt1 | contig 17198 bp, 12 predicted proteins | sample TergutLab28metaG_FD_92764 | JGI IMG/M metagenome (GOLD analysis project Ga0131853, IMG submission 92764) | Labiotermes labralis P1 segment gut microbial communities from Petit-Saut dam, French Guiana - Lab288 P1 (version 2) (version 2) | ecosystem: Host-associated > Arthropoda: Insects >... | reverse complement strand
TGTGGTGCGTCGCGGGTGGGGATCACGAAACCGAAAGAAGGGGGAGGCGAGGGCCGGGGTTGGTCGGCAGCAGCAAGGGGGGGGGGGGGCGGGGGAATATTAATCTACAGTATAATAAATACATATGTACAGATTCAGTTCATACCTCATGAAAAGCACAAATTATTTCATTTACAAAAAAAAAAGAACAATCGGCCAGGGCTGTGTAGGCGAAAGACAGCTGTTTATTGTGGGAATCCTGCGTAACGCATAAATATAATATGTGGACAAATGAAGGGATTTTTACGGATGGACATGACTGTACATGGAGTCAAAACAAATAATCAAAAGGCGAACTGCTGTCAGTGATATTCATTATTTCCTAAATAAACTCCGTGCATAATGGTGTGGTGTGTCTTTAGTACATTTCATAATGTCAACATTCGTATGTCACTGTAACCCGTTAACTGACTCAAACAAGTCAGCGAACTGCAGGAAGCAAACTTTGAATTACTCTTACTTTCAGTTAAAATCTGGTTCTATATAAACAATGGATGTGACATGACAAAAATGTTCAGTGTTTACAGCCTTGGGGTCTTTGTACATAAAAGAGTGTTTGCTAGCTTGAAGGCGAGTGAGTGCTAAGCATCACTCGCTTTATGCATTTTTCCATTCTTGCCTGAAGTGGTTAAAACGATGGCGCATAAAAGCCAATGAAAATAAATCGACCCATCTTACCTTCTCCTTGAAACGTGAAACCTGTCCCGCAGTTACATTAAATGGACAACATATCCCACGGGGAGAAACTGTCAAATACTTAGGCATTCACCTTGACCGCAGGCTGACATGGCAAAAACATCTTTACCAAAAGAAAACATCTCGGATTGCAACTCCACCGCATGTACTGGATCATAGGACGAAAGTCGAAGCTGTCACTAGAAAATAAATGACTAATATACAAAACTATCCGAAAGCCCATTTGGACGTACGGCATGCCCCTCTGGGGAAATACTGCAAAGATTTCAAAATAAAGTACTCAGATCAATCGTCAACGCTCCATGCTATGTACCGAACACTATTCTACACACCGATCTACAGATACCCATTGTTAAAACAGAAATAACTAACTTCAGCACCAAATACCGAGAAAAACTAATGACACATCCCAACGAACTCATACCCGCCATAGTAGAAGAAGAAGGAGTAAGAAGATTAAAACGTTTCAAACCAACTGAACTAACCACAAGTTTCTCATAAGCACCGTAAACAGGTACGAGAATATCTGATGTGAGGATATTCAATGGAATATTACTCCACAGGTCATGAGATATCAGTGTAGGATATAAGGTTAAGTGTACTTGTAGTCTGTAATAGACTGGTGGTACAATAAAGGAGACAAAAAAATTCTTGCCTATATTCAAAATATAAGATAGAGTATGAGAGGAGAATGGAGCACAAAATAGCCTATTATGAATTTAATGGATATTCTGCACAGTTTGCATAGAAATAGAGATGTGCTTTATAGAGTGGGGGTACTCGGTTGATGAGAAACTGCCCTACGAGCCGGAAGGTAGCGGTTGTGACATCCGGCGTGGTAATGGGGAATTTTTGTTATTTATTTAATATTTCCGCCCGCACGAATGGCGGCCCGGTGCGTAGGGCTGACAACCTTAGCAACTTGTCGACTGTCTAGAAATTCTGGGGGTCTCAACCTCCTGGAGCCCCAGGGCCTGTCGAATTCTGTACTGGGCCACCGTTACCTTTACTTCCTGGAATGTGTCTGCTGCTTGTCGGCATGTTTTGTCCCTGAATGTACCCAGCGGAGTTGCTTTTGAAATTGTGCATCGAAAGGCGAGAGCTTGGATTATTTTGTATCAGTTGGAAGTGACACCTAGTTTATGTGAAACCCAAATCAAATACAATTACGTTTCTCAATATTGGCTTATTACATCACAGTTCTGTGCGTGATATCAAATGTAGATATTAATAATATTAAAACTTTAAATATTTCAGATATAATGTATACTTGACAAGGTACACTGAAACATGTATTTATTACTACTTCATATATAGGGTGTTTATTTTCCTGCTCTACCGACAAGCGCCGATCCGACGATCTAGTGACTTTTCATGACTCTTTCTAAAGATTATTATCAATGCGATTTTTTTGTCTGGCTCCCGTCAATAACTGTAAAACTTCCCCGATACGTGGCGTACCAGAGCGTCGGGGGGAGTGCTGGGCCGGCGCTAATCGTTTGAGCAGTGGGGGGGGGGACTCCCTGTACTTTCTGTATTATTAGCGTAAGTACTGTGGATTTGTACCTGCAGTAAATAAACATCAACTGGAAATGGAACACTTTGCGCTGAAAGTAATTACCTTTCACACTGTAGATAATGTAGCTCTAAAGCAGTGTTTCTCAACCTTTGTGAGACCGCGGCCCGGTAAATTCTTTTTTCATAAGACAAGGGCCCGGTCCCAACAGATTTACTCGTCAGTACCTTTCCAATTTTTTTGAAGTTCATACATTAAACTAACATAAGTATTAATAATTAATTATGGCATAATCATAAAGAGTATTCGTACACTTATGTATACGGTGTGGCATGTTGGCAGATACAAAATTACATTTAAATTAATTATCAATCACTGGACTAATGAAATCTTGTAGCTTATTGTAGTTTCCTCAGACCAACCTCTGGGTCTGAGTTTTTCGGCACATTCACGAATATTATTCTTCTCAGAATATTTCCACAATAAAATATTTATTCATGGAAATTGCTTAGAAAACCAAAACGACAAATTCCAGGAGAACCTCTCGCGGCCCGGTGTAATTGATGCCAGAGCTCGGTATTAGACCGCGGCCCGGCGGTTGAGAAACACAGCTCTAAAGGAAGTAATGGTTGCTGAAAATTTCATTTAACATTTTAATATGGACTCATCGTCGTAGTATATATAGCACTGTTTGGTCTATAGTAACTGTTGTAGTATTGGTAATAGCGGTCGCCAATCCCTGTAGGTGCTGAATATTCCCCTCCTTGCTTCTTGATGTAGTTCTCCCACGCTTGATAAGCACTGACGTCTTTAGTCACCCGATTGGGTTGATATACCGTCCCATACCCTTCTTTATCCCATGAGCCGCCAGTTTTGTGAGATGCACCACCGTTTGTATGGACGTATACAGTTCCGCCTTGCGGGGCGCTGAATTTTTTGAAAAGCGCCACAGCTGCGAAGATGATGGAGGCCAAGCTTAATGTGACTACTTTTGCGACGACAAATTTCATGACCAGGCCGATTACAGACGCTAGGATTATGGCAGTTTTCACCATCAGTCCGATAATGAAGGGATTCAGCGTCTTCTTCAGCCTTCCGCGAGCTGGAAGACACAAACAGAATGTTGCAAGACGTAAGGTTTTCACTGCATTGGGATGCTGACGCCGTGTCGTTTCGTATATGTTTAGCGACCTGCAGAAACGATCACAGTTATTTCATCTTAAGAGATAACCATTTCGTTTTCCTTTGACTCTTTTACCCTGAACATTGAGGCAATACCGTCATTCGAAACATCGGTAACTATTTACCAGTTGACGTGGCATAACATCCCTGAAGACTTGAATCTTCTATGTCAATAATATGATGATTCGTTATTAGACTCTTCTACGAAATCAATAAAAAAAATTAGGTGCTGTAGGTTACAGCATTTTTTAAAATATCGTCAGAAATGAAAGCAACAACAAAAATATGCTCTTTAGATCACCTTGTAAAACCCCGATATAGGACAAGCCTCAAGTAACGCCAATGAAATTCAGGTAACGGAATTTTCCCATTATATTGTTTCAGTTCACCTCCAACTTCAAGGTACTGCTGCCAACTGCGGTGAGCAGACACTGGCGCTATATCGGACTATGAAAGAATTTAGAAAACATAATTTCTTTTTTCATATATGCATATGCTTTAAGAAACATAATGTTGCCATGTGCTGAAATGCATTGTCTGACAAAGAATCTATAATGTATGGCAGGCAGTAGTGTGAAATACATGTTACAATATGGAATATACTGGATCTGTGGGTATTAAGGCTGTAATACAAAGAAATAAAATTGTTTCAAAAGTTATCACATATTACAATATTTCCTCTATTCTTTCATATTAAAATACTTTACTGTTTAATAAAATTTTGAAAACGTGCACATTATGGAGTAGCAGTCCGTTATGGTACTCCATATTTCCCACAAAAACAACATCATTTTCTGACACAATAACTTAACCTAACCTAACTCAACGTAACCTAACCTAACCAAGTGCAATATCCTAAATTTATAACTGCGTATTTCAAAACGCTTCTGTGTTGTCCACTGCTTTACGTCACAAAACAGAAGTTTTGAGAATTTATTTTATTTATCACCACACATTTTGTCTGCCCGCTTAGGAAATGTCTTCAGATCGCTGTAGCCCCCGTCTGTTAACTTTTAAATATCTGCCGCTATGTAATGGACAAATAATGATACAATCGAGGGAGGTCTGGAGCCCCTTTCCGGAACGCCAGACCCCGGTAAATTTTAACGGGGGGTTTTCCCCCTATCGTCGGCAATAGTTAAATTGAAATAATTTGAAAGGACGCGTCAGCTGTGGGTAATTCTGTTGCATGTTCAGATAAACTCTGGGGAACGCGCGTGGAAGGCTATTGGTGACAGATTACAACGGCCACGCTATCTGAGCGGGGTAGATCATGAAAGGAAAATTAGGAGTAGCAGACAAAGGACGGATGTAGGGAAATATTCTTTTGTAAATAGGACCATCCAACACTGGAACCAGTTACCGGCAGAAGTGTTAGAAATTCTCCCCTGCAAAACAATCACTTTTAAAAAGAGGGTAAGGAAAGTGATTATTGAGTTGAATTAAAAGGAAGTAAAGTGTGCTGGAAATCATCGAAAAGTGTAGAGAAGCGGAGTCTAGTGAAGTGAAAAGTTATCTAACGTGGAGGGTAGCGAAGTGCAATAAAGTGAGGTGAAGTGAACGAAGCAAAGTAAAGTGGAATGAGGCGAAGTGAAGTGCGCAGTATAGGGAAGGGAAGTGGGGGTGAACGAGTCTTTATGGAAAAGCTTTATAGGAGTAGTAAGAGACGAGAAGTGAAGGACTGGGGTGAAAACGTGAGTGAATTAATGATTGTAAAAAAAAAACAATTACAATAAACTGTACACAGTACTGTCTGGCTTGGGTGTTTTTACCTTTTGTACATGTTGTATTCTAATTTGTCTCGCATGTATTGTTGTTAGTTTTAAGTTGTCTTGTGTGTAATTGTTATTGGTTGGCCGTGTGTTTTGTTGTAGATATCTTATGTGTATTTGTTGTACTATGTGTGTATTGCTGTTTTTACTTTAGCTGCCGGACTGCCGGCTAGAAGTCAGTATTCGGAAGGTCCTGCGACCGGCCACCTCAACACAGGTATTTCTTGGTTTCCCTGTGTCTATAAGCAAATGCTGAGACGGTTCCCAAGATTCCAAGTTGCCACTACATGCTTCTCATGTGGCCTTCCCGACTTAAATCTAGTAGTAACCAATTTCATGTTTTGTTTACATGTAAAATAACCACTGCCATGGGTGACAACCCAATTGCAGTAAAAAAATATTATTATTATTATTTCTTACCTTCGTCTCTGGTTTTCATACCGAAAATAGACTGAAACCACTCAGCTATTCTATTTGCAACTCTCTCGAACGTAGGGAATTTTATAGTCAATGAGTTCTTGAAGATTTTAACTGAATCATCGATAAATCGATCCAAAATTTCCGATTTCCCGTCATCCTCCTCCTTTCCTGTATCGTCGCCCCAATTCTGTGTACTGCTTTCACCAGCAGAACAATTCGCTCCGTCATTGCATTCCAATTTATATTTATTCCCTTGCACATGGTTATTCTCATCTTCTTCTTCAATTTCAAAACTTTCGCCTTGTTCATTTTCCTCCTTGTCATCGTAATCAGGGTTTATGTCTGTGTAGGGCGTCCTAAACTCGGGTTCCTCCAAGAATATTAAAGAACCAATTTGCTTGGTTCTATCTGTCGTTCTGACAACATTACCTTCTGAAATATCTGTAATTTGGTCTTGGTAAGTCGTGTTACGTGTAGTGCCTTTTTCCTGAGAGTTGGTTTCGTTTTCCATGTTTTCCTCTATGATTTCAGAATAATCATTTTTTTCTGACTGATAGGGCTGTCTGAAAGGATTACTTCCAGAAATGCCTACCGTCATATTGTTACTATAATCCTCGTTACGGAAAACATTTGGCTCCGTATAGCTGTTGCCATAAAGCATGTGATATGCACCAGAATCATCATATGTCTCTCTCGGCAATAAATCGTATTCTGTTTCTTTGTCTGTAACAGCAGAAACCTCTTTGTGATTGTGGTAGTAATCAAAATGGTAGCCTGCTGGAAGTGATGTAGTTTCGTCGTACTGTTCAGGACTGATGATATGTGTTTCTATTTCTGTAAAATTCCAAGGTTCCGTAAATCTTTCCTGAAGCTTCATGCTTTCCAGAAGCGCTTTCTTGTCTGCTTCCTCTGGGTTAGTGGTCGTGTCTGATGGCGCCATCAGCGGAGGGGGTAGCGTAGGTGTGATTGGTAACACCAGTCTGAGACTGCTACATATCAACGAGATTGACTTATATTTCTTGCATTTCTCCCGGAGGCTTTCTAGAAATTTCTCTGATGCCGTGTATGTAACTTCTTTCGCGTTACGTGTGACGTCAGTAATATTTTGTATGTTATGTACACTTTCCAGTGTAGACGTTATTTGTACTTCGCCATTTTTATCACTGTGCCTCTTATCGATATGTATCGAACTCGATGATCTTTGTATTGAGACAGCCACTGGCAAAAGCAAAGAGACGTAAATATAGCCAAAGAGTGTCAGCGCATGTAGAGTGGGTGCTAGTTTCATTATTGGAACTAGTAATGGGCACAGGTAAACATATTAATTCATAAACAGTTACAATCAAATAATTTTTGTATTCCTCTTACAGGAAGACGTAATGGCTGTTCTTCCTGAATATTAATATATTTCTTTAAACTTACAATTGCCTCACCACTTAGACAATGAACTTTGATAGCACATCAAAAATTTCTTATCTCTTCGAGATGCAGTTGCAACGTGTAGATTTATTATTACTTCGAAAGTCGATATTTCACGCACACACAAACCTCTTAGCAATTTTGTCGTTCATATCTCACGCACGTAAATTTCTTAGCGCTTTGTGGATTCCTATTTCACAGACGTAAATTTCTTACCATCGCAAGAACAAATAATTCGTGCATTGAAATCCCATAGCACTCTGAAACTAAATCTTTCACTCGTACAAATTTACTACCGCTACCTCAATCACTTCGTTCGTGGGTTTGGATTCTTATCACTTTGACAAAAAACTTTTCACAGATTCCGTACAAAATAGGCAATAAATCTTCACCTAGTCACTTTCTTATTACTTTACCATCCAAAGATTCACCACTGCACACTCTTTCCAGTACGTAGTCCCCCATGCCTAATCCACAAATAGTAGTGGTACTGTTCCTCACATCTATTTATAGCGTTTGCCTCTAAAATGTTCCATGGAAGACATGTGACTAAATTACATATAACGTTTGGTCATTACAGCATCGCAGTTGCATGACGTAACGCTTGACCTTTCGTGTGGTCGATCTCAACATATAAACGGAAGTCTTCTGTGATTTTCATCGGTAGCAGCAGTTCTGTAAGACATTATGTAATTAAGTGAGGTAAATTGTATATGTAACAATAACCCACATACAGTGCTGAGATGTAGTCTATTTTACGCATGGCATTATTTACGGTAGAAGGACAGGCTAAGTAAGGATCGAGATAAACTGTATTTTATAAGACAGTGGTGTACTAATGTACAAATTTAAGAATAACAGTCACAGATGAAAATTATATGCAAAGAGAGCTTGAGAGCAGATTAAGCTCAAGAGATGGTTGTTGCCAATTGGTTCAGAAACCTTTTTATTTTTGCGTGGTTTATAACTAAGTAACTAACCAACTACTAAGTCCATTGAGCAAAAGCCTTCTTCAGGAGCCAATTCTTTCTCACCTGGTTAAGGACTTCTAATTATTCAGTGAAAATAGTTCTGTACCGCATTCACAAGATCCTGCCACCTGTCACTGTCCTAAGGCAGATCATTCGTCGTCCCGGAAGATCTGTCCAGGCTCAAGGTTTTTTTTTTGAACAATATGTAACATGTTAACCGATCCCGGTGGCCACACGGTCTGAGGCGTGGGTCTACGGCCGCTGGCTTGCTGGGGTTGTGGGTTCGAATTCCGCCGAGGGCATGGGTGTCTGTCTGTGTTGAGTGTTGTGTGTTGTCAGGTAGACGTCTCTGCGACGGGCTGATCACTCGTCCAGAGGAGTCCTACCGACTGTCATGCGTCGCTGTGTGTAATCTAGAAACCTCAAGAATGAGGAGGCCATGGCCTGCGTTGGGCCGCAGCGCCACAGGAAAAAAAAAGAAGTAACATGTTAAGTTTTTACGGTGAACAGTTGTTAGCCCCTCGCCCAAATCACAAGTTTGAAGCCCACCCATTTTCGGCTGTACGCGACTTCTTATTGAGCATCTGGAAGCCGTCCTGTCCATCCGCAACCTGAAGACGCGCCATGCTTTTGTGGCAGAGACCCACTCAATCAAGAACTCAAGAATTTAAGTGTTAAAACTTACAAAACTAAAAATGTACTTGTGATTGTGCATGACTGTGATGCGTCTTATTTATCGTTAAGTGAAGAATCTTGAGAGCAGGATGTTAAGAAGAATGAGAGAGAGAGAGAGAAATTGCAAGGGGAGAGGAGAGTACTGCGCAAACGCGTAGCTTCTTAACAATTATTCTTCTTCAGTCATTATTACGTCTTTGTGATCAAGGAGAGTGAATTGGGCAGGACGCGTGGCACATGTGGAAGAAGGTAAAACTGAGTAGAGTGCTTTAGTCAGAAGGCTCGAAGAGAAGAGAAGACTTGAGAAACCGAGGGACGGATGGGAAGTTATTATTATTATTATTATGCTTCTGTAAAACACAAAATCTATCCTGCGACTAGCTGTGTACAAGCATCAAAATCGATCAGCAGAGATGTAGACATATTTAAAAAATCTTAGTAATTGATCAACTTGATGCACAAATTCTTGTTTTATAATAATTTATTATATTCCTCTACATGTTTCGAGCACTTTTGTTCTCATCATCAGGGGGTCAAAATTGTATTATACAGCATCTGGCATCAGCACACTCTGCAGGTGGCCGTCCGGTGCACAACCTGTGCACCGGACGGAATACAATTTTGTCCTCCTGATGATGAGCACAATAGTGTTCGAAACATGTAGAATATAATAAACTTATTATAAAACAAGAATTTGTGCAGTAAGTTGGTCAGTTACTAAGACTATACTGAGATGCACGGTCAGCAAAACATGAAATTATTTAGAAAACTATTAGTGTTTTTTAACAATATTTCTTCTAGTCACTTCACCTGTTAGGGAAATACCGGGTGTTCTTTTTGTATTAGAATTTCTATTTGAACTTGTTAATGTTTAATAGGGCGCTGAGTCTTTAATCGCGCTGAACTTAGGCGTTTTGTTTTGTTTTTTTCCCCCTCTAGGATTTGTTTTGTGTACTTGTGGTTATACCTGTGTGTTTGTGTATTGTATAACATTGTCAGACTGGTGGCTGTGTTAACTAAGGAATATTGAGGCTGACAATGAATGTAAGTTAAGCATTGTTTCAATGTTCATTTTTCATTAGTGTTTTTTATGAACAAAAAAATGTGTAGGTAATGTCAAAATGGGGCTTAAACTTAGGTCTCTGTGGGTGTGGATCTGATTTTTGTGTTTGGGTACAGGGACAGCAGTGAACACTTTCAGGAATCATCCATTTGTGTGAACTGAGTTTTTCGCAGTCTTCTAATGGAGATTACAGCCTTATGGTCAAGATGCCACGTTGGCTGGTAATTTGTTATAGACATTCCTGTGAAGCTTATATTCCCTATGTTTACGGTAGTCGAAGAATTCCATGGAGTCGGTTACTTAATTATAATATCTCATAGTAATTACCCAAATATTGTCAGAAATTATATAATTTTCGAAATAATTTTACTGCCTAGAATGCCATTCGTTGTGTCACTTTTCTCAGCATGACAGTGCTACCCTACATTGCGGGAAGTTTCAGAGCTGTGACTCTTAACAGTGGTTGTACATGTCCTTTCAAATTGATACTGCTTATTTTTAAAACTGTTAGCCAATAACTGTTTAAAATAATTTTTTTTCCAATTGTAGAATTTAATCTCTTTTATGTCAATTTAGTTTATTTGGAATAAATACGGTTTTTGAAATGCATCGGTTTTATGGCGTCAGGCTTATTAGATAGGATGTAAAAGGAAGCAGTCAACGCCTCTTTTCAATCACTGTCGTCATATTTGATGATGCCTGTATATTGGGTGGAGGCGTACAAATTCAGAAGCTTTAGCAGTTGCTAGTAAGGAGAATGGACTAAAAGTAAATGCTGATAAAACTAAGTACATGGTCATGTCTCGAGATCGGAATACAGGGTGTAGCGACAGTATAAAGACTGATAATAGTTCCTTTTAAAGGGTGGAAGATTTCAAATATTTGCGAACAAACTCAACAAATCAAAATTCTATTCAGGAAGAAATTAAGAGCAGATTGAAGTCAGGGAATGCTTGCTATCAGTCGGTCAGAATTTTTTGTCTTCCAGTTTGGCATTCCAAAATGTAAAGATTAAGATATACAGAACTATAATTTTGTCTGTTGTTTTGTATGGGTGTGAAACATGATCTTTCACATTGAGGGAGGAACGCAGGCTGAGGGTGTTTGAGAGGAGGGTGCTGAGGAGAATATTTGAGCGTAAGAAGAACGAGGTAACCGGGGAATGGAGAAAACTACATAATGAGGAGCTTAATGATCTGTACTCCTCACCCAATACTGTTGGAGTGATCAAATCGAAAGGAATAAGAAGGTCCGGGCATGTAGCAGGTATGGGGGAGAGGAGAAGCGTATGCAGGGTTTTGGTGGGAAAACCTGAGGGAAAGAGACCATTTGGGAGACCCAGGCGTAGATGGGAGGATAATATTATGATGATCTTCAGGAAGTGGGATGTGGGGGTATGGACTGGATCTAGCTGGCTTAGGATTGGGACAGGTGGCGGGCACTTGTGAATGCGGTAATGAACCTTCGGATTCCATAAAATGCGGGCAATTTCTTGACTAGCTGAGAACGGGTTAGCTTCTCAAGAAGGACTCTGCTTCATGGAGTAACTTTTTAAGTAAGTAAGTAAGTAAGTCATATCTGTGTTGGTTCTAGTGAAAATAACAATAAAACTGACGTTAAGAACCACCGATTGGAGAATCGAAAGCATGACCTTCCAACTACCAAAAAAGATTTTCAAACTGCTATCCGCAACATGCAGGTATAGTTCACGTATTATTTATCTCAAAATTAAAATGAGGTGAGTGAGTAGCCTCACGAAATGAACAGAGGCAAAATCCGGTCGTCATTATGTAGGGACCGGGGCGTGCCCGAAGTGATGTAAAGAACAGTCTTAGCCTTGCCAGGTGTCGAACGACTTCCTTTCAGCCATACTTTTGCCGCGATATCACGCATATCGGAGGGTCCGCCAACATAAATTGTAATCAAAATTAATGCGATGTTCCTGACACTGTACAGTTTTGATGGAAAAATGGACGTAATGAGCCTGTTTCCATTTCTTAGCCTTTACCTGAAACTCGGAGAACATTGTGACAGGGTATAGTGAATGCGGAGTAACGAAGGGGAAATTTCGGTATTAGGTGTAAGGATTATTAAATGTCATGTTATACATTTTATGTGACTTTCAAACGGAGTCGTATAAAAATAATATTTATTAGTACTTGGCACGTAACAAGGTCAAAATTTACAATAATTGTTGTCATAATTTCTGACTTAAACTAACATACTAGTAGTAGCAGAACTGCTTCTAATAATATAACCGTGTTTAACATCTTGATAAACATTTTGTATGAGTCAAAAGGTGCAGGAGTGACAAGTTTGATGTACAGAATACTTACTTTCTAAAATTAATTTGCACTCTTATGTTTGTGCGGAAATTTTTCTTTCATTTGTTTTAAAGCTTGTCGTTCTGTAGCTGATGTATTGTCAGCACTCCGGATGGATTTCTCGGTTCTCATTGTACGCCAGTGCTGTGTAAATATCGTTTGAAGAGACACTTTTTAGGACGTCTTTAGTCAAAATTTTCCATTAATTTGAATGAAATTTAAATGCACTGATGTTTGAGGTTCTGGCAGTGGTCTTGATGAAGATGCATGTGCACTGAGTTGTGGCGAATAATTTGTTCGTAACGAACTATTCGCCAGTCGACAAGGAATCTTATCCTAAGAAAACATGGAACTTTAATTTAAATACTGTCGCAACAGAAGTCCTGTTTGTATCCCCCAAATTTACCAGTGATGCAGCATCCCATTAAGGAGTTCCTAAAACATTTCCAAAATAAGTTGCACTAGTGATAAATACGTAATTAGCAAACTGTGTTTGTATGGGTCAATCGAGTTGTATATTCTGTTGTCTTTAACAAATTTTAGGGTGAAGCAAAATATATTTTAAATAAATATATTTGAAAAGTCTATATTATTTAATTGTGCAGTGTAACTGTTTACCAGTTACATGAAGATCAAAGGGACGTCAATATTGAAGCGGTTGTCCTGCATTCGTCGTTGTCCTACTACTGTGGTAACAAAATGGAATGTAACGTTGTCATAAATGTATGAGTCCTCGAAAGTCATTAGTAAAATGTGCTTTACATATGCAATTCACGATTGTGTATTAAGTCTTCAAGTCTGTGTATTAGTGAAGGCTTACACATAAAATTGATGTACGAAAATATATGTCACAATGTATTTAATATATAAAATAAACAAATAAGTGTTGGCTTACACCACTTATCTACTGCGATATATTGAAGACTGCAGAACACATGTGATTACAGTTCATGTAATTCAACAGATACATATAGGGTAGTTTAGTAATAGTTCTCTGGCACTTATACTGAAATCCAGAATCCATTTCACTTACTTTTTCTGAGTATAAACAAAATAATATTACGCCATTGGTTTACACTAAATTTTTATGTCCTTAGGCTTTCAAGGACTGTTGTTTTACAAGGATACAAAAAAAGAAACCGCCATTACCCGTTGTCTGGCATCTTGTCGGCAAGTATCGGTTCTTCCTGGCAAACAGACTAGCCTGATATTTGCGTGCAAATTGCACGGAGTTTGGATCATTATAATGTATATCGTAGCTGTTTTATTGAAAGAGAGGCATTGTGTGAAAAGTACTGAAGTGTTTTTCTTGAAATGCTAATTTAATATTTTTTTTATTTATAAAAATACGTCACTATCTTAATATTTCAATCCGTATTTATAACTGACTGTCTGCTGTTCAGTTACTGGACAAACAAATTACGACATTCCTATTGATCAGCTTTTTACGGGTCGTATTTTTCTGAATATATTTCCATGGTAAGACATTTACTTTGGTGAAGCATTATGTAAGAAATACTGTGTAAGAATTTCGGAAAATGTTTCTTTCACTGCTGCCATCTGACAGAAACTAAATTCAAACTAAGGAGGTACTTGTTTTGCAGGAGCTAAAGTCAGTGTACCAGGTTAAATGTAATGAATGTAATGAGCAATACAGACTAGGCATATTAAATTGTACCCTACGTATGAATAAAAAGTTTGAGTTGTGTACAAAAGATTGCATTGAAGAAAACATAAGCAACATATTAAAATAGTGAATAAATATTGTTAATGCTTCTTTGAAGTTATGTTTCATTGAATTCATTTTCATTCTCGCTTTTAACCACTCAAGCTTACGTGACATCATTGTTTGCCACCTCAAGTTACCTGTGTGACTAGGTGAAACTTCCAGCGCGTACATTAAGAATGAGTTAACACAAATTAATAACTGCAGTTGTCTTGTATAAACAAATAAATAAAACCGTTCACACATTCCAAATGACGTGGATGTTCTTTTAAAACAAATACTTCAAAATCTTCGTGAAGTGCGAAGTTTGCACTTCACTGACTATTACAATTAACGTCTTCTGTGATTATCTGGGATGCGTCACACACAGTTCATCCTAGAAGGCCAAACCCTTTAATGAAAAGTCTTGTTGCTATTATTGGGTGATACAGCCTGCTGTTGCTATGTACTGCCTTGCTCTTAATTACACTTTCGTCCTTCTAAGAGGTCACATTAACGAAAAATCCAGTTAAAAGTTAAGGTACAAAGTTTTTTTTTTTCGTTTTTTTAACCACAAAGTCATAAATGCGTATGGGGGAGTACAGTTATAGCTGTGCTCGTTCTTGACTTTTATTCTAGGTAGAGTTTAATTTTTAATTTTTTATCACGACTTTCCTCAATGAAAGGACCGCTCGTACACTTTGGACAGGATGCTGAGAGGGCCCAAGGGTTGATTTCGACGCTTTGGAGAAAGTAAAAACTTTTTCTTTGCTAGGAATCGAATGGAAAAATTTAACCTCGTTAATATAACAAATTGACTGTTTTATCAAAGTAGTTAATTCATGCAGTCATAACCAGATGGCTGTTTCATTTAATGACCTTAATACAGACATATTTCCTCACTGTTATAAATGCACCTAAAATATATTTTGGAAGAATAGTTTATCAAAATTACCCTCGCGATTTAGTTGTTTGAAGGTGCAATTGTTAAAAACGCACTTAAACCTATAATATTAGGTGACTTAAAGTAGTCTGAATTCGTTATGCAGAAAATAATTGGGTCAAAATGTAAATCAAAATGACGGATATGAGGCCTGGGCTCGAGATTCTATTTCCGATCTAGAAATCATGCAAGCTACAACCAAACAGCAGGATTTTATCACCCAGAAATGTACTAATTGATTACAAGTCATCGTAAGACACGTATGTAAATGCTGTACATTTACTGACTGACTTCCTGCGGTACTTGTGCTTTGTATGCCATCTCATGAGCATCAGCTGCAGAACCAGTGTCAAAACTTCTGTAGTAACCGGTAGATCCACCGGTTGGGGAAGAGGCCCAGCCCCCAGTACCGCCACTGTTCCATGAACTTCCGCCAGAGTTCCATCCGGAACTTCCTCCAGGTGCCCAGCTATTCTTGCCTCCCAGAGACCCCAGACCACCTCCAAATATCCTCTGTAATGCACTGAAGCCAGCGAGTAGAAGGGCCAGCTTGCTAATGGCCAGAGCCTTCAGGGTCAGGAGCCCGACGAAGATAATCCCAATTTTAGTGATGAGCAATATCTTGGCACCGAGACCCAGCAACATGGGCCCCGCTATTTTAAAAATTTTCTTCTTCCCACGAGCTAAAATGAAAAAAGAATTCCTGTTAGTGTGTGAATATTGGAGAGTTTTTACAATCGCCTTCAGAATTTCTGAAGAAATTAGAACATTCTTGATTTAAAATTTTCGCCGTGTTCTGAATATTGTATGCTTTCTTCTGGGTAATTCAGAAGCCGAGGAATTACCCAAAAAAAAAGCACGAAAATTAGAACATGTCAAATTCGTTGTATTGTTGCTAACATTTATATCACGAATATTTATGCTCCTTTCTGTTACTTAAAAATGCAAAAACACTGTCTTTTGTAGGAATGTGAAACTTCTTATTTCATATTAAAGGAATAACATAGACCGATGATTTAGAGGAACAGTTATATGAAAATATTTGAACCTGAAAGAAATAAGAGGAGAAGAAGGGGAAATTAGCATAAGGGTAATTTTCATTAATTATGCTCTTCAACAAATATTCTTTTTTTCTTGTTTGGCGCGACAGCCCCCAGTGGGCCAGGGCCTCATCATTCACGAAGTTTCTAGATCACAGTCAAAGACGCACCACAGTCGGTAGAACTCCTCTGGACGAGTGATCAGCCCGACACAGAGACCTCTACTCGACAACACACACAAGACACAGACATCTATGCCTCCGGCGGGACTCGAACCCACAATCCCAGCAAGCGAGCGGCCGCAGACCTACGGCTTAGACCGCGCGGCCACTGGGATTGACAGTCCATTTATTTTTGTAATAATAAAATTCAGTGTGATGACGTAGGGTGGACATGTAGCATACATAGAAAATTGGCAAATCTGTATACAGTTAATGGTTGGATGCCCTGAAATTTGAAGACAGATTCGGAGACTTAGAGGTAATGTAACCTGTTTTAAAGGTGACATGTTAAGTGGATTCGTCTGGCTCACAATATGGAGTAGTATTGTTTCTTGAGTGTACGGCAGGGAGAATAAGGTTCTCACACGAAGCTGGGAAATTCATTTGCAGCTTACAATGCAGTGGCTTCTTCATAAGTACTCTGTCCAGTGGCATTAGTCGTAATTCATTAGTTCATTAGCTTTTGCCTTCAGGACTCTTTAGTCAAACAGTTACCCTGTTGAAGTCGCTGTGAATTTAAATGTGCTTAAGGGAAATGTCGGGGACCGCAGTAGCACAGTGGTTAAGGTGCTGTGCTACAAATCGGAAGGTCGCTGGCTCGATCCCAGCTGGTGTCATTGGAATTTTTCATTGACACAATCCTTCCGATCGCACTATGACTCTGGGGTCTACTGAACTTCTAACAGAAATGAGTACCAGGAGTATTTCCTGGGGGTAAAAACGGCCGGTGCGTAAGGCTGACAACCTTACCACCATCCTGGGCCATTATCACGTAATCTGGGGACCTTAACTTCCGGGAACCCTCTGGGAATCTCGGGCCTGTAATGGGACTGATATACTTTTTTTAAGGTAAATTCCACAGAAGAAAAACTACCGAAGGATATTTTATTGCTAGCATGTGTATGGCCTTGAGACACAACAAACGTTTATTAAATTCATCAATAAATGCCACATGTTTCGGTCCTACTATCATCAGGCTGTAATTTACATAATTTAAACATAAGTTTGTGTGCATAGAATTGTTCAGAAATCCACGATTTCACAAATTCATACCAGCTTTTCCCAAGCTGACGTAGCATTGAACTATATTTACACGTGTCAAATACTTGTCATATATATATATATATATATATATATATATATATATATATTTCTTTTGTTGTGTAATGTTTTGTCCAAGACCTTGTAGACTAAACTGGAATGTGCCATTTC
>Ga0131853_10010183_pt1 | contig 17198 bp, 15 predicted proteins | sample TergutLab28metaG_FD_92764 | JGI IMG/M metagenome (GOLD analysis project Ga0131853, IMG submission 92764) | Labiotermes labralis P1 segment gut microbial communities from Petit-Saut dam, French Guiana - Lab288 P1 (version 2) (version 2) | ecosystem: Host-associated > Arthropoda: Insects >... | reverse complement strand
TCGGCGGACATCACAATGCCGCGTATCTGCTCCACCGTTTCCTTGTCGCAGGATTTGTCGATAACCTTGTCCACCGCGCTCCTGCCGATGTCTACGCCAACCTTGATGATAAACGCGCAGATGACGATGCTGGCAAGATAGTCCATCACCGGGAAGCCGGCGCGCGCGCCCATTATGCCGATCAAACTGCCGATGGACGACAGCCCGTCGCTCCTGCTGTGCCACGCGTCAGCCATCAGCGCGTCGGACTTCAGCTTCTTCGCCGCGCCGCGCACATACCAGTACAGGGCTTCCTTCACAACGATGCCGGCCACCGCGGCAACGAGCGCGAGCACCCCCGGAGCCACCGCCATGTACGCGTCCATAGTAATGATGCTCACAACGCCTGTGTAGCCGATCCACAGCCCAACGGCAATCAGCACGCAGGCCACAAGCAGGGCGGCGATGCTTTCTATGCGCTCGTGGCCGTACTGATGGTCGTCGTCGGCCTCCTTGCTGCCCAGCTTTATCCCGATCATCACGATGAAGGTTGTCGAAAAGTCGGAGATCGAGTGGATCGCGTCGGAGATCATGGCCGCAGAGTTTGCGGCAATGCCCGCAAAAAGCTTGAACGCCGACAGCACCACGTTCAGCGCGATGCTCCTGCGCGCAACCTTCATTGCGGCGTTCTTGCGTTGTTCGTCGGATATGCCGTCAGTGCTTGTATACGCCATTACCCGCGCCTACGCTTTCAGCAGCAAGTGCCGCGGCAAACCGTCAACCATTATCTGCGAAAGTTCGCCCTGTATCAGCGGCCTGATATAGTCCGTAAGCTCCTTGGCCACATACGCGCCGTGTTCGGTGATCCACGGCTCCGGCACCTTCTTCTCGACATTGGCGATCTTCTCGACTTCGACCAAGGCCGTCTCGATCATGTACGGGTCGTCCGATATACGGTCGAACACAACCGTCATGCCGGTCATGCCGGAGAACGCCGCGCGCACGGCCTGGCCGCCCGCCAAGAACGCCTCGGCGTTGTCCGTGCGGGACTGCATGTGCGCGGCGGCGCGTTGCAACACGCTAAGTTCTATCGGCCGCACCTTGTTCTTGAACTTCTCCGCCACAAGGCCGGCCAGCACCGCAGCCGTGCCGCCCAGAGACTTATGCCCGAACGCATCCGTACCCTTAGCACTGCTACCCTGATATTCGCAGACATACCCGCCGTCCTCAAACTTAATGCCCTCGGAAACGGCGATAACCACCGACTTTTGGTTGCGCCGGTACAGCGAGTTGATACGCTCGTACAGATGCTCGGTGCTAAACGGCACCTCCGGCAAGAATATCATGTCAGGGCCTTCGCAGTCCTCCGTCTTTGCCAAGGACGCGGCGGCCGTGAGCCAGCCCGCGTTGCGCCCCATTATCTCCACAATGGTTATCTGCCCGGAGCCGTACACAAGCCCGTCGCGTATGATTTCCTTGAACAGGGAGCCTATGTACTTCGCCGCGGAGCCGAAGCCCGGCGTATGATCCGTCACGGCCAGGTCGTTGTCGATGGTCTTTGGCACGCCCACGAAGCGGATCCGGCTGCCTGTGTCCTCCGCGTACTTCGAAAGCTTCATTACGCTGTCCATCGAGTCGTTTCCGCCGATGTAGAGGAAGCTCTCTATCTCCAGTTCGTGCAGCTTTGCGAATATCTGTTCGAATATCTGGGCGTTGTCGTGGTGCGAAGGCAGCTTGTAGCGGCACGAACCCAGGAAGGACGACGGCGTTCTGCGCAGCAGCTCCAGATCCAGATTATCCTTTATATGGTGCGCGAGATCCACATACCTGCCTTCCAGCAGCCCCTTTATGCCGTGCAGCATCCCGTAGACCTTGCCGGCCCCGCGGTCCATGGCTGTCTTGTAGACTCCCGCCAGGCTCGCGTTTATCACAGATGTCGGCCCGCCCGACTGCCCTACTATAACGTTTCCCATACGTACCCCTCCATAATCTCATATGTTGCGGTAGATATATTATAGCAACTTACCGCGCGATATGCAAGATATGCGCAACATAGTTTTTTTGCGAGATGGTAAGAAAATACATCCGGCCGGGCATACTAATGCTAACAAGCAAAGGATGTGACGTATGGACAAACTTATAATCAGAGCGGGTCAGCCGCTAAGTGGCGTTGTGAAGGTTGACGGCGCGAAGAACTCGGTATTGCCGATAATGGCCGCGGCTCTGCTGACCCACGAGGTCTGCACAATTCACGATGTGCCGGACCTAAGCGATGCCGCCGTGATGGACGAAATTCTGTGCTGCCTTGGCGCGTCCACAGCGTGGAACAAGTCCGAACGCACCATAGAGATCTGCGCGCGTAACGCGAACAAAACAGACGCGCCCTACGAGCTTGTCAGCCGTATGCGCGCGTCCTTCCTGATAACGGGGCCGCTGCTGGCAAGGCGCGGATATGCCAGCATACCCCTGCCGGGCGGCTGCGCCATCGGCGCGCGGCCTATCGAGCTGCACCTGAAAGGCTTCGCCGCCATGGGCGCGCAGATCGTCAAGGAACACGGCTTCGTAAGCCTGCACGCGCAGCAAGGGCTTGTGGGCGCGAAGATCTATCTGGACTTTCCCAGCGTGGGAGCCACCGAGAACATCATGATGGCCGCAACACTGGCCGGTGGGCAGACCATCATCGAGAACTGCGCCGTAGAGCCGGAGATCGTGGATCTTTCCAACTTCCTGAACTCCATAGGCGCGGATGTGCGCGGAGCCGGCACGGACACAATCAGGATCAACGGCGTGCGCGAGCTTCACGGAGCCGGCCACACCATCATCCCCGACCGCGTAGAGGCCGGCACCTTCATGGTTGCGGCGGCTCTCACCGGCGGCGATATCACCATGGAGAACATAGTGTGGGATCACTTAAAACCCGTTACGGCAAAACTCATAGAAGCGGGCGCAGTCGTGGAACAGACGGAACACGGGCTGCGCGTGCGAAGAAACGCCGGCCAACCACTGCGCACCGTAGACATCAAGACCCTGCCCTATCCCGGCTTTCCCACAGACATGCAGGCTCAGTTCATGACCCTCCTCACAATCGCCGAGGGCACAAGCATCGTCACCGAAACCGTGTTCGAAAACCGCTTCATGCACGTAGGCGAGCTGAAGCGCATGGGCGCGGACATCAAGATCGAAGGGCGTTCGGCCATAATCGAAGGCAGCCCCGGCCTGATGGGCGCGTCCATACGCGCAAGCGACCTGCGCGCCGGGGCGGCCTTGGTTCTGGCCGGGCTTGCCGCCGAAGGCACCAGCGAGCTTAGCGGATTCTACCACCTGGAGCGCGGCTACTGCGACCTAGTAAGCAAGCTGCGCGGCCTTGGCGCGGATCTGGAGCTTCGCCCGTGATACTATATAGCACTTTAACTTTTTGTAGTCCCTCTGCTTCACAAAACACGCCGTTGAAGCCCGTCGTGTTTAGTTCGCAGATGGACAACAAAAACTAAAAGTGCTATAACAGGCGCGAAATGTCCTTCTTCAAGCGCGAGATGATCTTTTTCTCGAGGCGGGAGATGTAGGACTGGCTGATGCCCATTGCGTCGGCGACTTCCTTCTGCGTCATCTGCATGGCGGACGCGCCTATGCCGAAGCGCATCTCGACGATACGGCGTTCGCGCGGGGAAAGGCGCGACACCGCGTCCGTCAGCAGGGTGCGGTCTACTTCGTCCTCCAGATCCTTGTAGATTATGTCCACCTCTGTGCCGAGGATGTCGGAGAGCAGCAGCTCGTTGCCCTCCCAGTCCACGTTCAGAGGCTCGTCGATGGAGACCTCCCCCTTTGTGCGGGTGTTGCGCCGCAGGAACATCAAGATCTCGTTTTCGATACAGCGCGAGGCATAGGTGGCCAGCTTGATCTTTTTGTCGGGCTTGAAGGTGTTGATGGCCTTGATCAGGCCGATGGTGCCGATGGAGATCAGATCCTCCACGTTTACGCCTGTGTTCTCGAACTTGCGGGCGATGTAGACCACAAGGCGCAGATTGCGCTCGATAAGCACGGCCTTTGCCCGCGTATCGTCGGCTGTGCCCAGGCACTCAAGCCAGCCGGCCTCCTCTTCCGAACCCAGCGGCGTGGGCAGAACCTCACTGCCGCCTATGTAGTATATCCTGTCGCCGCCGCCTCTCAAGCGTTGCAGCAGTCCGGCAATCTTCTCGCGTATGGTGGTGCAAACAGGTTTCAGTGCGTGCAATTGAAGCCCTCCCTTGGGTAGCCGGCGTTCTACGAGATATTTAGAATATCGGGGTTGAGCAAGCCTTGGTACGCGCCCTTGCCCGACAGAGTGTTGTTACAGATTCCCACCACCGTTTCGCGCAGGCTGGTGGTCTCGGCTTCGCCGCGTCGTATCTCCACGCGGTCCGTGCGAAAGCCGATCAACATTCCGCCGTGGGTGCCGACGGCCGAGAACGGTATCAAACGTATGCGCCCGACGAAGCTGCTGCCCGACACACCCGCAAGCACGGAGGTTACATCGTCCTCGCGGCGTTCGTAGAAGATCAGCCTTACTGCGTCGGGCAGGAGCGGCTTCACCGCGGCAAACTCCGCGATAATCACGGGCGTGTTGCTGATGGGATCCGACAGGCTGTGGCCGGTGTCCAGCAGAGCCTTGAAGCTTTGGCGGCTTCCGTCCACGAACACTTCGACATCGTAGACCTCCTGCCGCCTAAGCACCCGCGCCGCGTACCATCTGTGCAGAAGCTTCACAACGATGTAGCACACGGCGGCTGACGTTAGCAGCAGATTCAGCGAGAAGCCGGCGGCAACCCAGCCGGCCGCAGCCGGCAGACCGCCGAAGTTTGTCGCGCTGAAGAGCGCAAGCCCAAGCCCGCCCAGCGCGAAGGCAAATATGTACGAGAACAGCACCAGCCGCCCCATCTCCCCCACGCCGCGCGGACGGAAGGCGACCCATACGCCAAGGCCGATAAGCACCAGGGAAGCAAGCACCGCCGTAAACGCCGCGTGCGGAATGTACACTATGAACAGCACGTAGAGCAGGGCCATCACAAACGCGCCGCCGCAGAGCCTGTGCCACCGCGCCCTCCTGCCCGCGAACAGCCCCGCGCCCCACAGAATCAGCAAGTCCATCAGGAAGTTGACGGCGAACACAACATCAGCGTATATCTCCACCTCAACACCTCCCCACCCCCACATTATACACCTTCACCATGCCCGATTATGTCAGATTCCGGCCGCCGCCGCACAAAAAAAATGACAAAAGACGCGGTTAGGGCGTGTTTTGTCATTTCTTACATAGCTACTGAGCTTGAAAGCTTGCGCACTCTGTCTGATGCATCGTCTGCGCGTTTGGCACGGTGTTCCCCACCTCGATGCTTGACAGCGAACAATAGGCCGCGGAATTAAACTTGCACGAACCCACGTTGCACCTTATTTGCTGTGAAGGCATGTCGTCACCTCCCTTCATTACGATTCATTCTTGCCGATTAAGCTGTAGAGCTTGTCCAGCGCGTCGCTCAGGCCGCCCACGGCGTTTATCAGCTTCTCGTCCACGGCCTGGCGGCCTATCAGCATGGTGCCTACGTCCAGGGCGAGGGTGGACGTGTCCATCATCAGGCTTAGCAGCCTGTCGCCGGAGATGCCGCAGTTCGCGGTGATAAAGCTTATCACGCGCTCCCGCGTCTTGTTGAAGTAGTCGTAGGTCTGCGGCGCGCCCACCACGGTGCCGTTCATACGCACGGGGTGGATCGTCATGGTGGCCGACGGCGCGATGAACGAATAGTCCGCCGCCACGGCCAGCGGCACGCCGATGGAATGCCCGCCGCCAACCACCAGAGACACCGTGGGCTTGCCCAGCCCCGATATCAGCTCGGCTATGGCAAGGCCGGCCTCTACGTCGCCGCCCACGGTGTTCAGCAGAACCAGCAGGCCGTCCACCTCCGGGCTTTCCGCCGCCGCCACAAGCATGGGTATCATGTGTTCGTACTTCGTGGTCTTGTTAAACGGCGGCAGGGTGACGTGGCCTTCCACCTGGCCGATTATCGACAGAAACTGGATGTTGCCGCGCGGGTTCCTGCGCACCAGAACCTCCATGGGCGGCGGCTGGCCGATGTCGCGCAGAGCGTCCGGCATGGCCTGCTGCTCCGGCTCGGCCTCCCGCGGCGGTTCCGGAAATTCGTTCGGCGCGGGGATGACCGTGCCGTCCAAGGTTACGTGCGTTACGTCTATCATCTCTGCGCCACCTTCCCTGTTGCTTCCAGTATTAACACAGACGCGAAATATTATACCAATACGTCAGACTATTGCGCGCGGCTCGCGTATATATTTTATTGAGCGTACCAAGACTACATATCCCAACAGTGGGGCGTATCGGTACAAATTTGAAGGAGTGAGATGATGAAGTTCAGACTACAACATACATTGGCGGCGGTGCTGTGCGCGGCCTTGCTAACGGGGTGCACCGCCGCGGCCTTCTTCGGCGGGAACGAAGAGGAAGAGCCGGCGCCGGTTCTCGTGCCGGTGGAAACCATGCGCATAACGCCGCAGACCATCCGCAACGAGCTTTCCTACGCGGGCCAGCTTTCGCCGGTGCGTCAGGCCGTGGTGCTGCCGCGTATGCAGGGGCTGGTGAACGAGACCTTCGCCGATGTCGGCGACCGCGTGGAGGAAGGCGACGTGCTGTTCACGCTGGACGAGCGCGACGTGCAGAACCAGATCCGCGCGTTGCAAGCGCAGCACGGCCAGGCCGTGTCGGGCATTGCCGCCGCGCAAAACGCTCTGGCCAACGTCACCGGCGGCCAGTTCGAGACCCAGATCATGCAGATCGACTCCAGCATCGAGAACTTCCGCGTACAGCTGGAAACCAACGACATCGCCATACACAACGCCGTGCTGTCCTACGACATGGCCGCGGAGAGTTATGCCAACATCAGCATCCTCTACAACGCCGGCGCGATCGCCCGCACGTCCTATGACCAAGCCCGCACGGCCTACGACCAAGCCGCAAACGCGCTGGAGCAGGTACGCCTGGGGCGCGACCAGATAACCCTCGGCATGGATCAGGCGCAGCGCAACCGGGATCTGCTGACCTACCAAGTGGCGCAGGAAAACCGCGACGCGGCGGCCATAGGCGTAAACACTGCGCAGTCCGCGGCCAATGTTGTGGCCGTACAGCTTGCCAACGCCACGTCCACCTTGGAGGATCTCTCCGTCACATCCCCCATCTCCGGCATAGTGAACACCAAGAACGTGCGCGCGGGCGAGTTCGCTCCGCCGTCCCAGCCGTCCTTCATAATCCTCGATATATCGGACCTTCACGTAGAAGTACGCGTATCGGAAATTATTATCAACCACATCAGCCCCGGCGACACCGTGGATATCGTAGTGGCAAGCCATTCGCCCGAGCCTATCCGGGGCCGCGTGCGCACGGTTTCGCCCGGCGTTGACCACACCAACACATTCGGCGTAACCCTGGAGATCAACAACCGCGACGAGATCCTGCGCCCCGGCATGTTCGCCGAAGTGCGCTTTGTGCGCGAAGAGGCCGCAAATGCCGTAGTTGTTCCCGTTAACGCCGTCCAACGCACTCTCGACGGCTACCAGTTCGCCTACATCCTGGGCACAGGCGACACGGCCGCGCGGGTCTTAGTCACCACGGGCATATCCAACGGCCGCGAAGTCGAAGTCCTCTCCGGCATATCCGTAAACGACGAGCTGATAATACGCGGCCAGAACTACGTGTTCGACGGCGAAGCAGTTAACGTTGTAACACGCAACTAAAACTCTGCATTGATTTGCAGTAAAAGCTATGGTACACTTATTTTGAATAAATTCAGAATAAGGGAGATGCCATTGTATGCAGGAATTTAGAAGTAACGGTATGATTGTGGGAAGCGCGGAGTATTTTGAACGCCTCATGCCCACCGGAAGCATCAGCGACGCCATGGCGACATCACGGTCATTCATAATAACGTTTGAGGCCGATCTCGAACTTGGTGCCATGGGCAACTACTACATGACCGCCAACAACATCATGCGGTTCAAACAACAGCTCAACGCCCTGGCCAGAGCCGGCGTAGATATCTCCATAATGAACTCCTATCTCGAGCGAATCGAGAGAAGATCCGCGGAAAACTACCGTCGCCAAGTTTCATACGATAGCCGTGGTCTGGACCCCATCAGAGAAGCCGTGAGAGATCTGCCCACATCTATTGGAAACGCTGTGCTAAACTCCGTGGAAAACGGCATCGAGAAGATAATCCTGAAGCACTACCAACGGTCTGTAGCCGAACATACCTCCGAATGGACTTCCGACACCACCACCCATTACGCTACGCTCGATAACCTAGATCTGGATTCTTGGCTTCCCAACTGGAGAGAAATGCCTTGGGTTATAATTATCGGTGCCGAAGCTGCGGCGGAATTAGGAATTAGGGGGAACATAGCCTCCGGCATTATCTTTGATAGTAGCGGCAATTTTGGAATAATAGACACTCTTTCGGTCGGTGCCGGAAATGTCGGTTTATCCGCAGGAGGGTATTTCGCCTTAATTTCTGCCCCAACGATTCATCATGTAGCAGGCGGCAGCATTGAATTCGGAGCTGTCGTTGGAAGAGTATTGGGTTCACCGTATGTCGGAGTAGAGTGGACTGTTACAACCGGTTCCGAACAATATCATGGAATTATTATTTCTGCCGGTAAGGGGATAGGTTCAGCTATTGGTGTCCATACCCAGCTATCTTTTTCAAACATATCATCTACACAAGCTGAGATTTTCAGAAGAATCCTACCAAACTCGCATGGTGATTTATTATTATTATTATTATCCAGGCTATTTGGAAATTAATTTAACAGGTTTCACAGATGAATTTTAATATGCAGATGAGGATGTGCCGCTGTGAATGATGTTAGGAAGGGATTGATGATTTGTTTTGGCATACAGGGAATATTAATAGCTGTCCCTGTATTGCTTGTTGTTTCGCGAATTTTAGGGGCTGAATTCCCAAGATTAGCCTTGTGGCAATTGGTGTTAATGTACTTGGCAAACTGGTTTTGGTGTCCGAATTGTTTTTGGAAGCCTTTTGAGAAGGAGCTGCAACATCTTTCGCCAAAAGATTACAATACTTTGATTCGCGATAATTATTTCGGTAACCTACGGCCTGAATTCCTGCTGTTTTCGTATAAAATCGACAGTACCGATTCGCATGATCTCCGCAAAATGAGGTATTACTGTAGGTATATGGACTTACTGCACCTTGTTATGTTTTTTCAGTTGCTACCTTGGGCTGTGTTAATGCTCTAGGGCGTGCGCAGTGTTGAATCCTTCCCTATACTTGGGCAGATTCTAACATACAGATGAGGGTGTTTCGCCATGAATGATGTCAAGAAGGGACTGATGATTTGTTTTGGCATACAGGGAATATTATTAGCTGTCCCTGTATTGCTTGTTGTTTCGCGAACTTTAGGGGCTGAATTCCCAAGATTAGCCTGGTGGCAATTGGTGTTAATGTACTTGGCAAACTGGTTTTTGGGTCCGAATCATTTTATGAAGCCTTTCAAGAGGGAACTGCAACATGTCTCGCCAAAAGATTACAAAAATTTGTTTAGTGATGATATTTTCGCTAACAAACAGCTTGACTTCCTGCAGTTTTCGTATAAAATCGACAGTACCGATTCGCATGATCTTCGCAAAATCAGGTATTATTGCAGGTATGTGCTCTTACTGCACCTTGTTATGTTTTTTCAGTTACTACCTTGGGCTGTGTTAATGCTCTAGGGCGTGCGCAGTGTTGAATCCTTCCCTATGCTTGGGCAACGTAATTGCACGAGGAACCATTGTTTTCAAGAGAGCCTCGCCGGGAATACGGAGGCTTAAGAACCTGTGTACCAAGAAAGGAATTTCACATGAATTTTGCTAAGTTTTCTGTACGTAGGCCGGTTGCTACGGTTATGGCGATACTGGTCGTGATGGTGTTCGGCTTTCTGTCTATACGCAACATCAACCTTGACATGATGCCGAATATGGACATTCCCATCGCGTTTGTAATGACATCGTACCCTGGCGTGGGCTCTGCCGAGATCGAGAGGCTGGTCACGGTTCCGCTGGAGGGCGTGCTGGGCACCGTGGCCGGCGTTTCCACCATCAACAGCAGCTCGAGCTACGGTTCGTCGCAGATTACGATTATGTTCGAGGACGGCGTAGATATCAACTTCGCCACGCTGGAAATGCGGGAACGTCTGGACATGATCGCGCCGATGCTGCCCTCCGACGCAAGCTCGCCGATAGTGATGCAGATAGATCTGGACGCGGCGAACATGTTCCAGATGGGCGTTATGGCGCACGACGGCAACTTGCTTGCGCTGCGCAATGTCATCGAGAACCAGGTGGTGAACCGTCTGGAGCGCATTGACGGCGTGGCACAGGTGACGATCTTCGGCGGCATCGACAGCGAGATCGAAGTGATGCTGCAGGAGGACGCTCTGCGCGGCTTCGGCATATCCGAGGCTACGGTGGTGCAGACCCTACGCGCCGAAAACGCGTCCGTCCCCGCGGGTTCTGTGCGCGAGGGCGACAGATCCATGAGCCTGCGTATCTCCGGCGAGTTTAACTCGCTGATGGACATAGAGAGCATACCCTTCTTCACGCCGGCCGGCGCACTCATCTATCTGCGCGACTTCGCCCATGTGGAAGAGGTTCTGCGTACCGGCAACGAAGTGGCCTTTATCGACGGCCTGCCCGCGCTTGGCATATTCATCCAGCCGCAGTCCACCGCCAACACGGTGAACGTGTCCGCCCTGATCGTTGCCGAAATCGAGCGGCTCCGCGCGGACTTCCCGACGTATGAGTTCTCGATACTCATGAACCCGGCAGACTTCATCAACCAGTCTATCGACAATGTTGTGAGCAACGCAATGTGGGGCGGCATCTTCGCCGTGCTGGTGTTGTACCTCTTCCTGAAGAGCATCAAGTCCACCATCATCATCGCCGTGGCTATGCCGGTGTCTATCGTGGCCACCTTCGTGCTGATGTACTTCACGGATATCACTCTGAACATAATGTCGCTGGGCGGCCTTGCCCTTGGCATGGGTATGCTGATCGACAACTCCATCGTGGTACTGGAGAGCGTGTTCCGCAAGCTGGAGGAAGGCGAGCCTAAGATGAAGGCCGCAATAGAGGGCGCGCGCGAGGTCGCGCCGTCCGTTACGGCTTCCACCATCACTACTATCGCGGTGTTCCTGCCGATCACCTTTGCGGGCGGCCTTGCGGCACAGCTGTTTAACCAGCTGGCCATGACAATCGCGTTCTCCCTTTTGTCGTCCCTGTTTGTTGCCCTCACCTTTGTGCCGATGGCGTGTTCCGTCATCCTCAGCGCGGAGGAGATCATGGGCAACCACGAGCGCAAGTTCATACTGAACAGATGGCTGGGCGTCTTGCTGAACGGTGTTGACAAGTTTATCGCCGCCATCAACCGCGTCTATAAGCGCACGCTCAAGTTCTGCCTGCGCCGCAGATTGGTTACGTATGCTTCGGTGTTCGCCTTCGTAGTGCTTACGGGCGCGAGCCTTTTGTTCACCCGCATTGAGTTCATGGCCGAAACCGACATGAGCATGGTCGAGATAGACGTGCGCCTGCCGCGCGGCACGGTTGTGGAAGAAACCGAGGAGATGCTGCTGGAAGTCACCGGCCGTATTTCGCATTTCGAAGAGGTCGAGACGCTCTTCGCGTGGGTCGGCGGCCAAGGGTTTGGCCCCGCGGCGACTGACCGCGGCACGGTCTTTGTAATCCTGCACGGCGTGCAGGAGCGCGACAGATCCGCCAATGAGATCGGCCTGGCCATGGAGCGCGATTTGCAAGACATCCCCGGTGCGCAGATCACCGCGTCGGCCATGCAGTTTAACATGGGCGGCGGCATGGGCGGTGCCATGTCCCTGCGCATTTACGGCGAGGATATCGAGGAACTGCGCGATATCGCCACCGACGTAATGCAGATTGTGGAGGGCATCCCCGGCACGCGGGACGTGTCAAGCTCTGTAGAAGTCGCCAGCCCGCAGGCCACAATACGCGTGGACAGACAGCGCGCGGCGGCCTTCGGCCTTTCGCCCGCTTCCGTATCCGGCATCGTAAACACCGCCGTCACCGGCACCGTCGCCACGACATACCGCATAGACGGCCGCGAGATGGACGTGCGAGTGCGGCAGGACAGCGCGCTCTTCGAGCATATCACCGAGATACAGAACATACTGATACCCACGGCGGCCGGCGCACTCATTCCGCTGTACGAAGTGGCCGAGATCATCGTCAGCGATATCCCGCTCACCATCCAGCGTTCCAACATGGAGGCCTTCGTCTCCGTAAGCTCCCAATTTGCGGACGAAAACGTCAACCCCGCCGAGGTCATGAACCTTGTCACAGCCGCAATGGCCGAATACATTATGCCAAGCGGCTACCGCTGGGAGTTCACAGGCCAGCTGCAGCAGATGATGGAAGTTTTCATGGATCTTGGCCTTGCCCTGCTGGTGGCCATCCTGCTGATCTACATGATCCTGGCCGCCGAGTTTGAATCCTTCACCTTCCCGTTTATCGTGATGTTCTCGATACCCATTGCGCTCACGGGCGGGATCCTTGGGCTGTTCATCCTTGGCAACCCCTTCGACATAACGGCCTTTATGGGGCTGATAATGCTGGCGGGCATTGTCACCAACAACGCTATCGTACTCATCGACTACGCGAACCTGCTGGTGCGCGAGCGCGGCATGACGGCCTATGACGCCGTAGTGCGCGCGGGTACGGTGCGTCTGCGCCCCATCCTCGTAACCGCCATCACCACCATCCTCGCCCTGACCCCCCTGCTGATCTCACAAGCGGACGGCGCAGAGATGATGCGAAGCCTTGCCACCGTAATCGTGTTCGGCCTGGCCTTTTCCACCATAGTCACCACCATCCTGATCCCGGCCATCTACATGTCCATCGAGCATACAAAGGAGCGGTCGCGCCGGCGCAGAGAAGCCCGCGCCCTGCGAAAGGCCGCACTGCGCTAAGACAAACACAAGAACCCCCGAACCGTCAGCGGCTTCGGGGGTTCTTGTTTGTGCCTATTCAGCTGAACTTAGAACGAAGGTTCCGGGAGTTGCGGTGGTGAACACGGCTGTTTGCGTATCTTGGTCGAAGGTGGTTTCCAGCTCGAAAAGGGAGCCGTTTCTTCTGACAAAGGATGCCGTGACGCTGCCGGCGGCGGTGTGCGGCAGGCTGATTGTCGCCGTGCCGCCGCGAAGCGTCTCAACAGCCTGCGAACCCGAAGCTATCGAGAAGGCGGCTCCGTTTGGCGCGGGTTCCATCGCTAGGGTGATGTTGTTGCGGCCTGTGACCGGAGTTGGCCGGCTCATGGCCGACAGAGCGGCGGTATCAAGCCTTACGCCGCCTGTGGAGAACATTATCTCCAGAGCCAGGCCTTCGCGTGCCACGCGGTTCAAAACCGCGCGGGGGATCGTGGCTGTTTCAACGCCCGTCAGCGCCGAAAAGTCCATCGTCACAACGCCGCCTTCGGCATTGTTTACAAGCCGGGACAGCAGATCCGGCGCGATGGTAACGGCCACGTTGTTGCCGGATATTGCCGCTTGAAGGCTGATGTCGCCGTTGTTGGCGGGTATTCTCGGGGTCTGCGCGCGCGGTGCCGGCACGGGAAGGGTTGCTGTTTGCGAGCCTGATACGCCGCCCCAATCTTGGTAGCCCACGCCAGGCGTCGCGGGCGTGCCGGGTGCCTGCGCGGCCGGCGGCTGTGCCACGGGATATCCGTCGCCGGCGTAAGCTTGGCCGCCGATGGTTATAACGTCGGGACCCGCGTTGCCAAACAAGCTGGTATCCCCGGTTCTGCGCCAGATCAACACGGTCTGGCTGTAATCTCCGGTTGCCGTTACGGTGCCGCTTACGCTGACATTGTTGCTCTCCTCGTGAACCCATATGCCCACGCTGTAGGATCCGTTCACCACTACGCTGCCGTGCAGGGTTACGTTACCCCCGCGGGACCGTATGCCTGTCGCGCCTTGGGAAAGGCCGGCTCCGGGGCCGGTGACGGAGATGTCGCCGCGGATAACGGCGTTGCCGCCCAGAGAGCGCACCGCCCTTCTCTCACCCGCGGCACTGCCGGAGTTTGTCAGATTCAGCCGGCTGCCGTCATCAGCCACAACGACATTGCCGTTGTTCCAAATGTCCAGCGCGATGTGGGCATCCGCCAGTATGTTCACGGTTCCGCCGCCGGTTATCGTAAGAGACGCGCCGTTCACCTGCATGGCAAACGAACCGGGGTTGGCCACTACGATGTCCAGCACGTGGCCGCCGGTGTCGAGCGTGATGTTCTGGCTGGTGCTTAGGCTGATGGCGGAGATTACTTCGATATCGCCGCCAAGCGTGACAGTTGTTGCCTGACCGGGTGCCGCGTTGTGCATGGCCGCAACCAGTGCGGGCGCGCTGACGATAGGCACGCTAAACGGTGCCGCAAACCCCGCGGCGGCTGTGTGGTAAGCGTAGTTGCTTGCTCCTTCCGCCGACACACTCGTGTATCCGCCGACAGACACAAACACCGCAACCGCCAGTGCCGCGGCAAGTACGCGCTTTGTTGCAAGTAGCTTCATCGGTAAAGCCTCCCCTTGTGGTGATGATGTAATAGACCTCCCACCACTATACAACATTATCACGCGTTATGCCCACTGCCGGCGGCATAGTCCTGTATGGCTAATCCTGTTCGATCGGCCGGATTATGCTGACGCTTCCTTCCACGCCGTAGACGGTTTGCCCGCCTGAGGTTATGACGAACTCCAGATCATCTCCCAACGAGACGAGTTCGAACCTGATGCTGTCATAACTTGCCGTCTGCCCGATCGAGTATACGGCCAACGCGTCAAGCAGCACCGTGCCTTGCAGCAGGATAATCTGCATGGCCTGCCCCGCTTCCGCGTGGCGGCGCACGGCGGCGCGTGTAAGCGTAACAGATTCCGCGCCGTCCGGCGAAGTATGGTCTACGATCACAACGTCGGGGGCGTTTGTCGCGGCATAGGCAAGAACTTGGAACTCGGCCGTTTCCTCGAAACCCAGGTACGCCACGGTGACGCTAACCACTCTGTCCTCGCGGTTTGCCGGGTCGAGGTGGACCTCCACCGGGGTGAAGATAAACTCGTCGTAAGGCGGCGGCGCGGCCATTGAATCGAGAATCAGGAAGGTGTCGTAGGCCGGAGGGTCGCTGGTTATTGTCACCACAAAGTTTTCCGGATCCAGGTGCAGCATCTCGGCGTTGTAGCCGTCCTCCGATATTCCGCCAAACACCGTCACCCACGCCGACCACCCGGAGTACACGGGGGATTGCGGCGCGCTTATGTTCACAAAGTCCGGCGCGGGCGCAGAGGGTTGCGCACTGCCGAATCCCGTTTGCACAACAATGCCGATAGCCGCCGCGGCCGCAGTGGCAAGGATCAGCCGGGCCGGCAAACCGCGCTTGCCGCCGTCGATACGCTCCAGCTTGTACCGCAGCTTTTTCGCGCTTTGGAACCTTTCCCCCGGCGCAACCCGCATACAACGCTGCGCAACGCTCTTGATCTGCGTATCGGTTATCCTCTGCACGTCGTAAGTGTTCGTGAGCATCACCGTCAGCAGCATCCCCAGCGCGTAGATATCCGCGCGGTGGTCGCTCTGGGCGAAGCCGTACTGCTCCGGCGGGGCAAAGGGTTTGGTTCCCACAAGCTCGGTGTCCGCGGAGGCTTGGCTCTTGTACTCTCTGGCTATGTCAAAGTCCAGCAGCTTCACGGTGCCGCCGCCCGTGATCATGATGTTGGCGGGTGTTATGTCCCGGTGTATGATCGGCGGAGACTGGTTGTGCAGGTATGTCAGGACGTCGCACAGCTGTGTCAGAATGTCTGTCGCCGCCTTTGTTTCCAACGCCCCGTCGCGCTCCAAGATATCCCGAAGCGTGCTGCCGTCCACCCATTCCTCCACTACATAGAAGTACTGCCCGCACAGCACAGCTTCGCGTATGCGCGGCATATTCGCGTGTTCCAGCTTCGCCAAGGCTTCGTAGAGCGGGTACTTATATGTCTTGCCGAAAACTTTCAGTATGCACAAGCCGCCGTCCTCATCCTCTGCCCGGTAGATGGCCTTGTCCTCGTGAACGGCTATCTCCGCCGCAATCCTGTAGCTCTCAGGCGCGGGCAAACTCCCAAACTTCCCAACCATCGTCTCATCCTCCGGAAAATTAGACTTCCCCAAACTATTGCAACATGATACAATATATCTCGGCGCGGCACAACAACTTTCCGGGGGGACTTTTATGAAGAGGACGGACGTACTGGACTTTGAGCTGGAGAACACGCAGAGCATACACAGCTACATACAGTCAAACGAAGCCGAATTTGACGACAAAAACTTCTACCGCTTCCTGAACGCGCTTATCACCGAAAGCGGCAAAAGCAAGACCGGCATAGTCGCCGACGCCTGTATCAGCGAACCCTATCTCTACAACCTTATCCGCGGCGAGAAGAGACCCACGCGCAACATCGTCATCAAGCTGGCCTTCGGGCTGGAGCTTTCGCCGGAGGCAACCGAACGCCTCCTGCAACTTGCGGGCTACAGCGGTTTTTACGTGCGCCATAAACGGGACGCCCTGCTGAAATACGCCTTCCGGCATGGTATGAGCATCCTGGAGGCCGACAGCCTGCTGGTTGAATACGGTTTCTCCGTCATGACGGACTGACTTGCTCTTTATAGCCATTCAACTTGAAAACACTCCAATCAAACTTGTCTTTTTGCGCAATTGCGTCGTCATTCACTCCTAACGTACCCTGTGGGTACGCGTCGTCCCTCATTCCTAGCACTTGCGCAAAAATCCTGCGTTTGATTGGAGTGTTTTCAAGTTGAATGGCTATACACACAAAAACTCCGCAGGATCAGGCGGAGTTTTTGTTATGAAGTTAGTTTCCGTAAGCGAACATGGTTTCGATCTCGGCGCGGGTCTTGGACAGCTCCAGAGCGACCAGCAGCTTTAGGCGCGCCTTCGGGCCGTTGACCGCGTTGGTGAAGATCACGCCGGCGTCTTGCAGGCGTTTGCCGCCGCCGGTATATCCGTACACGCCCATGGGCACGCCGCTTAGACAGCGCGAGACAAGCACCACGGGGATGCCCTTGTTCAGAAACTTTTCAAGCCCGGGGATGGCGGCGGGCGGAAGGTTGCCCTGCCCCAGGG
>Ga0131853_10010182_pt1 | contig 17200 bp, 22 predicted proteins | sample TergutLab28metaG_FD_92764 | JGI IMG/M metagenome (GOLD analysis project Ga0131853, IMG submission 92764) | Labiotermes labralis P1 segment gut microbial communities from Petit-Saut dam, French Guiana - Lab288 P1 (version 2) (version 2) | ecosystem: Host-associated > Arthropoda: Insects >... | reverse complement strand
TGTAAGCAGGGGGTTTAGACTTGTCATGGGTTCTTGAAAAATCATCGAAATTTCATTGCCGCGCACCTGACGCATGTTGTCAGTGCTAAGAGCCAGCAAATCCGTATCGTTAAATTTCATTACATCGGCAGTGATTGTAGCCGGGGGCTCCGGCAGCAACCGTAGGGTAGATAAAGCCGTAACACTTTTGCCCGATCCGGATTCGCCAACCAGGGCCACCGATTCACCTTGCGCAATGTCAAAACTAACTCCTGTGACGGCAGGCACAAGCCCATCCGGAGTTTTGAAGCTTATATGGAGGTTTTTGACTTGCATCATGTTTTTACTCATATGTATTATCCTCCATGCTATTTTTTAGTTGTTCTTGGGTCAAGTGCGTCGCGCAGGCCATCACCAAGGAAGTTAAGTGCCAAAACCACTATCATAATAAACACACCGGGTATAACGGCCATATGGGGCGATGTGCGCAAATGCCCCTGGCCGGCCCTAAGCATAGCTCCCCAGCTTGGAATGGGCTCTTGCACACCTAATCCCAGATAGGATAGGGCGGATTCGGTTATTATAGCACCTGCAACACCCATTGTAGCAGATACAATTACCGGGGTAAGAGCATTTGGCAAAATATGACGGAAGATAACGCGCGAATCTTTGTATCCTAGAGAGTAAGCTGCTTGAACAAACTCTTGTTGACGCAGAGATAAAAACTGTCCGCGAACCTGGCGCGTTATGCCCATCCACCCAAAAACACCTATGATAACCATTACGTAGAATATGCTTGGGGTGTCAACTAAGCCATTTACAATCAATATAAGGAACAACACAGGTATGGCACTTAAAAACTCCACAAGCCGCATAACAGTGGCATCAGCCCAACGGCCAAAATATCCGGCCAAACATCCGAGGGGCACGCCAATAAGCAGAGAAATCCCCATCGAAACCAGCCCTACGGTCATGGATATACGCCCTCCGTACAGTATGCGTGTTAAGAAGCATCTGCCGAAATTATCCGTACCAAGGGGGAATTCCCATGTTGTAAAAGGCGGTACAGGGCTGCCATTAATAAGAGCAGCCATATTAACTGCATCGTAGGCATGCGGGGTGAAAATATCGGCAAATAAGGCAAGCAAAACCATGATAACTATCACAATAAAGCCAAACATAGCCAATTTGTGTTTTCTAAACCGCCGCCAAACAAGTAGCCAAAAACTTACTACCTTATTAGAAAAAAATTCTTCTTCTGCATCCCTTACATTGTTGACAGGGATGCTATCTTTATTGCCAACCATAGGGATTGACTCCTTTCAAGCTTACTTGGACACATCAGGCGTTACAAATTTGACCCTCGGGTCTATAATTGCATACAAAATATCAGAAATCAATATACCCACCATAGCCATAATAGAGCTAAAGAAAACAACGGCCATCATAGCGGGATAATCGCGCCTCATTATCGCGTTAATTCCATAACTGCCCATACCTGGCAGGCCGAATACGTTTTCGATAACAAAAGCACCGGCAAGAAGTCCAGGAATAGAACCCCCCAACATAGTAACAACGGGTATCGAAGCATTTTTGAAGGCATGACGCCAGGTTATGGTATCTTCGCTAAGTCCTTTACTGCGGGCCGTTCGGATGAAATCCTGGTTCATAACTTCCAAATAGCTTGCACGCTGAAACCTCATCCATATGCCCATGCCGGTCAAAGAAGTGGCCATAACAGGCATTATCATGTGCCTAACCTGGTCCCAAAACATCTGAAACCGTGTGCCCTCAAATCCCACGGTTCTAAGTCCCATAGATGGTAGCCAGTCTAGCGTCAAAGTGAATAGTAAAATCAATAATATAGCAAAAAAGAAATTTGGTATAGACATGCCCAACATGCCGAATATGGACATGATATAGTCAGGTAGTTTGTACTGACGTTTTGCACAAAATACACCTATGCTTATTCCACCAACAGTAGATAAAATCAAAGCGCTAAGAGTAAGCCTGATAGTAGGCCCTATACGCATAGCAATTTCATCCAAAACAGGTTGTCTGCTCACGTAAGAATTGCCAAAATTGCCTTGCAAAACTTGCTCAAGCCATCGCAAATAACGAATATGGACAGGTTGGTCAAGCCCAAGCTGGGCGCGAACAGCTTCCATTGCTGCGGGGTCTCCCATCATCTCGGGGTCCATAAACATAAGCGCGGCGGCATCGCCGGGAGCCAAATCCATAATTAAATACGTGAAAATAGTAATTCCGAGCAACATAGGAATTATCACTAACAGTCTTTTGATAATGTATTTCCCCATCTAATCTCCTCGCTTTATATATTCAGCCCCAAATTAAAGCTTTTGGGGCTGAATATATCTCTATGCACTTACTTGCTTAGGGAAGGGAGAAAACACCCCCTAAGGCATTTCGTTAATATTACTCAAAGAACATTCTATGAACATGGTTCCAGCGCTCATAGAGCCCGGATATGCCCGCGTTGTCAACATTAAGTCCATTTGTCCAACTGATGCCTTGGACACCTTCGAACAGCCACAACGCAGCACGTTCGCGTGTTACGATGTATTGGATTTCGTCCATAAGAGCTTGAATCTCAGCATCAGATGTTGCAAAGTCTACTTGATAGAATAATGCAGCAACCTCATCGCTTACGAAAGTGGAATGAGCACCTGTAGTATACATGCCTCTATATCCGGCAGGTGTTGGGCCCATAATCATTCCGTTGAAGGCCATTTCAAAGTCTTGTTCTGCAAAAACTCTTTCGCTCCAAAGAGCCGCATCCACAAAACGCACATTAAGCTCAATACCGGCTTGGCGCGCAGAATGCATAGACAATACGCCAATCATTTCAAAGTTAGGTGTTTGGTTGGCCAATATCTCGAATTCAAGACGCATACCGTCTCTTTCGCGAATGCCGTCAGCACCTGGCATCCAGCCAGCCTCTTCGAGAACTTCGATGGCACGCTCAACACTGTAAACAAATGCACTAGGGTCGGCGGCATTAGCATTATGGAAAATGTCGGAAGAGGTTATTGCGCTGAGCATAGGGGCCGCAAAGCCTTCTGCGCCCATGCGCATGCTGTCACGGTCCATAACATATGAAAGGGCCTGGCGCACAGCAAGTTCGCCGATGCGTTCGTCGTTATGGTTAATCAACACAAGGGTCATATGGCCCGAAGGCAAGAATTCAAAACCAAAGTTTGGATTATTTCCATGACTTTCATAGAAAGTTCTAGGTATGCCAATGAAATGGTCAAGCTGACCCGATTCAAAGGCAGTGATGCGCGCTGTCATGTCAGGCACAAACTGGAACACAAAGCCTTCAAGATAAGGTTTGCCGCCCCAATAGTCATCAAAGCGCTCAAAACGTGCAAATTCATCCATTCTAAGCTCTACTAATCTGAATGGACCTATGCCTACGCCTAGAATATCCAAATCAGTTATGTAATCCCATTGCGCAGGGTCAATATCTTGCCAGATATGCTTTGGAAGCACCATATACTCAACGAACTGATGCTGCCAAGAGAAAAACGGGTTGGGGGCTTCTAAAGTAAATTCCACAGTATGGTCGTCAATAGCTCTTACTGTAAAATCAGATGGCGGAGGTGTGAAAGTATCGATGGATGCTTCACGAGCCAGTGGAGCATATTCGTGGAAAAATACTACATCAGCAGATGTGAAAGGATGGCCATCATGCCACAAAACGCCTTCACGCAGATATACGGTATAGACAAGTCCGTCATCAGAAACAGAATGTCCGGTGGCCAAGCTAGGAACAACGCTGCCATCATGGGCAATGCTGTATAGTCTTCCCCAATGCAAATCACGAACAATGCCGCCTGGGCCGCATCTTCTAAGAATTACGTTAGGGCGAACAGGACCGGCTGACCAAGCAAACCTAACAACACCACCATCGGTGCCGGTTGCTTCTTCTTCTGTGGCATCGACAGCTCCTGGAGTAGCTTCCGGAGTGGCTGCCTCATTAGCTGGAGAAGGAGCCACCTCTGGCGTAGCAGCTGGCGTACATGCTGCAAAGGCCACAATAACCAATGCAAAAATCGATAGAGACAAATACTTAAATTTGTTTGTCATTTCTTTCTCTCCTTTCATAATGAAACGCTTATAGGCGCAATTACCTATAAGCAGTGGTTTCATTTTAAAAATGGTCAAAGATGTTTACTTTTACAGAACAAGGCCTTGCTATATCTTAGCATAGAATTCGGATAAAGGCAATGGTTTTTTTATCCAGCAAACCGTAATCTTTATTAGAACTCTCTCTTATATAACCATTTAGAACATTTTTATCATATTCATAAAGCCAATATTAGGATATATACTGATAGGAAGATGTATATAAAAGCCATAAGCTCTTGCAATGAGCTATTTTTGCGGTTTATGCCCTGAAAACTATGATAAAAATTCAGAGCACCAATACGAAAAAGGAAAGGCAACATAGCATCGCGCCACAACTCGCAGTAACATAGTTTACAAAGCATGTTGTCTCTTAAAAGACATTGAATTGTAATCAATATGTAACACAAAAATACATATCTTAAACAAATACTTTTGCTTGAGAGGTGATTTAAATGGCAAGGGTTAGCAGAAAAGCCGCGGCCATACAAATGTCCACACCTAATGCCATAGCATTCACATACAGCACCGCTCTATACATACGTTTATCAGTTATGGACAGCGGCAAAAGAGAAGGAGAGTCTATAATTAACCAGCAAGAATTGCTAGAGCATTACATTACAAAACACCCAGAGCTCACCCTAAAGAAGGTTTTCATTGATAACGGAAAAACAGGTGTGGACTTTTGCCGCCCCGCATGGAACGAGCTTATGCAGGAGTGTCGTGCTGGAAAAATTAATTGTATAGTAGTCAAAGACTTATCACGACTGGGGCGAAATTACATCGAAACAGGGGATTATCTCGAGAGAATATTTCCGATGTTAAGCATTAGGTTGATTGCTGTAAACGATTGCTATGATAATACCAGTCTTGATAATGGCGCATGGTTAATATCTGGATTGAAAAATCTTGTCAATGATATTTACGCTAGAGATATCAGCCGCAAAGTATGTGCTGCCATGCGCATAAAGCAAAAAAATGGGGACTTCATCGGAGCATCGGCGGCCTATGGATATTTAAAAGATAGTTGCAACAAAAGCAAACTTGTTGTAAATCCCGAAACCGCACATGTGGTTAGACAAATTTTTGAATGGAAGGCGGAAAGCGTTGGTAATATAGCCATATGTCGTTGGCTTTCGACACAGGACATCCCATCGCCAAGTAAATATAAGTATCAGAAAAATATTCTAAAAAATCCAAAATTTGCCTATAGCACGTGGATTCCTGAAACAATATCAAAAATTATACGCAACACAACCTATCTTGGCCATATGTCGCAGGGTAAGGTGAAAGAAGCGCTATACGAGAGTAAACCAAGGCGTAAAATAAAACGCGAAGATTGGATTGTCGTGAAAAACACTCATGAGCCAATTGTTACACAAGAATTATTTGACGCAGCCAATGCCGTTATAGACGAAAGGAGAAGGAAATATAATGGGGTGATAGCAAAGTATCTACGCATCTCCGACAAAGATATTGATATGTATGACGCAAAGAAGCAAGAGAGCAATTCGTTGAAAAACCAAAGAGCCTTACTTGATGATTACATAGCAAATAGCACCGAATTTGCTAACTATGAAGTCATAGAGTATGTGGAGGCGTGTGATATAATAGACCCAACTCGAAAAACTTTGAAGCAACAAGGGTTTGCGAAGTTTGGTCTATTTGAAGGTTCTGCCCCACGAAGAGGAAGAATTTTTGCGTAGGCAAAACTCATTTGTGCAAAAGTACAGCCCAAGGTGTTAGCAATTTAATAGCTCAAAACAATGGCAAGGCCACAGGTCGAAGTGATACCAAATCTGCTGTCAACAATGATAGCAGAATCACAAATCAAATAAATGGTGAAGCTGCTGGTCAATAACAGCAAGCCTTTGTGCCAGCCTTGCCGGACAAGCTAAGGCAGATGGTTCACCTATCAAAGTATTAGCCATATACACAGACAGCCAGTGGAGTTTGAGCTATCAAAACTCTATGCATGGATTTTCAAGACTTTCTGCGCGGTAATTATTCTTACCAATTCCTTTGACATTGTAATGGGTGTTTTCACAATAGCCCAGCATGTAGCCAATGGCAGTGCAGGCATAATCGTTGGCAGCTTAAACATGGGTATTGCCTTAATAGACCTTGAAGCCCAATTAGACGCAATGACCACAGGCAGACCTATTCAGTTTTTCCTTGAATCCAGTATATTGCAGCTTGCTATGCAGGCAATTACGATATGCGTGTTCCTTATCGTGTATGGAAGAATGATTGAAATATATCTAACCATAAGTGTGGCCCATATACCCTTTTCTACCATGGTAAACAAAGAATGGGGGTAATATTGGCAATAGCTATATAAAGCCCCTGTTTGCGCCAGGTTTTCAGGGATTCTTAATCATGATATTATGGAAATGTGTAAAGCATTTGCACAAACCTATGCCAAATATGCGGAGTATTTTGATGATGGTTCAGAGGAGAATAAAAAATTTATCAAATATGCCCAAAGCCTTACCAGCAGGCACAGGCGTGAGAGCATTTTATCGTACGCTCGCTCTTTCCATCCAGTTAGTCTTAGCCGCTTCGACAGATGTGGACAGATAGTCAAATAGAGTCGAGCCACTTGCACCATGCCAACAGAGGAAAAACAAAAAAACCACAAATCGGCATCCCCTGCCTCTATCGTCCGTTATACCTATCCAGTCTGTCAAGGGCGCAGCTGACAATGGGGGGGGTAGGAAAAAACGCCCTGCCCCCATTGTCAGCTGCTTCATTCTACAACAAAATTGGCTTCACTGTTGCGGTGGTGTTTTGTAGGCTTGGCGGGGCGCTGCCCCACACCCCGGCCTCATCCAAAGAACAGGAAATTTTGTGTAGAATTTCGACATGGAATATGATACAATTATCGGTGAGGTATTTTTGTTTTGCGTGCTACCTGTGCTTGTTGTGGGTGGCGTGACGATTTTATATTTGGTGATGGAGCTATGGATAAAATTGAAGCCATAAAAAGCAAGTTGCCGTTTCCGTTATATAAAGACCGAGAATTTTTATGTGTGTTTATAAATGGTAAGCGGCTTGATGAATGCATCTCTAGTCATGTGTCAAGTGACTATATAGGTCTAATTCCATCATGGCTTGACCTTTATGATATGAACTATGAACCAAGCAGGGAAGAAAAAGAGTTTGTCTGGAAGCAAACAAAGCTAGATGAAAAGAGGAAAATACTTCCAATCCTATTGTGTCCCGATGATTTTGATTTTTCCTGTACTGTAGTAGTTGTAGAGGTTATCAGTGAAGTTGATGCTGTCATTTGGAATCGCTTCGGAGTTGATGTATCAAAATTTAACCCTGACGAAGATGGCGTATTTAAATATATCGGTAACGCAGTTGAGTGGTTTGACGGTATTAGACCGCATGTTTTTTGTAAAAGCGAGTATACAACTTGTGTTGATGAGTTTATGCGGTGGAATGAAAAGCAGTAGAAATATTATGGGCGGTAAGACTTGTCTGCAAGTGCAGACTGCTAAATTTATATTAGTGGGGTACGGCATGAGGGTAGCAGAGCTAATACAAAATCTTGAAATGCTTGCCTTAGCCCTTGATGAAAAAACCGGCAAGAGCAGTTCTGAAAAAGGTTTTCACTTGATTGTTGATTATAGGAATTGTGGAGGAAGCAAACAAGAAACGTATGATGCGCTATTGCCTTTATCCATAAAGCATCAAGATGAAAATGAAAACCAATATGATTTGATATGTGATTGGCTTGACTGCATTTGCGGTTGGATTGGAAATAAAAAGTTGCGTGTTTGGGATGAGTAGCATAATCATAGCGCATACGAGTGCTGGACCATGCGAACAGTTCAAATTTATAATAGACGGTGCAGGGAAATTCTGCGAAAACATATTACATCATCTTGGAAGATAAAGTTTTGCTAAGCAAGAAACCCTACTCTGATTGGCGTGAAGTTCAAGATGGATATTATAAAAGTTATAAGACGAATCTTCCGCCCCTAACGTATAGTGAGCTATTAGAATATTTTGAAGATGATTTCAAAACTAAGAGCAGCTGGCCGTTTTCTAAAGAGCAAGTAATAAATTTCTTTGATAGCACTGACATGATTCTTTGCTCAACAGTATCAAAATAATGCAGTACAGGCAATTCGCCAGCTAGTAGCGAACAATCTTTATATAATCTGCGTCTTATGGGCGAGCGAATACAGTAAAAAGGAAAATATGGAGGATATTATGAAAAAAATAATCACTATAATATGCTTCTTATTTATTCTGATTTCACTGTCTGGATGTTATGTTATGCAAGATGGCGGCACCATTACACAAGAGCAACTTATTGGGCTTTGGCAGGAAGAAAACTTTGAGGACGGCAACCTATCTCATATGTTGTCTGGGTGGATGGAGGTTTACTTTACTGATGACCGTGCCATAGTTAGGCATCAATTATTGCATACTGGTGGACAGAGCTTAAACATAATACATTTTAGTTATGAGATTGTAGATGGTAGGTTAGAGCTTAGCTTTTTTAGCCAGCCTAGAAGATATGGTACCTGGGGCGACAGCCCAAGCGCTCAAATAAAATTTAGAGATGAGAATCTTATTTTGACCATAAGTGATTGGCATTCTCACGTTGATGGTCAGCACACCCTAACGAGAATTTTGGATTAATCATATATGCTAAACAATATACAGTATAAACATAACGCAGTACGTGCGTTAGACCGTGTAGGTGGTTTGGTAATCAGAGGCAAGAGAAATATATATAATGTGAGGTGAGGGTTATGATGGATAATCACAATTACAACGCAAGGTACAAGGAAAGGATTGCAAAGTTCACCAAAAAGATGGCTTGATAGCAATATGTTATTTCGTTTATATAGTGGTGCTGTTGTTGGCATTTTCTTTATTAATCTTCCATAGTCCGGCATCCTCAATATGGGCATCCCGCGTCATGCACGACTTTATAAGGCCTATATTGGGCGTCGCGCCTGTTTTTGTTATTGTTCTTCTTAAAAAGCAGGGATTGTCATCAATGGGTTTTCATAAAAAGAACTTGGGTGTGGCATTGTTATTGGGTTTAGCATTTTTGGTAATCGCATTTATATTATACAGCGGTGATAATTCAAGGAAGACAGCTACAGCCCTTTAATATTGTGATTCGGGCGCTAATTTCTACACTTATATTTGCCGCATGGGAAGATATTGTGTTTTCGGGACTTATCCAACCCAGACTACACGGAATAGTTAAGAACAACATTCTGGCTGTATTTATAGGTGCGCTATTCTTCGCTCTGATGTATATGCCATTTTTCTTTGTAGGGCTTGGCACGTCTGCGCTAAGCATGTTGGTATCGTCTACAATGGTAGTATGTATGGGAATCGGGTGTTTACAGTTTAGACACTGTGGCTCCGTTTCCGATTTCTTTTATAATAATCATGGCTACTGTAGTATTTTGGGCAATATATCAAAGCCGAAAAAGCAGGAAAATATTGGACTTGAGATAGATTAATCCATTGACTCACCTAATAAGCAGATAGCCGAAAGCGATTCAAAATCCTGCTTCCTCATGCGTATCGGATTAGTGACAGCACAATGTTGAGGTAGACTAGGCGGAATTGTTAGTACGTCAATAATTATATTTGGAGGAGATTTTACCATGAAAAATTCAAAAATCATTTGCCACATTTGTAGTGCCGTGATTAAATCAGAGCAACCAGCCGAATATTGCCCTCGTTGCCTGACAAATCTGGCTAATCCTAATGAGAAGCTACTAAAAAGCATGAATGGCAGTGTTTTCGGCAATGATGCCAATATTGGCACTGGTGCCTTTGGTGCTGATTCGGGTGACCTAATCCTAACAAGCAAACGTCTGATTGCTCTAAAAGAAAAAATGAGTGATGCAATTCTTGCCGGGGCTTTGGGTAGCTTGGGTGCAATTGGCGGTGCAGTAAGTGGAGTTTTTTCAAATGAACAAAAAAGACACTTTTCCTTTGAAATCCCCTTGGAAAGTGTTGCGGCAGTAGAAGATGCCAAATTTGGATTATTTAAGGCGATTTTGGTGCGAGTAAATGATGGACAGGCGTATAGAATGAAAATGCCAAAACGTGAAAAAGATGAGTGGAAAGCTATACTTGCAGTGAAGAAGTAGGGGGAGTATAACCAGATAGCCTAGAGAGAGAAAAGCCTACCCCACAGCTTGACTGCAGAAATTATCTGTGTTAGACTGTTGGGATAGATTTCTTTTCTACACAGTGCTTGCGCCGCTGGCATAGGTGGCAGTATTTATATTTGTAGAGGTTGGGATGAGGACAAAAAAACTTTTGCGATTCTTACTACTTTCGATAATAGCAATCCTTATTGCTGCTTGTGACGATAATGGAAATAGAGACTTAGAATTAGAAACAAGACCCACCCCTGAGCAGATCGCGGGTGCAAGAGAAGTACAAGCAGAGCTGTTTGAAAGGCTAGAAGGTATTTTATCTGAGGTTTCCCCGGAGTTTTATCCGTGGGTGTCCGTTCGTGGTCATGGTGAATACGTGTCGAGTTACAGTATAGCCATCAGAATAGCCGTCTCTGCTCAATGTATCATAGCAGAGACGGTTACATTGAATTACTTGTACACCGATATCTTGGAAGTTGTAAAAGATGTAATAGAAGAACGTAGCCTAATTGTAAGAGGAGTTGGAATAAATACTTCTGTAGGTTATAGATTATCCTTATTTTTTACAACATCCGACTTTAATAATTTCTCTTTTGCAATTGATGATAATGAAATATTTGATGGACCAGTTACGATGGGGTTTTTGCATGTAAGTGAGTTATCCGAATTTCCATTTGCAAATATACTTTCGGACTATTTTAACCAGCTACCCTATTGGTGAATATCTGTATATGAAAGCGAGTTGAATGAATAGTAAGCAAATGACCTCGGCGCAGAAAGTATCAGAGCTAGAGTGAGCGATAGTTCAAGGTAGAATCGGTAGATACTACGGTTCTTGATTCATACAAACAAGCATCAAGTTTATAATTAGAGGAGATTGTTTTCAATGAATGATTCTAACATCAAGGAGCGCACAAACAACGCTATAGGGAATGTATTTGCAGTTGTAGGAATGGCTGTAGCCATCGTACTTCAAATGGTTTACTTTCACTTCCTAGGACTTACCAATTGGATAGATGGCATTGTCCCAGGAATTATAGTGGGCCTCTGTATTCTTTTAGGATTCAAATTAGGAAAAGGAACGTCTGGAAAATCGTTTCCCACTTTTCTTACGCTGCTTGCAGTTATAGCTGTAATTCTTGGATTTTCGCTAGGTGTAACTTTTCTGATATACAATATGGGTGGTCTCGCAATGGGAGAAGCGTTTCTCTTATTCTTTGATGGATATTTGTTTGCAGACCTGCAAGGCACTACACTCTATCATAGTCAAGGCATCATTGACTTTGGCATTGCAATGGGTGTTGCTATTTTAATCGTTTGTGGAAAGCACATGTATAACCGTGCTTAAAAATATAACCAACGGTGTGCCGCGCACATAGCTGACATTTTAGGGGGATTTATTTTATGAAGAAATTTTGCGTGAATTGCAATAAAAAGCAAGGCTTTCTTAGCGTAAAGTATACGCTCAAGGACGGCGTTGTTTGCGATGACTGCCTTTTGCCTTTCGGAATGGGCATCTCACAATTTAAATTCGGAGATAGCCTTAATTCCCAAAATGCTTTTGAAAAACGCACATCAGCTGAAATCATGGACGCTATAAACGGAAAAAATGATGTTTTCGCTGAAATCCGTAACGAGATGTACAGTAGTGTACCCGCAGGTGTACTTTTTAAGTTTTGATGGTGGACTTGGCGAGCTTAGCGAAGACGTATTTGTTTATGAGGACAGAGCGATTGTAAGGGTAAAAGGCTTTGCAGGCACAAGATTAGGAGAAAAAGATATAACAATGTTCTTCAAAGATATTGTGTCCGTTGCCCTAGAAAAAGGTTTGAAAAAAGATTTTATACGTTTTGTACTGACAAATGGTGATGCAATAACTGTTGCACATAGTAATTATGAAAAAGAACGAGTGATAAAACTAAAGGAATTTGTAGAAAGCCGTATAGGCTAAGGATGCATTGTTATATATTTACAAACCAATTAAACACTCGGCCGTCCACGATTGCGAAGTTGAAAATACAAGAAAGTTTATATTAGACCGTGTTGGCGATAAAACAATTTGTGGCAAAGAAATTTATAATCGTACAACAATATGGAGGCAATTTAATACATGCTTAACATGGCAAATAACATAAAAAAATCACTCTCAAAATCTACCCTTAAAATGTTACCCATACTGCTTTTTGCCGCTTTCCTTTTAACAGGTTGTATTTCAGAAACAATAAATCGTACCGACTCATCGGTGCCATTTGAGTCGTTTTTGCAGTACTCTCTTGAAGAATATGAAATAGTGCAGACAAGGCGCGTAAGCCGTACCACATGGCGAAATACTTCCTGGTTTATAGAGCGTATTAGGATAAGGGGAACCGAATGGACTCTTACCTATACAGAGCATACTGGACAAGAGCGCAGACTTGTATTTGATAACCTGTATTCTACAGATTTTAATTCTGCGAGAGGGACTTTTACAAATATGGTGCTGCAACATGCGGAAACAACTATAGAGGCTCAAGCAAGCGAATTGTTGAGTGAACATTTTACAGACCGTGAGATATGTGACTTCTCGATAAGTATTGAAATTGAGCGGGACGAACTTCCCAGTCGTAGGTTTAACAGTAGGGAATCTAACCTAATTGACCCGGAAGTCGGAATATCTCTTGTAAATTTAACGCCGCAAGAGCTTTTTTCTTTTCATGAATACTACAATGTTATTATTGATACTCGTGTATCCACGGAAGATTTAAGAGAAAGTCCTGAACTTAGGGCAAGATTTGAGGATTTGCTCTATGATGCCATCATATATTTTGAAGATGAAAGCCTTGTGCTTTCGTGGGGAAACATCACAATGCTCCGCTATAATGCAGGGTCAGGAGAATTCGTCTGGGATGCGCGTTTGAGATTTGATTGATGAGCATGATTTACATTAGGCTGTAAGGCATTTCGTTGGCCTGTGACGAATAATCTTTATATTTGGGAATGTTGACACAATAATTATATCATGATACAATCTCTTTTAGGGGTGATATCATGTATCAATGCAAAAGATGTCATAGCAAAAGCTATGTCAAAGCCGGTTTCGTCAAAGGTGAACAACGCTACAAATGCAGGCTATGTGGCTGTCAATTCGTACCCACAAGAGAACAAGGCATGGGCTTGAAGAAAAAAGCTCTTGCTTTATGCCTTTATCTCCACGGATTATCTTTTAGGGCTATCGCAAGAATTATAAAGATAGACCACGCCGCCGTATACCGCTACATAAGAAAGTACGCTGAAGCTAATTACGAAAAACCCGAACCCTCTGATGATGCTGTCATCATGTTAGAGCTTGATGAAATGTGGCATTATCTCACGAATAAAAAAACAAGCTCTGGATTTGGAAGGCTTATTGTCGCAATACCAATCAACTTATCGACTGGGAATGCGGAGGGCGAGACACTGATACATTTGCAAAACTTTTCGAGAGAACCATAACTTGGAATGCAAGGTTTTACTTTGCAGACCGATACCATTCTTACGCAGAACTGATACCACCGGAATTTCTTATACAATCCAAGTCTGAAACACATCTCATAGAGAGCAACAATATGCCACAGAGGCATTGGTTTGGACGTTTCAGGCGTAAGACCTGTATTGTATCAAGATGTGCAAGGATGGTTGACTTAACCGTAATGCTTCATGCAAAGTATCATGTTAACGGTGTGTATGATTATAGCTGGTTAGTGGAGTTGTTGGGAATATAATTATTGTGTCAACACTCCCATTCTGATATATACGAAAAATTATTCAAGTGTATAAAAAATTTATATAACGGCAACATCTTTGCTTATTACTTTGATTTGCCATTTGAAGAAACCATAAAAAGACATGAGCAAAAATCACAAATTTATGAATTTGGGGAAATAGAAATGAAAAAATGGTGGAGAGAAAAAGATTTTCTTTCAAACATTTCCGAAAAAATGATTTACAAAGAAATGTCTTTAGATGAAATTGTAACGCAGATTTATTATGACGTTATAAATGAGGTGTAAAATGGATAGATTGAGGTTAAGTATTAAAATATCAGGTTGCCCAAACAAGTGCTTTTATTGTCACAGTTTAGGCGGCGGTAGTAACAGGGCGTTCTTTGATGTTAATACAATACTAAAAATAGCTTCATTTTTTAGGGATAAGCTAAATATTGATGTGTCAGTCTTGTTAATGGAAGAACAAACATATTACCCAGATTTTTTTGAATTGATAACCAGACTTGAATTGGAAGGATTTATGAGAAAAGAGCCAAAAAAATGGCTTATATCAAATTTGTGGGGGCTTAATCATGTTCCGGGATTTATTGATAAACTAAAAAATCATTATAGTTTAGTAATGCCAACTTTATTCGGAATAGGTGAAACACATGATATTCAAGCGCGTAGAAAAGGGAGTTATGACGATATTATTAACGCTTCAAAAGAATGTCTGAATAGAGAAATAAAAGTTAATTGGAATTTGAAATGGTCAAAGTTAAATACAAACGATATGAACAACCTCAGCGAACTTGCAAAAAACATGAACATAAATAGCTTCATAAATTGCGAATATTATTTTTACGGATATTTTCAACCGAAACACGCAGATAAATATTTCCCTGTGATTGATGACCTATCAAAGATAAAATATGATATAGTTGAGCGTAATTTATTAAGAACCGCAGGGCAGTTTGTTGATGATATAAAAAACGGTATTGTGTACAATTATAAAACCGTTTCATTTGATGATTTATATGTCACTGATGATTTGAATGTTTATCCATTGGGGCATACATCAAATGAATATTGTTTAGGCAATGTAAGAGATTCTCCAGATATGTTAATTGATAATATAAAAAATGGTGATAACCTACCCGAAGCAATAATAAAAAAGAGAAAAGAAAATTTTTCGGAACTTGTTTTGAGTTATGCCGACACAAACTCTAATTTGCTATACACACCGCAATCATTATTTGATATGTTACATATTAAACATAGATTATGATATGATGATATAACTTGGTGCAAAATGGTACATTGACGAACCGCGCCGTAAAGGTGATATTTTCCAGACCTTTTCGGCGTGGTTTTGATGTAAAATGAAAGCAATCAGACGAACGATTTTTTATGTGTTTTTTATATAACTATCCTTGACGAGGAAAAGCTACGAGATTTTTGTAATTCTCTAAGCGGTGAAAACAAAGCAATCTTAGCCGATATACTACAACAGACTAGAGATACCGCCATATTAATATTTTGACGAAAATATTAATCTTCACGAATTAAAAATAACTCAAAATGGTGCTGAATTTCCCAATAGTTTTTGGGGCGGCGATTTTCATTGTGATTGGGCTGGGTTGTGTCAAGGTGATATGTGGGGAGAGGATAAAAATAAGCATACGCGGTACAAGCGTTAGATCGTGTATGCGGCTTGACAATCGGTAGCAAGAGAAATTTATATAATGCGGGGCGATAGATAAATGGCATTAAGAAAAAAGGGCAAATATTATTATGGTGATAATCAAGATGATTTAGCTTTAGTATTAAATGATTATGCAAAGTCTAATAAATATCCCATTGATGAAATTTCAGAAGTAAAGTGTATAGGTTGTGGGCATCAGATTTTCAAACTTCTTTCAGATGATGACGGAAGTGGTGCGCTTTGCCAATGCCTTAATTGTTCCGAAAAGAAATTTATCAGAGATTCGCAACAGTTTATCAGTTTAGAGGAACTGGACAACTGCAAGTGTATGTGTGACGATGAGGATTTTGCTATAAGCGTTGGCTTGTCATTTTATCAAGGAACAAAAGATGTGCGCTGGGTATATGTCGGTGCGCATTGCTCCAAATGTGGTATGCTAGGCAATTATATTGATTGGAACGAAAGATAGCCTATCAGTTATAATTATTAGGTATTGTAAGGCTTGTCTGCAAAATCATCTTACCGCCGATGGGCGCCTGCCAGATGAGTATTTCCTATACTCTGCAAATCACAATTGGGGAGACGGCGCATTATTTCTCAGAGATGCCCACATTCTTTGTAGTGTTAATTATGGCGGCAATGAGAGTATATATTTTGATGTTTCCATGCGCTGTACCAAAAAAGTATATGAATATCATGGCAAATCAGCCGCTAGTGGATATGTCGATAAGTCTGTTGTAGAACATTTTGCTACAGGCAAAACACTTGGCGAAAACATTGGGGGGGTTGGATAGAATGAATCTTGTAGCCTCATCAGTAACTGCGGCATTTTATGGCGGCATAGCAATAGCAGAAATTAAAGAACGATACACCAAAATTGAGAGCGGCGCGGAAAAGCCTTTATACCCACGTCAGTCCGGCGAAGCTGTTGATGCCGAACATGACGGGAAGCGTAAAGTCGCCGAAAAAGATGCAATTAAAGAATATAATGTTGAAGTAACATAGACTGCCGCAGGCAGTCGCAGCAGCACAACGAAGTGCGCTTTATAAACGTAGCAATTGCACTTTTATGGGGTCTTAGGGGCTGCGCCCCTAACAAGCGGAGCCACCATCACACCAACATCGCCATGCGAGCTGGAGTGATGGTGGCGAGTTTCGGGCGAGCCCGGAACCCAGCTTGCGAAATCGTGTAGTACGTATTTTGAGAAAGATGAAAAGCCTATGGTATCAGTAAATCTAATTCAACTTGCAGTATAATAATCTCTATAACAGTCTCTCAAAAAATATGTTGTTAGTACAATTCCGACTTATTCAATTTCCTCTTCACTTATCCCCTATCTTTCTTGCCACATACCCCTACTCATCTCCTGCCTTCTTCCTAAAATATGTAACCCCATAACTCCCCAGTGTAACCACAAACACCCCACCAAGAACCCCCAAGGCAATCCACAGATGATTCTCAAGCATAGGAACAACAGACTCTGCTTGCATTT
>Ga0131853_10010180_pt1 | contig 17201 bp, 19 predicted proteins | sample TergutLab28metaG_FD_92764 | JGI IMG/M metagenome (GOLD analysis project Ga0131853, IMG submission 92764) | Labiotermes labralis P1 segment gut microbial communities from Petit-Saut dam, French Guiana - Lab288 P1 (version 2) (version 2) | ecosystem: Host-associated > Arthropoda: Insects >... | reverse complement strand
TTCATCTGTTGCACTTGATTTGACAATCTACCCACCCCTCCAAGGAGGGGAATAAGGGCAATCCTCAGTCAGCTACGCTGACAGCTCCTTTGAAAAAGGAGCCTATATACCTAATAAGCATTTCCCTTTCGTTGACCTAGTAGGGGCGATCGACCCGATCGCCCGCGCCCTTATTGCAAACGTTCCAAATCCACGGGCGACCGGGTCGGTCGCCCCTACATAAAAACCCTCGACATGTGGGTATGTCGAGGGTTTTTGTTGTAATTCCGTTCCTTATCCAATCACACGGACGCGAATCACACCATTGACTTTTTGCATCTGCGCAATGAGTTCCTGCCCGACCGGGGCGTTTACGTCTACTAGGCAGTAGGAGTACTCCCCTTTTGACTTATTCACCATGTTCTCCACATTGATGCCATTGTCGGAGATCACCTTGAGTACCCCCTGCACCACGGCTGGGATGTTCAAGTGGAAGAAGCACACGCGGACATTGTCTGCCCAATCCATGGAGGTGTTCGGCATGTTGACACTGTTTACGATGTTGCCGTATTCCAGATATTCCCGAATCTCTTTCGCCGCCATGATGGCACAGTTATCTTCACTCTCCGGCGTGGACGCGCCCAAATGCGGCAGGGCGATGACACCTTTTGCCCCGGCTGTCACGGGGTTTGGGAAGTCCGTCACATATTTTGCGACCTTACCGCTCTCCAGCGCCGCTAGGATGTCTGTGTCATTGACCAATTCCCCGCGGGCGAGATTGATAATCCGTACACCGTCTTTCATTTGTGCGATGGCTTCTTTGTTGATGAAACCTTTCGTCTGATCATTCACCGGCACATGGATGCTGATGTAGTCGCATTGCTTGTAAAGCATATCAAGGCTTGCGGCGTGTTGGACGCGGGACGAGAGATTCCATGCGGCGTTTACAGATAAGAAGGGGTCATATCCGTAGACCTGCATACCAAGTTCGATGGCCGCATTGGCCAGCTTACAACCGATTGCACCCAGGCCGATTACACCCAGGGTCTTACCGAGAATTTCAGGGCCTGTGAACTTGCTTTTTTCCTTTTCCACTTTCTGCGCCACTTCCGGGTCATCCTTGACTGTCTGTACCCATTCTAAGCCACCCACGATATCCCGTGCGGACATAAGCATGCCGCAGATGGCTAATTCTTTTACAGCCTCTGCATTTGCTCCGGGTGTATTGAATACCACGATCCCCTTTTCCGCTGTGCTGTCAAGGGGGATATTATTCGTCCCGGCACCTGCGCGGGCGATGCAGAGGAGTTCTTTATTCAATGGATAGTCGTGCATCTTTGCACTGCGGACTATGATCGCGTCCGGCGTGTCTGTTTCGTCATTGATGGTGTATTTCGCAGGATCTAATACATCCAGTCCGATTTTTGCGATTTTATTGAGTGTTTTTACTTGATACATCGTTTCATCTCCCGTTTATGTTTAGCGATGTTTCGCCTCAAATTCTTTCATGAACGCCACCAATGCGTGCATTCCCTCCATGGGCATTGCGTTATAGATAGAGGCACGCATACCGCCTACGTTTCTGTGGCCTTTTAGGTTTGAAAGTCCCTTTGCAGCGGCTTCTTTGGCAAAAGCTACGTCTAAATCAGCATCCCCTGTGACAAAGGTTACATTCATCAAGGAACGTGCTGACCGTTTTGCACAGCCTTTGAAGAGGGCGCTTTCATCCAGATAGTTATATAGAATGCTGGCTTTCTCCTCATTGTACGCCGCCATCCCCGCGAGACCGCCTTTTGAGGCGATCCACTTGAGCACCAAGCCCAGTATATAAATATTATAGGTGGACGGCGTGTTGTGCATGGAGTCTTTTTCTATTTGCGTTTTGTAGTCCAGCATAATCGGCGTATAGTCAAAGGCGTGACCGGCTAGGCTTTTGTCCATGATGACAACCGTCAAACCCGCAGGCGCCATGTTCTTTTGCGCACCGGCGTAGATGAGGCCGAATTTTGATACGTCAATTGGCTTTGAGAGAATGTTAGACGACATGTCGCATACCAGCGGTACATCTCCTGTGACCGGGACATAGTCCCATTCTGTGCCGTAGATGGTGTTATTGTCACAGTAATGGAAGTAGGATGCGTCGCCGGACAGGCGCAAATCCGCTTGCCGGGGGATATAGATATTGTTTTGGTCTTCCGTGTCCGCCGCTATGTTGATTTCGCCATAACGTTTTGCCTCTTTTGCGGCAAGCTTTGAGAAATTCCCTGTAATGGCATAGTCGGCTTTGCCTGTTTTGCTGATCAAGTTCATGGGGATCATAGAAAACTGCAAGGTCGCGCCGCCTTGTAGAAATAGGATATCATGGCTATCCGGCACACCTAATGTTTGTTTCAGGGCACTCTTGGTCTCTTCAAAAATGGCCAAGAAATCCTTGCTTCTGTGGCTCATTTCCATGACGGACGTGCCTGTCCCCTTATAATTTAGCATCTCAGATGCGGCTGTCTTGAGTACTTCTTCCGGTAACATGGATGGGCCTGCTGAAAAGTTGTAGATTCTTTCTGTAAACATGGGCGCTCCTCCTAGCACTTTATTAAATTAACTTATTATAACTCCAATTGCTTACGCTGTAAATGCTCTTATTCACCAAAGGAAATCAACTCTCCAAGCAAGATTTCGCCCGATCTGTCATAGAGCCGCACCAGATGTTCTTGGTTTTGGAGATTCTCCCCTTGTACCTGTACCGCACAGTAGTTCTTTGTGTGACCCGAAGCTTTGCCGTCTTCCTCTGATTCAAAGAGAACGGACACTGTTTTGCCAAGCTGTGCTTGGCGGAATGCTTGCTGTAGTTTTCCGGCCTCTTCCCGTGCCAGTTTCGCCCGTCTTGTACGCTCTGCTTTTGGGATTTGCCCCTCCATCTCGGCGGCTTTTGTACCTTTGCGCTGGGAGTACGGGAACACGTGGATGGCTGAAAACCCACATTTACGCATGAATTCGAGGCTTTTTTCAAAGTCTGCGGCACTTTCTCCGGGAAATCCGACGATGAGGTCTGTGGTGATCGCACAGTCCGGGAACGCTGCTCGTAAGCGTGTCACGGATTCCAAGTATTGCGCTGTGTCGTAGTGGCGACCCATGCGATGCAGGACTTCGTCACTGCCGGATTGGAGGGATAGGTGGAAGTGGGGACAGAGGTTTGGGTAAGTGTGTAGGCGCGCGATGAAGTCCTCTGTTATTGTGCGCGGTTCTAGCGACCCCAGTCTGATCCGCAAATTTGGTGCGGCTTTGCAAACTGCTTCGATCAAGTCTACGATGTCCTCCCCATCTGCAAGGTCGCGGCCATAGGATGAAATTTCAATGCCGGTGATGACGAGTTCTTTGTACCCATCTGCCACAAGTTGTTGCACCTGTTCGATTGCCTTGTTCAGCGGGATTGAACGAACCGGGCCGCGGGCGTAGGGGATGATGCAATAGGTGCAGAAGTTTTCACAGCCGTCTTGTACTTTTAGGAGGGCGCGGGTGCGTCCGTCTAGGCTGCCGGGAGGTAGGAGCTCGAATTCTTGTTGGTCTGCGGCCTTGGTGGGAGGTGCGGACATGCTCCGGCGTGGGTTGGAGGACACGGGACGATGAGGGCATCGTCCCCTACATAGGGTTTCGAGGGCTTCTACGAATGCGAGGCGGTCGGTGCTGCCGTGGATTAGGTCTGCTTCTAGGTCTGCTACTTCTTCGGGGCTTAGTTCTGAAAAACAGCCGCAGACGGCGGTGATTGCGCCCGGATTGGCGGCTTTCGCTTTGCGGATTGCTTGTCTGCTTTTTCGGACACTCTCACTTGTCACGGCACAGGTGTTAACGACGACTACATCGGCGCATTCGCCGGCTTTTGCCAGACTATGACCCCGCTCAATCAGCAGTGTTTGCAGTGCGCTTGTTTCATATTGGTTCACCTTACAGCCTAAGGTGGTAAAATGTAGGATCATGTGGTTTGTTTCCCCCTTGAATTTTACGGTTTTGTGCGATATAATGATATCGGAATCTACAAAAAAATGCAAGGATGGGGATGAGAACATGCTTCAATTCAATGTAAACCTTCGCTCTATCAATGATGTAAAGTTGTTTGTCACCGCAGCAAGTCTTGTCGATTGCGACATCGATGTATTTTCCGGCCGGTATCTGGTGGATGCCAAAAGTATCATGGGTCTCTTTAGTTTAGATCTTGCAAAACCCGTCACAGTACAGTTCCACGGTGATGAGGCGGCGTGTAAAGCGTTCCAAAAAGAGATTGAATCTCTGGTCGCCGCGTAGGAACACAAAACAGGGAGCCCATCGGGGCTCCTTTTCCCTTTGGAGGCGAACACATGATCTACCTGGATAATGCCGCTACAACATTACTTGATCCCCAGGTTGCGGAAGTCATGACGAATACACTCACTGCTTATCCCGGCAACCCCTCTTCTCTCCACAGGCTGGGACGGGAGGCTTCACGCTTGCTCTCTGCCTGTCGTGAGGAGATACTCCAAGCCCTTGGCGGTAGCGGTAGTCTTGCGTTCACTTCCGGTGGGACAGAGAGCAATAATTGGGCAATTGCAGGGGCTTTGCACTTGATGCGGCATAAGGGGCGGCATATTATCTCCACCGCTACAGAGCATGACGCAGTGCTTGCTCCTCTACGTGTACTTACAGATCAATCTTACGAAGTAACGCTTCTACAGCCGGATTCTGCCGGGCAGATTTCACCGGATGACTTAAAAAATGCCCTGCGGCTGGATACTGGGTTGGTGTCTGTCATGTTAGTGAACAATGAAACGGGCGCGATTGCGCCGATTCGGGAGATGGCGCAGCTTGTACGTGAAAACTCTTCCGCGCTGTTTCATACAGACGCAGTACAGGCACTCGGCAAAACCCCATTCTCAGCCGAAGCGCTGGGGGTTGACCTCCTCTCTATCAGCACGCACAAACTCCATGGCCCATGCGGGATTGGTGGCTTGTGGATTCGAGATAGCGTGAAACTTCCTCCGCTCATGCGGGGCGGCGGACAAGAGGGTGGTCTGCGTTCCGGGACAGAGGCTTTGCATCAGATTGCAGGCTTTGCAAAGGCTGTGGAGCTTTCTATGGCGACGCTTTCTGAGACTATCGCTCATATGGATGCCTTACAGGTTTACTTGCGTGAAACCCTTGCGGCTGCGATTTCACATGTGCGTTTTCTGCCACAGGGCGCACCGCATATTGTTAGCTTGAGCCTACCGGGTGCAAAGAGTGAGGTTTTGATGAATTTTCTGGACAGCAAAGACATTTATGTCTCCCACGCCTCCGCTTGCAAACGCGGCGGACGCAGTCATGTACTCTCCGCCATGGGGCTTCCAAATGATGTGATTGACGGTACGCTTCGTGTTAGTTTTTCTCGGGACACTAGTTTTTCTGATATTGACCAGTTTGCCGAAGCGTTGACAGAAGCGTCACGCACACTCTTTCCAAGTCGCTGATTTCGTGTTATGATGTGTTTTAAACTCGTAGGGGCGAACTGTGTTCGCCCGCGGTGATCGCAATACCGCCATGTCACGTAGGGCGCGACGACCCGGCGCGCCGTTCGGCAACATATCGGTGGTGCTGTTTGTTACATGTACCGGCGCGCCGGGGTCGTCGCGCCCTACATTGGGTTTATACAAATTTGGAACACAGGACGATATAGGCATCGTCCCCTACAATTATCTGGAGTGAACTTCTATGAACAACAGCTTTTTCGCCCTCATCTCTCGGATGCGCTACATCAGCCGTTGGGGGCTGATGCGCAATACCGCGCCGGAGAATATCCAGGAGCACAGCCACATGGTGGCGGTCATCGCACATGCTTTGGCTGTGATCCGGCGTGATGTGTTCGGCGGTGATATTGACCCAAACTTGGTCTCGACCGTTGCACTATACCATGACGCGTCTGAGATTTTTACGGGTGATTTGCCCTCGCCTATCAAGTATCTAAACCCGGATATTTCCGCCGCCTATAAGCAGGTGGAGCAAGTGGCGATGGATAAGTTGATCTCTCTCCTGCCGGAAGAGGTGCGGGCGGCCTATGCTCCTCTGCTTTGTGAGATTGATCCCGATGTTCAAACTCTGGTTAAAGCGGCAGATCGGCTTTCTGCTTATATCAAATGCTTAGAAGAAATCCGCGCCGGGAACGATGAGTTTCAAGCTGCACAAAAAGTGATCTTACGCTCTATCGAGGCTTCCCCCCTACCCGAAACAGAGTATTTCATGACACATTTCATCCCAGCCTTTACCCTTGCACTGGATGAACTTGATTTATCTGTTTAGTTTTCAATAATTATATTATGTAAATCATTTTTGGAGGTTGAACTTATATGAAAGCCATTGTAACTGTGATCGGAAAGGATCAAATGGGGATTATCGCCTCGGTGACAAGCGCCTTGCACGAGCAAAAGATTAACGTGCTGGACATTAGCCAAACGATATTGCAAGATTATTTTGTCATGATTATGCTGACAGACATTTCCGCTTGTCCGCTCTCCATCTCTGATCTTTCTACACTGCTCCAAGAGGCCGGTCAGGCGCGTGGTGTGGATATCCGCATTCAGCGGGAAGATATTTTCAACGCCATGCATCGCATTTAGGGGGATTTATAGATGATACATCCGCAGGAGATACTGCAAACCATTGAAATGATCCACCAGCAACACCTTGATATTCGGACGATTACCATGGGCATCAACTTGCTTGACTGTGCCCATCCCGATGCAGAGACTTGCGCAGAGAATATCTATCAAAAGATTGTCACCTCAGCGCGTGATCTGGTCAAAACCGGCGAGGCGATTGCGTCTGAGTTTGGGATTCCTATTGTAAACCAGCGTATATCCGTCACGCCGATCTCGCTTGTGGCGGCTTCTTGTGACATAGATGATTATACCATTTTCGCCAAAGCCCTTGATCGTGCAGCGGCTGAAGTGGGCGTAAACTTTATCGGCGGCTTCTCGGCACTTGTGCATAAGGGCTTTACAGACAGTGACCGTAAATTGATTGCCTCTATCCCCCGGGCTCTGGCCGAGACGAATTGCGTTTGCGCCAGTGTCAACGTGGGCACAACCCGGGCGGGGATTAACATGGACGCGGTACGTCTCATGGGTGAATGCATCAAGGATGCCGCAGCGCTCACCGCGGATACCGGCGGGGCGGCTTGCTCTAAGCTGGTTGTGTTTTGTAACGCGGTGGAGGATAATCCATTCATGGCAGGTGCGTTCCATGGAACGGGTGAGCCGGAGCGTGTCATCAACGTAGGCGTGTCTGGCCCCGGTGTGGTACACGCGGCACTTGCTTCCCTTGGGGATGCGCCTTTTGATCTGGTAGCGGAAACTGTAAAGAAGACTGCGTTTCGGATTACACGTATGGGTCAACTGGTCGCCCAGGAGGCTTCTCGGCGGCTTGGCGTGCCTTTTGGGGTTGTGGATCTCTCTCTCGCCCCCACTCCCGCTGTTGGGGATAGTGTGGCGCGGATTTTGGAAGAAATGGGTCTTGAAACCTGTGGTACGCATGGCACAACCGCCGCACTGGCATTGCTCAATGACGCGGTTAAAAAAGGCGGCGTGATGGCTTCCGGGCATGTGGGCGGGCTATCCGGTGCTTTTATCCCTGTCAGTGAAGATGAGGGCATGATCGCCGCCGCACAAAGCGGTATTCTTACCATCGACAAGCTGGAAGCCATGACCTGCGTGTGCTCTGTGGGGCTGGATATGATTGCCGTCCCGGGTGATACGTCTGCTGAGACGATTTCTGCCATCATCGCGGATGAGGCGGCAATCGGTATGATTAACAGCAAGACTACCGCCGTGCGAATTATCCCCGCACCGGGTACGGTGGTCGGTGATTTGGTCGAATTCGGCGGACTGTTGGGCTCTGCCCCGGTTATGCCGGTTCATGCGGCTTCCAGTGAAGCTTTCATCCATCGGGGTGGGCGGATTCCTGCCCCTATGCAGGGGATTCGGAATTAAAATGACAATGGAAACGGCGACTGGGGGGGATTCCTCAGTCGCCGTTTTGTGTTTATGGATGCCTTCGTAGGGGACGCACACTGGGCGTCCCGCGGTTGTGGTTTCCACCGTATAAAGCGCCAATGCATGGAATGTTGGAACATGCGGGGCGACCAGTGTGCGCCCCCTACAAGGACGGGATACACCCGTAGGGGCGACCGTCCCGGTCGCCCGTGGTTTTTCGTTTGCCGGCAGATTGGACGCGGGCGATCGGGTCGATCGCCCCTACAATACCCATCACACAAAATATAAATTATCCGAACCATTTATTCGTCTTTTGGGCTCTCACTTTCTTTTTCCTTGTCTTTTTTCTCATTACCAACAAGAAGCACTATAAAAACAGGAAGCAGGGCGCCGATCCGCATAGATGGGTTATTGCTTAATATCTCTGAAATTGGCGTCCCTCCTACTGCCATGATGATATCAGATACTATCATCGCCACGATGGCTAATATGGCAACGACCCGCAACACCATCCGTCCGGTGATTACAACTTTCTTCTTTTCTTTTTGATTGCTCATTTTTGAATCCTCTCCAAAATATAAAATATGCAAACTATTTATATAGTTTACACCCCCCTAAATCTTGTCAAGATTTTTAGGGAGCTAATGCGTCGCAATCCCCCAGATTTGGCAGACAACTGTCATCAAGAGGTGATCCAAGATCATATGTGCGTCCTCCACCAGTTGCATGTTGTGTACAGGTGCAAGGAAAGTCAGATCGCAGATTTTTGCAAGCTTTCCGCCGTCGTAACCTGTGACGGCAATGGTAGGAACACCTTGGGCTTTTGCGTATTCGACGGCTTTTATGACATTGGCACTATTGCCGCTTCCGCTGATTGCGATGACAAGGTCTTTTTCCTCTAATATTCCGTCTAGTTGGAAAGAAAAGATATGCTCATACCCAATATCGTTTGCGATTGCGAGGACAGTCGCAACATTGTCGTTGAGGCAAGTGAAGCGGAACTTGTTTTCCACATATTCCGAAATGCCTTTGTTGAAATCGTTAGCAAAATGGGACGCAGTCGCCGCACTGCCGCCATTGCCGAAGATGTATATCCGTCCTTGACGTGCATGAGCCGCTAGAAGTTCATTTAAGATAGCATTGATCTGAGAAATGTCGAGACTGTCTAACAGTTCCTTTTCTCTGCGGATATATGCTTTGATTTGTTCTGAATAGTCCATTGTTTTATCCTCCTTAGTTGTTTGCAAGTAAGAGTGCACCGATGGGAACGATCTCCACGCCCAGTTCACATGGTACAATCTTGTAGCGGTTCTTAACATTGTTCGCGACATATTTTGCGACGTATGCTTCCACTCTGGAAAACAGAGGCGCTCCAATCAGGGACACCCCGCCGCCAATGGCGACAACTTCGGGTGCTAAGAGATTGATCGCATTTGCCAGTGAAATGGCGTAGACATGGATGGTGCGATCGAAAAAGTCTGTCGCGAACGGATCACCCTCGTGGAGCGCAGTCGCAAGCATTTTACATGTGAGTGCCTGTTGATCCATTTCGCACAAGCGCCAAAGTGCGGAACTCTCCGGGATATCCGCTTTTCGCAGACGGGATTCCATGCCCCAGCCGGAACAAAGATGTTCCATCTGGATAAAATCCATACTGTCAGCGGAATCCATATTATGGACGAATGTCTGCCCAATCTCCATACCGCCGAGCCCTTGGCCGATGTAGAGCTTGCCGTCTATCACCACGCCGCCGCCTGTACCGCTGCCGATGTTGGTATACATGAAAGTGTGGCAATTTCTCCCTGCCCCTTTCACATACTCGCCCCAAGTGGCGGCGTCTGTGTCATTGAACACAAAGGCGGGAATCCCCATTGTTTCTTGCAGGTAGTCCCGTAAGGGAAACTGATCCCAACCGGATATTTGAGCGGAGGCAATCGTGACACCACGGGGGTAATCCACGATGCCGCCGAAGCCAATTGCTACCTTTTCGATACTACCGCCCAATTTTTCGGCAGCCTCCCGCAAAATTGGCAAGCCGGCCTCGATTGCGTCAAGCGTGCCCTTTCGCCCCAGGTTGGGTTCGACTTGATGATAGTGCTTATATACGATTTCTCCTTGAGATGTACCAAGGAATAGTTGCAGTTTTGTCCCGCCGGTTTCGATTGCCAGTGTGTACAAGCTTGTACACCGTCCTTTCTATCTGCATAAAAAATCCTAGGAGCTGGAGCTCCTAGGATTTTCGTCTCCGATGTGCTTTGCGCTTACATATCGTCCGCTTCGATTAGGCCGTAGTCGCCTTGCTTTCTTTTATATACGATGGCAAATCTTTCGTTTTGGTTCTTGAATACGAAAAATTCGTGATTGAGCAGGTTCATTTGTAAGATTGCCTCTTCCACGCTCATTGGCTTGATGGAGAAACGCTTGGTTTTCTTGACATGGAACTCTTTTTCCTCTTCCTCATCGTCCGCCACATAGCTTGGCAGTGCGCCGATTTCGCGTTCTACAATTCCCTCGCGTAGTTTTTTCTCAAGCCGGGTTTTGTTCTTTCTGATCTGACGCTCGATGGCTGCAACTGCGGAGTCGATGGAGGCGAAGATATCGCTGGTTACTTCTGAAACTCTATAAACCATGCCGTTGTTGTACAGTGTTACCTCGACGTAGAAGCGGCCGCGCTCTTCATTTGTGGTGATGTGGGCTTCTGACTCGTCTCTGAAAAAGCGGTCTAGTTTTTCAATCTTTCTCTCTGCATAGTCTTTCAGATCGCTGGTTAGTCTCGCCTTTTTTTCATAAAATGTAAATTTCATAATCTCAGCTCCTTCTTTGGTTCTCATGCTGTGCTATCATTATACCATATTTTACAGAAAAGCACAGCCGTTTTTGTAAAATATTTCTGCTGAGATCAAATGCCCATACTTCGCTTCCCTACTAGCTCAAGGGGGAGTGGGCAAATAGCGATGACTTTATGTAGGAGCGAACTGCGTTCGCCCGCAGTGGTCGCAATTATGGCGGGCGAACACAGTTCGCCCCTACATAGCTACGTCAACACACTTGGCCTCTCCCGCTCAAGGGTCATGTTCTAGTTTAGTTGAAGCTACTTGTGTTTTCCCCGCCGTAGGCGGGGGAAACACATATAAGCAACTATTTTAGGACATGAACCGCTCAAGGGTACTCATTGACATGGCACAAGGGTTTGTGGTATAATAATGGCATAAAAGAGGAACTACCGCTTGTGATAGGGCGGCTCAGTCCTTAGTTAAACGGATAGAGACGTCTTCACGTGTGAAGGCGTCTCGGTTTATTTACGCTTGTGCTCGAAACACAAGGAGATAATTGCTACAAGCAACATTCCAAGCTGAAATAGCTCTGAATATGTAACCATAAGCACCACCCCCTCTCTAGGAAGGAGTGACCCAGCCGCCTAGCGGCAATTCCTGATGCGATTATACAGGATGCGCAAACTTATGGCAAGATTTTCTGGTTTGAAACCATCCCAAGTACTTTAACTCTGATACATCCCTATATCAAACGCCTCAAATGGCATCTCTTTTCGCACATACAGCGGATGGTGGGGATGTCCATCTTTGGTTAGTTTACCACGCGATACCCAACGACAGCTCTGAAGTTCCGGCAGTGTAATAATATTCTGCACCAGCGGGATGAGATAAGACCGTTTACAAATCAATCCACCCCAAGCTGCCCACAGGGTGTACTCTTTGCCGTCAATTAAGGCGGCAATTTGGCGTTCGTTTTCCGCTTGTAGCGCAGGACAGGGTACTTTGTGCAACTCATTTGGATTCGTGGCTCGTTGCGGATAGACATTGAGCATTACGAAGCTGTCATATCCTTGCGCTTCCGCCTGTAAGCGCACTAAATTCACGGTCGGGTCTAAATTGTTCGGCTCTGCGGTACTTGGATTAATACCAAAGCAGATGAGGGGGCGTTCACCGACTGTACCCAGTATGTAGCGCGCGGAATTGTCGAGGGTATGTTCATAGAGCCATTGCATGTGTATCCTCCAATATTGCCTAAAACGAGAACAAATCCGAACATTTCTTCAGCTTAGAAGCGTTCGGATTTGTACCCTTTGGTGCGCGAGGCCGGACTCGAACCGGCACGCTCGTGAAAGCACTGGCACCTGAAGCCAGCGAGTCTACCAATTCCACCACTCGCGCAAGTTACTTTCATACGACAAATCCGAACCTAGCGCCTATTGGCACGGGGTTCGGATTATCATGCTTTGGTGCGGGCGAAGGGACTCGAACCCGTACGCCGTGAAGCACGAGAACCTAAATCTCGCATGTCTACCAATTCCATCACGCCCGCTTGTTTGGCAACGAAGATTATTTTAACACGGATTGACCTGCTTGTCAATCGGATTTTTACAAGTAGAGCGGACAAATAATGCGTTGGCGTAGCCTTGTAGGGGCGAACTGCGTTCGCCCGCAATCGTAGCAATTGGGGCGGGCGAACACAGTTCGCCCCTACAGGTAATCAAGGCTATTTGCCACTCCCTTTACAAGAGAAAAAAGCGCCATCCCCAGGACAGCGCTTTCATATTTCAATTAGATTTCGTCGTCCGGGTCGAGGGGCATACGGGATGGTTGGCGCTCTTGATAGCTCTCTCCGCCGCCGCTCACGCCTGCGACGGATCTGAACCGTGCGCGGGAGCTTTTGACTTCCTCTAGCGCTGTGCCGATGGCGTCTTCTGTGCGCTTTAGGGTATCGTCTGCGTAGATGTTTGCCATCTTCTTGAGCTCGGCGGCTTTGCCCTCTGCCTTGCTGATAAGCTCGTTGGCGCGCAGTCTTGCCTCGCGGGTGATTTCTTGGTCGTCTACTTTTTGGCGTGCGTGTTCTTCTGCCACACGGCGGATGCTCTCCGCTTCGCGCTTTGCGCCTGCGATATACTCTTGTCTTGCGGCGATGAGCTTTTTGCTTTCTTCAATTTCAGCCGGGAGTTGGGCTTTTAGTTCGTCTAGGATATCCAGGAAGCGATCTCGCTCAATGACGCAACGATCCTTGCCCAGCGGCACACCATAGGCCTCTGTGATCATTTGGTACATCATTTCTACTAGCTCTAGCACACTGTTTTCCATATCCCCTTACCTTACCTTTCCCATAATATCTGCAATAATTTCCCGTGGAGCAAACTCCCCCAGGTCAACCCCGTACTCAGCCATTTCTTTTACAATGGATGAACTCAGATAGGTGAACTGCTCGCTGGCAGTTAAAAAGAACGTGTCCAAATCGGGGTTAATTTTCTTATTAATCAAGGCCATCTGACACTCGCGCTCATAGTCGCTCACAACCCGTAGGCCTTTTACCACAACATTTGCGCTCTTTTTCTTCGCATATTCCGCAAGCAGCATGTCCGAGGTGTCCGCTTCTACGTTTGGAAACTTCTCTGTGACCCGTTTTACGAGATCCAAACGCTCCTCCAGACTAAACATGGGGTTTTTTTCGGCATTTACCATGACACAAATAATTAGTTTGTCAAATATATTTGCCGCCCGACGGACAATGTCTAGGTGTCCCAGCGTAATCGGATCAAAACTGCCCGGATAAATTGCGATTTTCATACTCAATGGATTCCCTTTTGTTTGGTTTTGCATACTAGACGCGGGTGTAAATAGTGAGTTTCACCTTGCCGTATCGATATTCTTTTCCCTTTTCATAGGGAGCTTCAACATCCGGCAGTTCTGCTTCGCGTTTTGTTTCACACACCATTATACCATTCTTGTGCAAGATGTCAAATGTTACAATATCTTGGATGATCCGGTCGAGATGAGGGAAGTCATAGGGTGGGTCTAGGAAGATGAGGTCATAGCGTTCCCTTTTCTGAAGAAAGCTCCGGGCATCGCTTAAAAATACCCGGCCGCCTGTGAGTTCGCTTGCCTTGATATTGTGCTTTACCAGCTCGATGGACGCTTTGGTGCTATCTACAAAATCGCAAGACTTCGCACCGCGGCTTAGGGTTTCTAATCCCAATTGCCCTGTACCGGCGAAGAGGTCTAATACACGCCGTCCCTCAATATCAAATTGAATGATACTGAAGAGGGCTTCCTTGACCATACTTGTCGTGGGGCGTACGGCTTGGTCTGCGGGTTCTTTTAGTCTTCTGCCTCTTGCTGTTCCTGTGATGATTCGCATGTTTCATTTTCTCCATTATCTGCTGTAAAATGCGCTCGGATTGCCTTCGCTGTGGATTTCGGCACAACTGCAGCCAGTTCTTCCTCTGTGGCGCTTTGGATGTTTTTGATCGTTTTGAATGCCTTTAACAGCGCGTTGCGTCTTGTTTCGCCTACACCGGGGATGTCGTCTAGGCTAGAGCCTATGTGCTTCGTGCGCAAACTCCGCTGATAGGTGATGGCGAAGCGGTGGGTTTCTTCTTGGATGGTGGCAATAAAGGCAAAGACCTGCGGGACTGCACCCATGCTGATCTCTTTGCCGTCCTCTGTGATGAGGGCGCGGGTTTTGTGTTTGGCATCTTTGACCATACCGAAGATGGGGATGTTTAGACCTAAATCTTGGACTACCTTTGTTGCTACTTTGGCATGTGTTGCACCGCCGTCGATTAGGACGAGGTCGGGCAAATTGTCGAAAGAATCTTGTTGCGCGTCTGGGACGGGTGGCGCATCAGAGAGGTGCGGTGTAGTTGAGATGGACGGCGCGCCGAGGGCGTCGCGCCCTACATAGCGGTTGAACCTGCGGGTTAGGACTTCTTCCATGCTGTGGTAGTCGTCTTGGACTGCGAGGGACTTGATGCGGAACTTGCGGTAGTCGCGCTTTAGAGGGCGGGCGTTTTGGAATACTGTCATGGCGGCGACAATGTCGCTTGATCCCAGGTTTGAAATGTCGTAGGCCTCAATGCGCATGGGCGGGGATTCCAGCCCCAATGCCTTTTGCAGCCACTGTAATATCCCGCGGACACGCTCTTCCCCGCTGGAAGCGCGTTCTGCTTCGACTTTTGCGTTATCGCAGGCGGTTTCTACCATCTGCCGCTTATCCCCGCGCTGGGGTACGTGAATGGTGACATTTGTACCTGTTCTTTCCGTGAGTAATGCCTCGATAGGTTCTAAATCTTCTATTTTGCAGGGCAGATATATGGTACGCGGCACTTGCTCTCGCCGGAGGTAATATTGCTTCACGATGGCGGAGATTGCCTCTGCCGTGTCTTCTAGGGGATTGTCTAATATCTCATAGTCTTTGTCTAAAAGCTTGCCGTTTACATAGTGCAGCACTGCAAAGGCGCTCTTGGCAGCGCCGCGATAGTAGCCTAATACATCTGTGTCCGCGATGCTGGGTGATACTACGTTTTGTTGCTGTGTCTCTAGGGATTCCAATGCACGGATGCGGTCACGGAGATTTGCTGCGCGTTCAAAGTGCATATCTGCGGCTGCTTGTTCCATTTCTTTTTGTAGGGTCTTTGTTAGCTCCGCGCTTTTGCCATCCAGTACCATAATCGCTTGGGCAATGGCTTTGTCATAGTCGCTTTTGGGCGTGTCTTTCAGGCAATAGGCCGGGCACTGCCCCATGTGATAGTTTAAACAGGGGCGCTCTTTCCCGATATCCCGGGGGAACTTCCGGCTACAGGTCGGGAGACCCAGAGCATGGCTCACGGTGCGGATTACGTTTCGGGTAACGGGACGGCTGCCGTATGGCCCAAAGTACTTGGCATCATCCTCGGCCCGCTTCCCTACCATTGTAAAACGGGGATATGGGACTTTTGTATCGAGCCGAATAGAGGGATAGCCTTTGTCATCCTTGAGCCGGATATTGTATCTGGGATTCTTTTCTCTGACCAAGGAATATTCTAACATCAGCGCTTCAAATTCGTTGGCGCAGATGATGACCGAAAAGTCTACTACCTTTGAGACCATGACAGTGGTTTTATCATCCAGCCTACCCGAAAAATAGCTGCTGACACGGTTTCTTAGGCTTTTGGCCTTGCCCACATACAGGGTCTCGCCGTTTTTGTCCAGCATTTGGTAGACACCGGGCTTTTGGGGTAAATCCATTGCTTTTTTGTATAATGCGTTTGGCATGGCGCGATCCTTTAATAAGGGGGGATTTGGTCAATCACCCCTACAATTTAGAGTTAAGATAAGTTTATCACAGCTGGTTCCGGGCGTAAAGACAAAAAAAGACGAGGAATTCTTTTCCTCGCCTTTTTACGTCTTACACTGTTTAGCCCGCTTCGCCCTCACCGAAATTTGTTTCGATTAGTTCGAGCAATGCCGCCATGGCTTCCGCTTCATCTTCACCATCAATGATGATGTTGATCTCGCCGCCTTTTACGACACCGAGGGACAGCACGCCCAAGAGACTTTTGGCATTTACCTTTCTCTCCTCGCGCTCGATCCAGATGCTGCTTTTAAACTCGTTGGCTTTTTGAATGAAAAATGTAGCCGGTCTTGCGTGTAGGCCAACTTGGTTTGTCATTGTTACGCTTTTTGTAATCATCAGATATTCACACCCTTTCCTGTATTCAAAAGGTATTCTACTTTCCTAGTTCGCTATTATTTTATCAATCCACAGGTACACTCGTCAACTGCATTTTCGCTTCTTTGGAAAAACTTGTGACTTTCCCCCAAAACTCTCTGTTCTTGCTCTGGAATCTGTCTATGTCAACTAGCGTATTGGGGGCGCAGTCCAATTTCATCAAACAGTTTTTCAAGCCGTATCTCTTCTCCCTCTACAATTGGCAAAGACGTGTTGAAGAAATGATGGCTCAATACATCCGCATCTTTGATGAGTTCACTGTAGACATCGTGGATCTCGTTTTTTGTGCTGTGATGTTGAATGGCCGTGCATATGAGTTCTAACTCTTCATCTGAGACAATGTTTAATGCACTTAGAATCTCCCTTGCTTTTAAGCTCCCGCGGATCGCATGGTCTTGCCGGTCATCGGTCAGTAGCATGTGTATGTCATGTAACAGGCCAATCATCGTCGCAAGTTCGGCATTCAGCTTTCGTTTCACAGCAAGCATAGCGGCAAAAGAGGAGACTGCCAGCATGTGCCGGTCTATGAACCATAGGCTTCCACGTTGCTTATCTTGTATGAGTTCATCAATGTGCTTGCGCAGTTTTTCGATTCTATGTTCCATCAAGATACTACTCCCATTATAAATTCTCTGCACATCCGTAGGGGCGGATTCCATATCCGCCCTGTCCATATCCGCCCGGTTTACAAAATTGTTACCATAGTCAGGGCGGATATGGAATCCGCCCCTA
>Ga0131853_10010178_pt1 | contig 17203 bp, 4 predicted proteins | sample TergutLab28metaG_FD_92764 | JGI IMG/M metagenome (GOLD analysis project Ga0131853, IMG submission 92764) | Labiotermes labralis P1 segment gut microbial communities from Petit-Saut dam, French Guiana - Lab288 P1 (version 2) (version 2) | ecosystem: Host-associated > Arthropoda: Insects >... | reverse complement strand
CACACACCACACCACACACACACACACACACCACACACACCACACACACACACACACACACACACCACACACCCACACACCCACACACACACCACAAACACCACACAAACCACACACACACACACACACACACACAAATAATTCTGTACTTTATGTTTTCTTGCACTGTGCATTGTAATATAATTGTACAATATCAACCAACGAAGTGCATATTTTCTAAATTAATATTTTAATTTTTTTATGTTTTCTACACGTTTCGAACTCGAGGGTTCTTCTTCAGGAAAACGGTTAAATATACATTTATCGTATAGTGTGTTTTCCATGCATCAGCACAAGCAGACTGCTTGTACTGATGCATGTAAAATACACTATACCAACTCGTGTATGTATATATATATATATATATGTATATATATATATATATGCTTTTGCTGATGCATGTAAAACACTTTAACATACCCATATATATATGCGTCACTATAAGCAGACTGCTTGTGCTGATGCATGTAAAACAAAATATACCTTAAATGTATATACAACCGTCTTCCTGTAGAAGAACCCTCGATTTCGAAACATGTAGAAAACATAAAAAATTTAAAACTTAAAATATTAATTTAGAAAATGTGCACTTTGTTGCTTTATATTGTAGAAGTATAAAGTGATTTTGTCCAATGTTTTTTCGAACAAAGGAACGACAAATAGTCCTGGAGCGAACTGTATTTATCTTTCTTGACACTGACGAATAAGCATGTGAGTGGCAATGATGCTGTTGGCAGTTGCAACATGACAGCAGTAATATATTTTTCCGTACGATAGATTACGAGTGAGCAGAGCGGCAAAACCGGGCATCGGAAATTTTTTAATTTTTGGCACTCAAAATCATATCTTCTAATATATAAGTATACTTACCGACCGACACTTGTGAGTTTGGGCTATGTGGCATCTTTATATGGGTGAGGAGAGGAGGGTGTATAGGGTCTTGGTGGGGAAACCGGAGGGAAAGATACCACTGGGGAGACCTAGGCGTAGATGGGTGGATAATATTAGGATGGATCTCCAGGAGGTGGGATGTGAGTATATGGACTGGATTGGGCTGGCCCAGGATAGAGAAAGTTGGCGGGCGCTTGTGAGTGCAGTAATGAACATTCGGGTTCCGTGAATGCGGGGAATTTCTTGACTAACTGCAAACTAGTTAGCTTCTCAAGAAGGACTCTGCACCATGGAGTGAATAAGTAAGCATCTTTATAAGCATATTTCGTGATAGTCATTTTTATTTCATGTTTTAATACACATTTGTTTTATCGCAAGACTAAGAAAAGACAACTTTTGAGAATGGAGAATCGGCGTAGAAATGAGAATATAAGGATATTAAGGAAAGAGAGCTTAGGGATATGAATGGGCGTCGCAAGGAGAATATAAGAATCTTAAGGAAAGAGAGCTTCAGGATATGAATGGACGTCGAAAGGGGAATATTAGGATCTTAAGGAAAGAGAGCTTCAGGATATGAATGGGCGTCGAAAGGGGAATATTAGGATCTTAAGGAAAGAGAGCTTCAGGATATGAATGGTAGTCGAAAGGAGAATATAATGATCTTAAGGAAAGAGAGCTTAGGGATATGAATGGGCGTCGGAAGGGGAATAAAAGGATCTTAAGGAAAGAGAGCTTCAGGATATGAATGGACGTCGAAAGGGGAATATAATGATCTTAAGGAAAGAGAGCTTCAGGATATGAATGGGCGTCGAAAGGGGAATATTAGGATCTTAAGGAAAGAGAGCTTTAGGATATGAATGGGCGTCGGTATGAGAATTTAAGGATCTTAAGGAAAGAGAGCTTCAGTATATGATTGGACGTCGAAAGGGGGATAAAATGATCTTAAAGAAATAGGACTTCAGGACGTGAATTGTGTCTCCGAATAGAGTGCATTGGCTAGCATTTTTTATCACAGTATTGAACCGTTTGGTTCAGTGAAGGCCTTAAGAATTCTTGAGTATCCGACGGACTGTCACCTTTCCAAGAAATACTTCGAATGCCGACAGACACTAAACCCTACAAAACTTAAACATTTTCTTAAAGATCTGTTACAATGAAATATTTAATTTAATGTCTGCACATTAAATTAAAAATCAATAAGTGAAAGGTTTTGTTTCAGCGGATTCTTCAGGACTGCCATGTTCATACATTTAATGTAATTAAATTATATTCATAGGCACGGATGTAGCGGTGTGGAGTTCATAACCTGGTGTATGATGATCGTCCAATTTTTAAACAATTATAATGAGAGCAGTGGCACAGAGCAGCTAATTACTTCATTTCTCATCTTTCCTCACGCGCAAAATGAAACGTACCTTCATACTCGGTTGTAAGTGATAAAGTGTATTGAATTAGTGACATTTCAGAGAAAAAATTAGTGTATTATGAAAGAGAAGCAATGTCATCAGTAGGCAGTATTTATTTTTACGTTCATTAACGATGCTGTATCATATGAATAGGTGATGTAGTCCGGAATGCATGTTAATCATGAATGATCAGTAGTTAGACATTTGCAAGTAGACTGCTGTTGTCTGGTTAAAGGTGATATCCTGACCTGAGCAAGAAAAATCACACAACAGTTTTGTATTGTTGTTGGTAGTTTGATCCAGAACGGAAATGTGCCTCTTTCAAACACGAGTTCAGAATAACTGAAGAATAAGAACCAACTAGATGTCACTTATTATTTTATTGTACTTCTTATAGGCTCAACATGTTTCGGCCACTACTATGCCCATCATCAAGAGCTCGCGGCTAAAATTTTTATTACCACATTGGTCGTCTCGTTCAAACATTCAAACATTTTAGTCGTGAGCTCCTGATGATGGGCATAGTAGTGCCCGAAACATGTTGAGCCTATAAGAAGTACAAGAAAATAATAAGTGGCGTCTAGTTGGTTCTTATTCTTCAGTTGTCACAATGATGCACGGCCCAACACACATTGCTGCTCTACCGCATCTCTCGATGCAGAGGGAGAACAATATTTTTTCAGCGAAATGTGAGGAATGTCGACGTCATTTGTATTTGAGGTGTGCGTTGTGATGGGAAGTGGTGCTGTGTCACTGGGTATTGGGTATTTGGGGTGTGCGTTGTGATGGGAAGTGGTGCTGTGTCACTGGGTATTGGGTATTTGGGGTGTGCGTTGTGATGGGAAGTGGTGCTGTGTCACTGGATATTGGGTATTTGGGGTGTGCGTTGTGATGGGAAGTGGTGCTGTGTCACTGGATATTGGGTATTTGGGGTGTGCGTTGTGATGGGAAGTGGTGCTGTGTCACTGGGTATTGGGTTTCCCACGTTACTGGGGCACTGATAGTGGTATAATTCCCAAGGGCCGGGATGTCTAAAGGGAGAGATCTGCTTATTGTATCGAAGGTTATGTGTGAAATACCTGGTGACCCGACGTCGCGTCCCGGAAGAACAGGGTCACTCATCCACACCGCTGCGAAAACCTAAAAACTAATTAAAATGTTGTTTACAAATTTTAATCTCGATTAGTTCTTTTCGTGCTATGAGAGAGATAATTCGTTTACCAATACGTGCCCTTCTGCTTTGAATATAATCGTAATTTGGATATATGAAAATAGATTTTTCTTTTTCTTATAATAATTCATACCAAACATTTATAGTCCTTTGTCATTGGAAAGAAAACAGGTTACTCCAAATTTAAAATCACCCCAGTAATATTTATTAATTTAGAATTATCCATGTTCTGTTCAGTCAGACATGTCACCATATATATATATATATATATATATATATATATATATGATTTGATGCACTGCTACACAAGCCTGTGATAGTAAAGTCCCGTTACAGGGCATGAGTGGCCCAGAGGGTTCCAGGAAGTTAAGGTTCCAAGATTTCATAACAACGGCACACGATGGTGGTAAGGTTGCCAGCCTTACGCACCGGCCCCCTTTACCCCCAGGAAATAATCCTGGTACTCATTTCTGTTAGACGCTGAGTCGACCCCAGGGTCATAGTGGAATCGAAAGGATTTTAGGTCAGTGAAAGATTCCAATAACACCAGCTGGGATCGAACCAGCGACCTTCCGATTTGTAGCACAGCACCTTAACCACTGAGCTACTGCGGTCCCCAACAAGTGAAAGTCCTCCTATATGTGTTTCGGCGGTAGCCACAACTGTCATCAGGGAATTCACCTTGAGGGCTAAAACACGGCTGTTAAAACCTCCTAATTGTTTCGGTCTTTTTTCTGCTATTTTCAGGGAGGCATTCAAAAGAGAAAAAAATATATTAAGCTGTAGTTATATTATACATGTGCTAAAACAGAGTTTTAAGATACTTTTAACCTTTCTAATGGTTCGTATATTAAGTGAAGTTTCGCCCATCTGTGATATAAATAGCGTTTACTATATTTTCTTTGTTTATTACCCCACTAAAGGTGACCAAACAAGACCAAAACATGTAGGAAATTTACAGCATATTCCTTCTTCTTCTTCTTCTTATTATTATTATTATTACTACTACTACTAACTGCAATTAAGTTGTGACTCAGTGGCAGTAGTCCACTAGTACAGGTAAAACAAATAAGAATAAATATACATAAACGAAACAATACAAAAAAACACTACAAACAATACAAAAAACACTAAATGCAAGTAAACACATTATCAAAAACACACAAATCCACACGTTACAAAACCCACACACATTACAAAACAAGTTAAAACAATCACAGTACAAGTTACAACAAACACAGTACAAGATATACCCAAATGAAATAGTCACAATATAACCAAGTTTGTACAACATTATATCAGATCATAGTGCAGTTGTTGGTGTATATAAAATGTTTTTTAATAAATTTGTTTCAACTTTAAAGTCTGTCAGTAGGGTGCATTGTTGGTTGGCTCTTCCTTGCAGTTCTGAAGCAAACGCTGAATCATCATTTGGTCATTGCGCCTGCAGTACACTGTCTAGACAATGTGCGAAACAGTGCTGTCGGAGTAGTTGCAGCGTTTCTGCCTAGTAATCAGTCCTATTGTTAATCCACAATTTGATGATGTGTGATGCAATAATGCCTATATGTAAGGCTTATAGTTGGCCATGGAATTATACAGGAACCATTAATCATGTTGTGGAGGCCATGAACATGTCTTTAATGCATCATCTGCAGTGATAGATCAGATTGGAAGAACCCACGCAGCTACCAAAGCTTCGATAACTTTCTGTAGTTTTATGTAATTTTACACTGTAATAACTATCGTAAAACGTGTGGGATCATATGGTGTGCATTATAACTGTACTCTATTTTTACATTATTTTTATAGTTTTTGTAATTTTGGCCTGATGATGGTCGGCGTAGACCGAAACTTGTGGTCATGCTTAAATAAAAGATAAATGTTTCCAGGTGAGACATACCAGTTGTGTTCAATAAGCAATAGAATATATATAAAAGGTAAAGCAATCCGATGACAGGCCTGGACAGGCCCTGAAGGTTCCAAATTTCAAGGCAACTGAGACATGAAGGTGTTAAGATTGTCAACCTTACACACCGGCCGCCTTTACCCCCAGAAAATATTCCTGGTACTCATTTCTCTTAGAGGCTGAGTCAACCCCAGGGTCATAGTGCGACCGGAAGGGTTAATATCTATAACTGCACAGTTTAACACAACGTTTATTAAGTATTGCAATTAAAAGATAATTAAATCATTTATAACGGCAACGTGTTTCGGCTCCTCTTATACAATCATCTTCATGCTGAGCCCTAAAACGTGTAAAAGAGATCGCGTACTCTATAAAGCACGGTGGCACAGTTTGTTGAGGCACTGTGCCACAAACCAGAAGGTCGAGGGTTCGACTTCGGATTATGTCATTGGAATTTTTCATTCACATAATCCTTCCGGTCGCACTGTGGTCCTGGGGTTGACTCAGTCTCTAACAGAAATAAGAACCAGCAAGATTTCCTGAGGGTTAAAAGAAGTCGGTGCGCAGGGCAGCCAACCCTATCACTTCATGTGCCGACTGTCTTGAAATCTGGAAGCGTCAGCCTCCTGAAACCCTCAGGACATGTCAAGGCCTGTAATGGGATTGCTTTACCTTTTACCAAAGTCGTCAGTAACACTGGGCAGATTATTGATCGTTATGTTCTGAACGGTTTTTTGTGGTTCTCACAGGAGCGTTCGTGAGGAACTCGTACTTCTCCGGGATGTAGCGTCATGTACAATGACACACATATACAAAAATTTTCGTAGAAACATAAAGCTTCCGTCTTCAGGATAATTAAAATAATTAATCACGCTGAATAAGTCGGCAAGAAGCTACTTCGAAACGTCGGTATTTGTTTACCGATCTACACGGCGTGACATCCCAGAAGAAGAGAATATTCTTTAAAAGCTCTTCATTTACCAACAGATGCACTTTATATCATTCTTATAAACCAATAAAATTTACATTAAAACTGAAATTGAAATCGCTGCTACATGTTTCGGTCTACGACCGTTATCAGGGAGCGTACAATTGAGCCTCGCTAAAGTCACATAAGTATATAAAAAATAGTCGATAAAAGCACGTCGTTATGGACTAAGCGGTGGTGTGGCAGCATGCGCCAGTAGACAGCGCTAATGTTCATCGCAACTGCAGTGGAATATATGAGTGATATATAATTGAAGGAGATGAATGACCCTGAAAATTCTTAGTACAGTTTCCTTAGTTGTTCCCTTAGAACAGTTCATTTATTACAGCGCTCTTAATGCAGTTTAGTTAGTACAGTTTACGTAGTACACTTTCCTTAGCAGTTCATTTAGTACAGTTTATTTATTACAATTTTCTTAGTACAGTTTATTTATAACAGCTTCTTTAGTACAGTTAAATAAGTACACTTTACTTAGAGCAGTTTATTTAGTACAGTTTATTAGTACAGTTTAACTAGTACAGATTATTTAGTACAGCATTCATACGAGAGTTAACTTAGTACAGTATACATAGTACAGTTTACGTAGTACAGAATACATAGTACAGTAAACTTAGTAGAGTTCATTTAGTACAGCTATCTTAGTACAGTTTCCCTAGTACAGCTTATCTAGTACAGTTTACTTAGTACAGTTCAGTTAGAACAGTTTAATTAGTACAGTTTATTTAGTATAGGTTCCTTAGTACAGTTTACTTACTAGAGTTTAGTTAGTGCTGTTTATTTAGAACAGTTTACTTAGTAGAGTTTATTTAGTAGAGCTTCATAGTACAGATTACTTAGCACGGTTTACTTAGTACAAATTATTTAGTACAGTTTATTTAGTACAGTATATTTAGTACAGCCTCATTAGTACAGTTTTCTTCTTACAGATTATTTTCTACAGGTTACTTAGTACAGTTTGCTTACTACAGTTTATTTAGTACAATTTATTTAGTACAGATTCTTTAGTAGAGTTTACTTAGTACAGGTCACATAGTACAGTTAACTTATTACAGATTATTTAGTAGAGCTTCCATAGTACAGATTCCTTAGTACACGTTAATTACTACAGATTATTTAGTACAATTCCCTTAGTACAAAATACTTGGAACAGATTAATTAGTACAGTTTACATAGCACAGTTACAATAGAGCAGTTTACTTAGAACAGTTCAATTACTACAGTTTACTTAGTACAGACTATTTAGTACAATTTACTTAGTACAGTTTATTTAGTACAGTTACTTTAGTACAGTTTATATACTACAGTTTATTTAGTAGAGCTTCAGTACAGTCTACTTAGTATAGTTTCCTTAGTACAGTTTCTTAGTAGAGTTTAGTTAGTAAAGTTTACTTAGTACAGATTACTTGGAACAGTTTCCTTAGTACCCTTTACTTAGTACAGATAAGATAGTACAGATTATTTAGTAGAACAGTTTGCTTTGTACAATTTCCTAATACAGTTTACTTAGTACAGATCATTTTGTACAGTTTACTGAATACAGTTCCATTAGTACAGGTCATTTCTTACAGTTTTCTTAGTGTAGTAGAGTTAGTACAGTTTACTTAGTACAGTTTACTTGGTAGAGATTTCTAGGTACAGTTTACTTAGTAGAATTAACTTAGTAAAGTTTACTTACTACAGTTTCCTTAGTAAAAAAACTTAGTACATTTAAATTAGTAAAGTTATTTAGTACAGTATATTTAGTACAGGTCCCTTAGTACAGTTTACATGGTACAGAATACGTAGTATAGTTTATTTAGTACAGTTTACTTAGTACAATTGCTTAGAAAAGTTTACTTAGTACAGTTTATTTACTATCGTTTTAAGTACAGTTTATTCAATAGAGCTTCCTTAGTACATTTACGTTAGTAGAGTGTCTTTTTACAGTTTACTTAGTACAGTTCATTTAGTACAGCTTCCTTAGTACAAATTCCTTAGTAGAGTTTCTTAGCACATTATTTAGTACAGTTTATTAGTACAGATCTCTTAGTACAGATTTCTTAATACGGTTTACTTAGTACAGTTTCCTTAATACAGTTTACGTAGTAGAGTATACTTAATACAGTTCTTTGGTACATTTTACTTATTACAGTTAATTTAATACAGTTTATTTAGCACAGCTTCCTTACTACAGTTTCATTAGTACAGTTTATTTAGTACTGTTTACTTAGTATAGGTTAATTAGTACAATTTACATAGCACAGCTTACTTAGTAGAGTTTACTTAGTACAGTTTATTAGTACAGTTTACATAGCACAGTTTCCTTAGTACAGTATACTTAGTACAGATTACTTAGTACAGTTATTTAGTACAAATTCCTTAGTACAGATTTATTTGTACAGTTTATTCAGTACAGTCTACTTAGAATACATTACTTAGTACAGTTTCTTAGTACAGTTTAATTAGTAAAGTTTACATAGTACAGATTAAATAGTACGGGTTACTTAGTACAGTTCACTTTGTACAGACAACTTAGTACAGTTTATTTAGTAGAGATTCCTTTGTACAGTTTCCTAAGTAAACTTTCTTAGTACAGTTACTTAGTACAGTTCACTGAGTACAGTTTCCTTAACACAGTTCAATTATTACAGTTTTCTTATTGCATTTTATTTAGTAGAGTTCCCTTAGTAGAGTTTACTTGGTACAGATTACTTAGTACAATTTGCTTAGTATAGTTTACTCAGTAAAATTTACTTAGTACAGTTTACTTAGCACAGATTCCTTAGCACAGGTTCTTAGTACAGTTTACTTAGTAAAGATTACGTAGTACAGATAAAGCAGTACAGTTTACGTTGTACAGATTACGTAGTTCTGTTTATTCAGTACAATTTATTTAGTGCTGTTTCTTAGTAAAGTTTACATAGTACAGTTTACTTAGTATATTTTACTTAGTACAGTTTATTTAATATAGCATCCTTAGTACAGTTTCCTTAGTACAGTTTCTTATTACAGTTTACTTAGTATAATTTATTTAATACAGCTTCCTAGGTACAGTTTCATTTGTACAGATTTAGTACAGTTTACTTAGTATAGTTTAATTAGTATATTTTACTTAGTGCAGTGTATATATTTCTGTTTATTAGTAAAGCTTATTTAGTACAGTTTATTTAGTGCAGCTTCCGTATAAGAGATTTCTTAATACATTTTCTTAGTACAATTCACTTAGTACAGTTTACTTAGTACACTTTATTTAGTACAGTTTCCTTAGTACAGAATCTTAGTAGAGTTTACTTAGTTCAGTTTACTTAGTAAAGTTTACTTAGTACGTATTATTTAGTACATTTTATTAATACAGCTTTCTTAGTACATTTTCCTTTAGTACAGTTTCTTAGTACAGTTTACATACTACAGTTTACTTAGCACAGTTTACTTAGTACAGTTCCCTTATTACAGCTTTCTTAGTGCAGTTTACTTAGTAAAGTTTATTAGTAAAATTTACGTAGGAAAATAATTAGTGCATTTCAATGATAACAGTTCATCTAGTACAGTTTTCTTAGTACACTTTAATTAATACAGATTCCCTAGTAAAGCTAACTTAGTACAGTTTACATGGTACAGATTTCTTAGTACAGTTTATATTGCACTGCTTCCTTAGTACACTTTTTTATACAGTATATTTACTATACTTTATGTAGTACAATTTACTTAATACAATTTCCTTAGTACAGTTAGCGTAGTACAGTTTACTTAGTAGAGTTTATTTTGTACATTTTATTTAGTACAGTTTCCTAGAACAGTTTACATAGTACAATAATTAATACAGTTTTCTTTGTTCAGTTTCCTTAGTAAAGTTTCCTTAGTACGGTTTACCTATTACAGTTTACTTAGTAGAGATTAATTAGTAAGCTTTCCTTAGTACAGTTTATTTAGTACAGTTCACTTAGTACAAATTATTTAGTACAATTCACTCAGTACAGATTGCATACTACGGTTTACTTAGTGCAGTTCAGTTAGTACAGTTTACTTAGTAGATTTTACTTAGTGAAGTTTATTTAGTACAGTTTCCTTAGTACAGTTTACGTTGTAGAGTTTATTGGTACGGTTTACTTAGTACACTTCCTTACTACTGTTTACTTAGTACAGATTACTTAGTACAATTTACTTAGTACAGTTTTCGTAGTACAATTTATTTAGTAGAGTTTAATTAGTAAAATTTCCTTAGACAAATTAATTAGTACAGCTAACTTAGTACATTTTAATTAATACAGTTAACTCAGTACAGTTACCTTAGTAGAGTTTTCTTAGTGCAGTTTACTTTGTGCACTTTACTCAGTACAGTTTACTTGTACAGTTTCCTTAGTAAATATTACTTTCTACATTCCCGTGAGCTATATGGGCGTCAAATACATGGGGATAGACACATATTTAGGTAATGAGTGTACCGTGTTTACGTGTTCACAGGCATGCTACCAGATAACCTATAAAAATAACTAGTTTTAGTAACGTCACTCACGATATAGTGCATACTCCCTGAGGATGATCCCGTATGTGAAACGAAACATGTAGGAGGAATATAAATCTCTTTTAATGTGAAACTGAAAATGTGATTTTAATATTTCAAGTGTATTGTGCAAATTGTTGGTTTTAAACAAGAATTGATATTGTATTGCACGGCAATAAAATGAAAGTTACTTCCTACAGTTTAGTTAGTACAGATTCCTTATTACACTATCTTAGTACAGTTTACATAGTAAAGTTTACGAAGTACAGTTTACTTAGTACAGGTTCCTTAGTACACTTTACGTAGTACAGATTACGTAGTACAGTTTATTTAGTTCAGTTTACGTAGTAAAAGTTCTTAGTAAAGTTTATTAGTACAGTTCTTTGGTACCTTTTTTAGTACAGCTTACTTAGTACAGTTTATGTAGTACGGCTTCCTTAGTTCAGTTGCCTTAGTAGAGTTTCTTACGACAGTTCACTTAGTACAGTTTATTTAGTAGAGCTTCCTTAGTACAGATTTCTTAGTACAGTTTCTTAGTACAGTTTACTTAGTACAGATTACTTAGTACAGTTAATTAGTACAGATTATTTAGTACAGTTAATTGGTACAGATCCCTTAGTACAGATTATTTAATACAGTTTCCTTAGTACAATTTTCTTAGTACAGTTTACTTAGTACAGTTTAATCCGTACAGTTCTTTAGTACATTTTACTTAGTACAGTTTATTAGCACAGCTTCCTTATTACAGTTTCATTAGTACAGTTTACTTAGTACAGTTTAGTTAGTTCAGGTTATTTAGTACAGTTTACATAGCAAAGTTTACTTAGTAGAGTTTACTTAGTACAGTTCAATTAGTACAGTTTACTAAGTACAGATTCTTAGTACAGTTTACTTAGTACACTTTCCTTAGTACAGTTTAGTTAATACAGTTAACTTAGTACAGGTATTTAGTAGAACTTACTTAGTACAGCTTCTTTAGTACAGTTTATTCTGTACAGCCTACTTAGTATAGCTTACTTAATACAGTTTCTTAGTACAGTTTATTTACGAAAGTTTACTTAGGACAGATTAATTAATACGGGTTAATTAGTACAGTTTACTTTGTACAGATAAATTTGTACAATTTATTTAGTAGATCTTCCTTTGTACAGTTTCTTAGTATAATTTCTTAATACAGATAATTAATACAGTTCACTTAATACGGGTTACTGAGTAAAGTTTCGTTAGTACGGTTCAATTATTAGAGTTTCTTTGTGCGTTTAACATAGTAGAGGTTTCTTAGTACAGTTTATTGGTACAGATTTCTTTGTACGGTTTACTTATAATAATTTACTTAGTAATGTTTATTAGTACAGTTTACTTAGCATATTTTCCTTAGTACAGGTTCTTAGTACAGTTTACTTAATAAAGATTACGTAGTACAGTTTATGTAGTAGAGTTTCCTTAGTACAATTACGTAGTACAGATTACGTAATACAGTTTATTCAGTACAGTTTACTTTGTACAGTTTCTTAGTAAAGATTATTAGTACTGTTCCGTTAGCACAGTTTACTTAGTACAGATTATTTACTATAGCTTTCTAAGTACAGTTCCCTTAGTAGAGTTTCTTAGTAGAGATTACTTAGTACAATTTATTTAGTACAGCGTTCTAGGTTCAATTTCTTTAGTAAAGATATTTAGTACAGTTTACTTAGTGCAGTTTATTTAGTACAGTTTACTTAGTACAGTATGTAGTTCAGCTTCCGTAGAAGAGTATACTTAGTACAATTCACTTAATACAGTTTAATTTTACAGTTATTTAGCACAGTTTCCTTTGTACAGTTTCCTTAGTAGAGTTTACGTGGTAAATTTTACTTAGTACAGATTAATTAGTACACCTTATTAATACAGCTTCTTAGTACATTTTCCTTAGTACAGTTAACATCGTACTGTTTCCTTAGTACAGGTTACTTAGTACAGTTTCCTTAGTAGAGTTCTCTTATTACAGCTTTCTTAGTGCATTTTAGTTAGTAGAGTTTACTTAGTACAGTATAATTAGTAAATTAATTAGTACAGTTTCTTTAGTACAGTTTACTTAGTACAGCTTTCTTAGTACAAATTACTTAGTACAGATTCCGTAGTACAGTTAAATTAGTACGGATGTTTAGTACATTTTATTTTGTACAGCTTCCTTGTGCACGTTTTTAGTACACGTTGTTCGTACAGTATATTTAGTACAGTTAACATAGTACAGTTTCCTTAATAGAGTTTGTTAATACAGTTTATTTTGTACAGTTTATTTAGTAGATCTTCCTTAGTACAGTTTCCCTAATAGAGCTTCTCAGTACAGTTTACATAGTACAATTTACTTAATACAGTTTACTTAGTACAGTATCTTTAGTACAGTTTCCTTAGTACGTTTACCTAGTACAGTTTACTTAGTACAGATTAATTAGTAATCTTCCATTATTACAGTTTTTAGTACAGTTTACTTAGAACAGATTACTTAGTGCAGCTCTCTTAGTACAGTTTACATACTACGGATTACTTATTACAATTTCTTCAGTACAGATTACTTAGTAGAATTTACTTTGTTCAGTTTATTTAGTACAACTTTTTTAGTGCAATTTTCTTTGTACAATTTACGTTGTACAGTTTATTAGTACAGTTTACTTAGTACAGCTTCCATAGTACAGTTTTCTTAGTACAGTTTAATTAGTACAATTTACCTAATACTGTTTTCGTAGTACAGTTTACTTTGTACAGTTTATTTAGTACAGTTTAGTTAGTACACTTTATTAGTACAGCTTATTTAGTAAATTTTCCTTAGTACAGTATTCGTAGTACTGTTAACTTAGTACAGTTACCATAGTACAGTTTCCTTAATACAGTTTACTTATTACAGTTTCCTTAGTACAATTTACTTTGTACAGTTTCCTATGTATAGTGTTCTTAGTACAGTTTACGTCGTACATTTTCTTTTGTATAGTTTCTTAGTACGGTTTCTTAGTACAGTTAAATTAGTACAGTTTCCTTAGTACAGTTTACTTAGTAGAGCTTTTTCTATAATTTACTTAGTACAGTTTACTTTGTACAGGTTCTTTAGAGCAGTTTATATGTACAGTTCACTTAGTATAGTTTACTTAGTACAGTTTCCTTTGTACAGTTTACTTCGTACAGCTTACTTAGTACAGTTTCCTTAGTACAATTTCTTAGTACAGTTTCCTAGTACTGTTTATTTAGTACAGTTTTACTTAGTGCAATTAACTTCGTACAGTTTACTCAGTACAATGTTTCGTAGAGTTCATTTTGTAAGGTTTACTTAGTGCATTTTATTTAGTACAGTTTTTTTAGTAAGATAATTTGGTAGAGTTTGCTTAGTACAGTGTATTTAGTACAGCTATTTCAGTTCAATTTTCTTCGAAAATTTCCTTCGTAATATTTTCTTAGTACAGTTTACTTAGTACATTTTATTTAGTACAGCTTCCTTAGTACCGTTTCCTTTGTGCAGATTACTTAGTTCAGTTCACTTAGTCCAGTTTAATTGGTACATTTCATTTGTTACATTTGACATTGTACAATTTACTTAGTACAGTTTCCTTTGTACAGTCTACTAAGTAGAGTTTACTTAATACAGATTACTTTGTACATTTTACTTAGTACAGGTTCCATAGTAGAGTTTGTATAATAGAATTTTCTTAGTAAAGTTTACTTAGTTCAGTTTACTTAGTACCGGTTCCTTAGTACGTTTTGTTTAGTACACTTTACTTAGTACAGGTTTCTTAGTACAATTTATTTCATACATTTCACTTACTTCAGTTTACTTAGTACAATTTACTTATTACAGTTTCACTTGTAAAGTTTACTTTGTACAGTTAATTAGTGCAGTTTCCTTAGTACAGCTCTTTAGTACAGTTTCTTTGTACAGTATTCTTGGTACAGTTTACTTAATTCTCTTTATTCTGTACGGTTTCTTTTGTATAGTGTACTTAGCGCAGTTTACTTAGTACAGTTTCTTTAGTATAATTTCTTAATACGGTTTTTTATTAGAGTTTAATTAGTACAGTTTTCTTTGTATTGTTTACTTTGTACAGTTTACTTAGTAAAGGTTTTTTGTACAGTTTATATATACAGTTTACTTAGTACAGTTTACTTAATATATTTTACTTAGTACAGTTTCTTTTGTACAGTTTACTTAGTACTTTTTACTTAGTACATTTTCCTTAGTACAGTGTCTTTGTACAGCTTTTAAGTACAGTTTTCTTAGTGCAGTTTACTCAGTGCAATTAATTTCGTACAGATTTCTTAGTACAGTTAATTTCGTAGAGTTCATTTAGTACAGTTTACTTAGTACAGTTTTCTTAGTAAGTTTATTTAGTAGAGTTTCCTTAGTACATTTTATTTATTACGGCTTCTTTAGTACCATTTCCTTCGAACATTTTCTTCGTACAATTTATTTAGTAGAGTATTTTTAATACAGATTATTTAGTACAGCTTCCTTAGGACAATTTCCTTAGTGCAGATTACATAGTACGATTTATTTAGTTAATTCCACTTAGTACAGTTTACTTAATACAGTTCACTTAGTACAGTTTACTTAGTACATTTCACTTAGTACTATTGACATTGTACAGTTTACTTAGTACAGTTTCCTTTGTCATTCTACTAAGTAAAGTTTACTTATTACAGATTACTTGGTACAGTTTACTTAGTACAGGTTCCTTAGTAGATTTTGCATAATACCTTTTTCTTAGTACAGTTTACTTAGTTTAGTTTTCTTGGCACAGTTTACTTAGTACAGTTTCGCTAGTGCCGTTTACTTAGTACAGTTTACTTAGTACATATTAATTAGTACATTTAACTTAGTACAATTTCCTTAGTGCATTTTACTTAGTACAGTTCAATTAGTACTGTTTTCTTAGTACAGTTTACGTAGCACATTTTACTTAGTACTGTTTACTTAGTACAATTTACTTACTACAGTTTACTTAGTACCGTTTACATATCACATTTTCGTTAGTACATTTTACTTATTAAAATTTACTTAGTTACGTTTCCTTAGTACAATTTACTTAGTACAGTTTCCTTAATACAGTTTACATAGCACAGTTTACTTAGTACAGTTTACTTAGTACAATTTACTCAGTACAGTTTCCTTAGTACTGTTTAATGAGTACAATTTACTTAGTACAGTTTCCGTAGTACCCTTTACTAATACAGTTTATTTAGTACAGTTTAATTATTAGAGTTTTCGTAGTGCAGTTTTTTTAGTACAGCTCCGTTTGTAAGGTTTCCTTAGTACAGTTTACTTAGTACAGTTTCCTTGGTACAGTCTCCTTAGTACAGTTTCCTTAGTACATTTTCCTTAGTACAGTTTGCTTAGTACATTTTCCATAGTTGACTTTCCTTACTAGCTTTTCCTTAGTTCATTTTACTCTTTCAAAGACTCTTGCTCTCGTGTGTGACGACATGTAGTGTTTTGAAACTTAAAATCTCCTGGTTTCATTTACGGAGTTTTTCACTAACGACTGTCCTTTTTCTGAAGCCTTAGGCATCTGAGTATAATTCTTTCATTTTTTTGCTGAAGACTTGAAAGATTTGTATTTAACCTGGTGATGGAATGACAGTACGGAGGAAGCATTTTTGATGAAGATGGCTGTTTAGCCTTTTCGAAATCCTTGCCTTTTGATAAGTGCACCTTCATAAACCCAGTAGTAGGAAAGAATGGATTAGAGTTTTGTGAAGTTCGTAATGGAATCTTTCTCTTTTATCTGCGTCCAGGGGTTAGTTTGGGTAGGATATATACTTATCATACATCAAATTAGGCCGAATAGATAAGCAAAATTGTAAGTAATTAAAGATGTTCCTTACTAAGTAAAGATTTCCCTGGATGAGAAATTATGAAAATAGCCAACAAATTAGCCGATTCCATAGGCCTTGCGGTCTAAGGCAATGTTCTACGGCCGTTCCCTTCCCGGGATTGCTGGTTCAAATAACGTCGGTTCATGTCTTCCTTGTCTCTTGTAGGAGTTTTGTGCTGTGAGGTAGCAGACTCTGCAACAGGACGATTCTTCGTGCAGAGGAATCTACCGGGTGTGTATGTTGTTTGTGTTTGTGTGTGAGTGTGTGTGTGTGGTGTGGTGTGTGTGTGTGGTTTGTGTGTGTGTGGTGTTGTGTGGTGTGTGTGTGGTGTGTGGTGTGTGTGTGTGTGGTGTGTGTGTGTGTGGTGTGTGTGTGTTGTGTGTGTGTGTGTGGTGTGTGTGTGGTGTGTGTGTGTGTGGTGTGTGTGTGTGGTGTGTGTGTGTGGTGTGTGTGTGTGTGGTGTGTGTGTGGTGTGTGT
>Ga0131853_10010177_pt1 | contig 17203 bp, 11 predicted proteins | sample TergutLab28metaG_FD_92764 | JGI IMG/M metagenome (GOLD analysis project Ga0131853, IMG submission 92764) | Labiotermes labralis P1 segment gut microbial communities from Petit-Saut dam, French Guiana - Lab288 P1 (version 2) (version 2) | ecosystem: Host-associated > Arthropoda: Insects >... | reverse complement strand
TCTTTATCTAGTTTTGTTATTCCAAGTAAGTGTCTCAAAAATTTCATTTGTGCTGCTTCTAAACGTTGTTCCTCTCTTTTCTTCAGTACCCAAGCTTCACTTCCAAATTTCAATGCTGCTTTAACTGTAATGTTGTGAATTCTTAACTTGTTCCTTTGTTCACTTGTTTTCCAAAATGTCTCCGTATAGCTCCGTTTATTTTGTTAAATGTTTGCAATTTAGTAATTAAAAAGAAAAATTTTATATACGTATATCAAAATTTGTTAATTCAAGAGAATAATCCAATAAACAATATAATTAATTGCAAGGTTCAAATTTGCTTGCTTGATACTTCTAAGGCCCTTATGAAGGTAATGCTTTTGTTATGTAAGACATAGAGTAACCGAGGAATTCTGTTTGGAACAAGTGACTTTGAAAGTAGGGAGAACACGAACCCTCAAAACGTTGGAAAGCACTGGCCCAATGGAACAGCATTCTGTCCCACACTGATTCCCCCCACACTGCAAGGTCCAGCAGTTTAACTATACTGATGATTTCGGACTACCATAAAATTCGGACGCCGATCCCAGTGACCGCAAGCTGGAAGGCGTGGAGCTACGGCCACTCGCTTGCCGGAATTTCGGGTTCGAATCCCGACGGAAGTATGGATGTCTCTTGTGATTGCTGTGTATTGTCAGGTATAGGTCTCTGCGTCGGGGTGATCCCACGTCCTAAGGATTCCCACCGTCTGTAGTATATCTGAGTGTGGTCCAGGAACCCCATTTAGGAGGTCTAGGCCCACTATAACTGTTGAGCCATGTGAAAAAATAAGATTCATATATATATGTATATTTAAATTTGAAAATTCTGATTATTGTTAAAAGCACACAAAATTTCGGAAGACGATCCTGATCCCTTCATCAGGTAAAATGCAGGAAATATAAACTATATTGTCTTATGTCCGTTGGAAGGAGCTGATATCTGTTTCCTTGTGGCATATCAGTAGTAACCATTGTCATCAACCTTCTGAGAATTATCAAGCTTTCCAAGCATTCGCTGTGCAGGTGGCGTTTCGTTTTAACTTATTCTGCCGACGTCTGTCTCAGTAACGAAGCTGACACAATGCAGTGTAGCAGAAAGCAAGCAAAATTTTGAGACTTCCTGACGAGTATGATTTAATTCACGACGCCTCGCCGACGCTTTCAGAAAAGTAATTAGATTATTATCAAAAATGAACGTCTCAGACAATTGTTCTGCCTACTGCAGTTTCCAGGTTTTATTTAACTTGTCAGTTTGCCAGAGAAATTTAATAATTTAATTTGATGTTCTCAGTTCTACAGCCCAGATATCTGTAATGAGATTTACAGAAGCTAAAGCGGTGTCCAAGGCTAACATTGAGATATTTCAGCCTTAACGCGACAAATTTAATCGTGTTTCATTTTGGTATAGAAAAATTAAATTTACATGTCTGCATCTATATATGAAATGTAATTTCATACATTAGCACCACTTCTATAGAGGCTTTAGATATTCAGTTTTGTCTATAAATCTTATTGTAGCACCGTGCATTTTTGTAAAACCACTTCAATTTATCAACCAACGAATGCACATATAATTTCACATAAAACACTTTTAAAACATTTTAAAACACTCCGACATGTTTAGATCTTGTCAGATCATCATCAGGGAGCTTTGTTGTTCCTTGCTAAAGTTATGTTACAGTATTCACAATTCAATTCGTATTTGCAAACGAGGTGTTGTGGCAGCATATCTGTAAATAATTATACTATTAAGTTTATTGTCAAAACAACTATGTGAGTAAATACGTAATGACATCCTTATGTATTTACTGTATATGCTGCCACAACACCTCGTTTGCAAATACGAATTGAATTGTGAATACTGTAACATAACTTTAGCAAGGAACAACAAAGCTCCCTGATGATGATCTGACAAGATCTAAATATGTCGGAGTGTTTTAAAATGTTTTAAAAGTGTTTTATGTGAAATTATATGTGCATTCGTTGGTTGATAAATTGAAGTGAATCTTTTTGTCATTTATAATTTAAATTTATATAATTTGATACACAATAACGTTACAATAAAACTATATTAGAATAACGTTTTATTGCGTTTAGTGAAAGCAAAGAAATATGTTTTGAAATTGCTTGTAGTTCCAATTTAAAATATTTATTCAAACCGCTTTAAAATATTCTCTAGATAAGCGTTTTTATAACGATGTGTAACTCTGATTCTAAGGTGTGTCACCCCCGTTTTGTGTTGAAAGACTAATGGTGAGCTAATTTCAGTCAGAAAACACGATTATAATTGTATGCTAGATGATGTTATTTATTAGCAAATTAAACAATTACATATTTCGGCCTAAAGCGGCCAACTTCAGGTTATCACAATTACAATTTTGCTAAAAGAGTGTCATATACATGTCTATATTGCGTAGTGATCACTATGCATTATAGACATATATATGACACTCTTTGAGCAAATTGTAATTGTGATAACCTGAAGATGGCCACTTTAAGCCGAAACATGTAGTTATTTACTTTGCTAATAAATATCATCATCTAGCATACAATTATAGTTATTTTTTCTGACTGAAATTAACTCACCATTAGACGATGTGTAACGCTGTGCTTTATCTAATGGAAGAGCATGAATTTAAAATGGTTGATTTTCATACGGTACGCGAAAGTGTAATGTGAAAAAAGTTGTTATATCATCACAGTAACATAATCTTCTTAAAATAAATTCAACCAGACCCACTAAATTCTAAAATTTATTTTTGGAACAGGACTCTACATGTTTCGGACATTATCTCTGCCCTTCATCAGGAGTCTAGCACTGTACACACAGCAATAGGTATAGGTTATACAGGATAAGCCGACTGCTTGCTAGCAGGATCCCGATCCCGCTAGCAAACAGTAAGCATATCATGTATATATTGCTATGTGTAGAGTGCTAGTCTCCTGATGATGGACAGAGATTCTATTCGAAACATGTAGAGTCATATTCCAAAAATAAATTTGAGAAATTAATGATTCTCGTTGGTTCTATTTTAAGAATATAATAAGATGCACGGTCCTCTAAATGTCAAATAATATAATATTGTTTTGCATGTCGCACTTATTCATACACACACACACACACATACACACACACATGCACACACATACACACACATGCACACACATACACACACACATACACACAAAAACGTACACACACATATGCACACACATACACACACATATACACACACCTACACACACATACACACACATGCACAAACATACACACAAATACAGACAAAAACGTACACACACACATATGCACACACATACACACACATGCACACACACCACACACATGTACACACAGACACAAACACATGCACACACACACATACACACACCCACACACCCATACCACACACACACACACATATACACACACACACACCCACAAACACACCCCACACACACATACACACACACACCCACAAACACACCACACACACACACATACCCATACACACACACCACACACACCACTCGCACACACACCACAAACACACATACACACACATACAAACACATCACACACACACACTCACAAACACACAACAAAAACACACACCACAGACACACAAACACACATACGCACAAATAAACACACACACACCCACACACCACACACACACACACACCCACACACTCAATACACACAAACACCACACACACACACACACACATACACACACACCACACATACACACACATACACACACACCCACACACGCACACCACACACACACACACACACACGCACACACTTACACACACATACATACACACACACACCACCCTGTAAAAAGCACAGCAAATATCCGACCACAAAATCTTCGAGTGTAATATACTCGAGGCATGAAGAGGTTCCATGGTAAAGACAATAGTGTGCAGCGGGTGGTCTTGGCCCCCTCCAAAGGACGAACTGACAAACAAGTACATACAAGCATTCGCAAATTTCGTAAAGTCAATTGATTTTCAAACATTGTGATAGTTGGTCATAGTTCGAAAACGATCTCCACATTTGGTGCCAAAAACTTACCAAAAGGACAAGCAGTGAAACACATGAACACTGGGACATGAAATATTAACATATAATGGAACATGTTGTACATAAATATTTAAAAAACACATCACACACACACCACACACACATACACACAGACACACACCCACACACAACACACACACTCACACCACACACACACACACACACACAACACACGCACCACACACACACACACATACACACATATACGCACCCACACACACACCACACACACACAAAACACACACACACATGCACACAAACACACACACACATATATACACACACCCACACACACACCACGCACACACATACACGCACCCAAACACACACACACATACCACACACACAGACACACACCACACACACACACACGCACACATAAATACGACACACACACACCACACACGCACATAACACAACACACACACACCACACACACACAACACACACACACACATACAAACACACACACACACACCTTACACATACACACACATCACACACACACACCACACAAACCCCACACACGCACCACACACACACATACACACACATACGCACCCACACACCCACACACACACCACACACACGTACACACACCCACAAACACACACACACACACACACACTACACACACACCACGCACAAAACACACACACACACATGCACACAAATACGTACACACAAAACACACACACATACACACACATAAACACACACACACACCTCATACACACATACACACACACCCACACACACACACAAACAAACCACACACACACCACATACACACATACAACAGAAACACAGACACATACACACACACCACACACTCACACACCACACAAACACACACACCACACACCAACACACGAACACCACACACACACGCACACATAAACACACCACACACACTCCACGTACACACACACACCACACACACACACACACCAATCACACCACACCCACACACACACATATACACCACACACACACATACAAACATACACACACACACACACCTTACACATACACACACATATACAAACAAACCACACACACACACCACACACGCACCATACACACACATATACGCACCCACACACCACACATACACACAAATACACACATACACACACACACACACATACACACACACACGCACACACCACACACACACATACATACACACACACACCAACACTCACACAGACACCACACCCACACACATACACACACCACACACACACACACACTCACACACACCAACACATACACACACACACCCACACATAAACACACACACGCACAACACACACACACTTCACATATATTTCAAAGCAGCACGTTTATTTTAGGCAACACTATTGAAAGACCCCATGTGGCGGAAAAAGCAGATGATTATTTCTTTGTGTTCTCAGTCCAGGGCACAAATGCCTTAAATTTAACCATAGTAATCCTAACAAGCAGCATACTGTGCGTTCGGGGGTGATTGCTTTTAGTATAATTTTTTTTCTGCATAAACAATTTTTATTAATATTGCACTTCTATAATGAAATAGAATTTTACTGCAGGAAAATGGTCTTTATGATCATATTAAACGTTATTCTATTTGCGTGCGCTTTGCCATATTATTGTTGAAATTTACACTCACATTATTCAGTTCAAATTTTATTTTTCGAAGTGAAAAAAAATTGCATAAATTTAACCAATTTCTGCAACAAGAACAACGTAATTGAAAAAAACAGTATTTTCTTCCTTTATTATTCTGACCTCTTTGACATACGCGCTGTAGATGTAGAGCTTATTTTTGCACTTGATCACATTCGGTGTCACACAGCACACCCCGAAGTTCTTCTCTGCACGAAAAATCGGTTCGTCTCAAGGGCCTCTATTTTACAGCAGTGAACACTCCATTGCATGAAGTGAGCGGCCGCATAACCGCTCCTTAGCCTACTTGGCCACCAAGAAGAGCACATAAATATATTTTGTGTATATAAATGTCCTGAATTCTTCGCAATATTTCCTATGTCTATCATTCTTAGGATCTTTTACGAGCTGGGATCAAAAAATACGGTGAATATTTAAATAAAAGGCAATTATTACAGTCAAAGTCACATTGCCATTAATCCCTCTCAAAATACTTCCCCTCGCTTCGAACACACTTATCTCATCGTTCTTGCCACTTTCTGAAGCAGCTCTGGAAGTCCTCTTTCGTGAGCGTCTTTACTTGCGCTGTCGTGGCTGACTCGATGTCTTGAATCGATTCAAAACTTTTACCTTTCATGGCCATTTTTACTTTGGGGAAGAGCCAGAAGCCGCACGGTGCCAGATCCGGTGAATAAGGTGGATGGAGACACACCGTAATATTTTTATTTGACAGAAATTGCCGTACCAGAAGCGATGTGTGACACGGAGCGTTGTCATGATGGAGGACTCACTCGCCTCATGTTCAAATCTGTTGTTAGAATGTTTTGAGCGGAACCATAAGAGATGTTCAGATCCCCAGAAATTTCTCTACTAGACAATCGCCTGTTTGATCGAATCATTTCACTTACTCTTTCAACATTCTCTTGGGTTTTTGATGCTGAAAGACGTCCCGATCTCTCCCCGTCTTCAACCGATTCGCAGCCATTATTAAATCGCTCTAACCACTTGAACACCGTCTTCATGGTCACTGCAGCATCATAATAAACTAATTCTAACATTTCTTGTGTTTCTTTAGCACTTTTTTGCAGTCTGAAACAATTTTTCATGTTAATTCGTTGTGTCGTGATCCATGATTTACGGCACACTTTAAAACACACCTTCCCTCAACCGTAGCTCACAACCGACTGACTACACCGAACAAGTTGAAACTTATCACACACTGTTAGTAAGGTTCAACGCGCCACTTCCCGTATTGAAGATCCCTGCCTTTCCGTTGGATCGCCCTCGGCAGCAGCATTCACCGTACTTTTTGTTCACAGTGTTACCTTACACCTGAGAGAACTCAATATGGTTTAAATCGGTTTTTATTCATTGACGATCAACAGTATGGTGGATCAACACCATTACATCACTAGCCTTCAGTAGAGATATAATTCTTTTACTCACATAAAATAACTTAGGGAGAATAATAGTTTTCAGTAACCTCTCTATTAGCTCTTCATTCCCCCATTAGTCGACGTACGTCATAATCCCGCGTGCACTACGCTCTGTATATCCTAGTTTCGTTACATTTCAAACTGGTAACATTTAGAATAAATTATAAGACAAAACAAGCAAAAAATCAGTCGCCTTGTGTAATGTGAAGACATTGAGGTATCGTGCACCGTAATATCCGAAAACGAATTTCACAAAGAAGAGCTACTGAAAATAAACTGGCCCCAAAAACTTTTCAGTGGGCAGTAAACATACACTGATCAAAAAATTCGAATATAATTCTGCGAAGCAATCTAAGATAATTTCCTTCTTCTCTAAATCTTCTGGCTACCTCTTTTGTTTGTCGATCGTCCTGACATCTTACAGCCAGTTAGGCAGTCATGATCCAAGAAAATTCCAGTAAAATTATTTACTGTTTATTAATCACTAATGTTTTATTTTCTGTTGAAAAACCACCAACTCGCGACTAGGCCCTTTGAAAGTGGAGTTTTCAAGTTTCCACACACACACAGCCAGTAGGACTCTTCTGAAAGAATGATCACCTTTTCGCGAGGCAGTTACCTGCACGATACACAATAAACACGAGAGATGAACATCCATGCCCTCAGGGGAATTTTTACCTGTCATCCCACCAATCAAACGGCTTCAGACATAGGACGTAGACCGCACGGCCGCCGGGATCGACATTAATCGCTTGCAATGCTTAAGAATGTTTATGATTCCTCTGGTATTTGATGTCTCTAATTACAATTTTCCATAAGTTCTTAAATTTGCGCATCGCGGTTTTAATATCTGCCGGATTTTTGAGGTACAAAAATCTTATCACATGACGTATACCAACAAAATGCACCTTTGTGAAAATTAAAAATTCAATTTAGTTTAACAAAGGTGCAGTTTGTTGGTCTACATTATGTGAATATATGTATTACAATTCAAGGTGCAAAATCATAACATTTACAAAACCCGATCATGAATTGATTTATTATTATTATTATTAGTAGTAGTAGTAGTAGTAGTAGTGGTAGCATATGGATGTCTCTTGTCACAGGCCTTTTCTTCCTGGTACTCCTCTTGAACCAGTGGTGATCCCCACCGCTCAGGCTTCAAGCTTCACACTGCAGTACTTTCCGTATTCTGTGTGATATTCCGAGTATAGCTGTCTTTTGTAGTGAATTTATCGAATCCTTTCCTGGTACAGTTTCCACATTTTCCTTCAAGCTTCTCGTTACTATTCCAGTGGATCCAATTATTACCGGCACAATCGTACATTTCAGATTCCACATTCGCTGTACCTCTTTAAATAAACTCTTGTATTTTAACTTCTTTTCCACTTCCTTTTGCACAACATTTCTGTCAGCGGGTATTGCCACTTCTATCAGTGTACATGTTTTTTTTTTATTATTATATCTGGTCTATTTGATAAAACTTCTCTGTCTGTGTGTACTGCTTGATTATTATTATTATTGTTATTATTATCATCATCATCATCTCCTTTATGCAGGGTATTTATGCTTATATTCCTGAGACAAACTATGTCCCTAGAGAATACAATTTTGCAGCTATTCTGTTGTTACTATTCATGTTGCTTATATCGTTAGTTCCAGTGTTGAACCTATTGTACTTTCATATTAGTATTTTCCAAAGTATTTATTATTATTATTATTGCCTTCATTGATTTTGTTAAAAGAATACATAATTGATAACAAAATGTAGAACGTGTACACAGAATTGATGAAACTCTGTTTAAGTGAGGGTGCCGTGTGATTGCAACTCCCACATGAAAGGGGACATACGGCAGGTCGGTTGACTTTGACCGTTCAGCTTGTCTCTTCTGCACTGTTTCAACCGTAGATAACTATAAAGCGTTGACTGTTATCTCTTGCCTCCTGCTGCTACTCTGGAAACAATTGTCTGATGGGATTACACGGTTTTGTCCTGGTACCGCGCCTTTTCTGCTCTGGAAGCCCATATCATCTGCATTCAATATAAGTTTAGTAAAAACGAGCTTCTTTATGAACTGTATAATGAAACGCGTAATAGTGGAGTGATAGTATGTTTTAAGCTAAGCGTATAGATTGCGAGGAATTTAGCGTACGGAAATGTGCGTATGAAGCAGTCAAGTCTGTTTCGGTTTTCGTCCTTGGAAGTTCAGTACATTTTGACTCGTATGTCGAATCTTTCAAACGTAATTTCATATTTATCAAAAGTCACATAATGTAGTGTAATATCACTGAAAATTCTTCTCTTTGTTGTGGTCATCTCCCTGTGCCTAGTAATGGAGTTCAGTTGATCCATATTACTTCCCCTTCTGTCTGAAACTGCATACTGATTGTGAGATATATTTATATTACTGTGTGGTAACTGAGAGAAAGAGAGTCTTAATCAGTGGTCGGGGTTCCACCAAGAAAGCCAGGGTTCGATCCTAAACCAGTCCATGTGGAATATGTGGTGGACAAGGTGGTAATGAGCTGGGTTTCTCCGAGTATTTCGGTGTTATCATGTCAGTTCCAATCCACAGATATTCCACACTCCATGCATTCATTTATAACGGCGCTACAAGATTCTAATTTTTGACAGTATCTTGTCTTAGTTTTCAGTGGAAAAATAAATATCGAAATTTATATATAAATTCATTTAAGTTGTGATATAATCTGTGGTTTTTGTTACATTGGTCTTTTAAAACCCTCTTACCTTATCTGATATGACATGGGGATTTTCTTTAAGAATTTTCCCAAATCGGTCACGAAATATAGGAATTACGTTTGTAGATTTATTTTCGTCCTTAAGTGAAAAACGAATGTCACTGAGAAGATTTTCACGAAACTCGTAATTCATGAAGGACATTTCTTTGTAAAACTCCTATAGCAGATTGTATGAAAATCAAAATTGGTCTCTAAAACTAAGTCACGTAGAGAGACAACTTGGTAGGCAGAAGAGCAAAAGTATGTAGTCTAGAAGTAAGACGTTTGTTTACCTCTTCAAAAATGTCCGAATAACTGAGATCTGCACTCTTTTTGGATTTTACGTAGCGTAGAATGGTACTGTCTTACCGACGCTTCGGGACTACCTACCGGTCCCTTGAAGATGGGACCGATAATTAGTCCCGAAACGTCGGTAAGAAAATAGCATTATACTCTCCATAAAATCCCAAAAGAACACATGTGTCATTTGTATCGCGGCGGAAGCCCAAAATCATGCAAACTGCTCAAACACCCTTCGTTCAGGGTTTCTTATACAGCACAGAAAGAAATACAACACAGCGCTGTAAGTAAATACACAGAAAAAAGAAGCATTTGTTTTAAAGCTTGTATTTCTTGATAATTCAGTATACTCGTTTGTAATGGAAAAGGGTTCAATAGTAATAAATATATAATTGTGCCCCTAGACTGTATACAAGCTATTACTGATTTTCTGCCGAGGGTCTGTGGTCCCCTAAGCCGTAATATCCTCGTTGTTGTTATCACCACCGGCACACGATAATTCTGATTGCTTATTACTTACAGTACAATGATTCCCACACGGTCCTAAGCCACAACAGCTGCGGTCTGGTTCGTTAGCCGCCGCTGCTACAAACACAATCACCACCATCTTCACCGATGTCAAGAAAGCTATTACCACTCTCATGAATAAACTTAAGACTTGTAATTAATAAGAAAATTCGGGACTTTTTTTAGTCACGGTTGACGAACCTCTAAGTTGCAGTCCTTTTTTTACGGGTGATTTGAGAAATCGAATTTATCTTGTGGTGTCGGAGGTTGTTTTAATTGCCCATGTTTAATGGAAATTCACGTTCAGTCTAACGCTTGTTTATTATACAAAAAAGGTAAAGTGATCCTGTTACAAGCCCGGTGTGGCCCAGAGGGTGGGTAGAGGTATAGCTCTACTCTTCCATGACTGCGGCACTAGAAGGGGGTGAGTGGTCAGCATCACGCCCCGGTCGCACTTTACACCCGGGAAAGACCCCTTACCCATTATACAGGAGACTGGATGGGCCCCAGGTTCGGTATGGACGAGCGGAAAATCTCGTACTCACCGGGATTCGATCCCGGACCGTCCAGCCCGTAGTCAGTCGCTATACTGACTGAGCTACCCGGCCCAACTTTATTATATAAACAACTTAAAAAACAACGCTACATATTTCGGCTTATTCAAAGCCTGATGATGGCTTCAGTAAGTCGAAACATGTAGCGTTGTTCTCATAAATTGTTTTACAATTATACTTCTATTTTTGTTTTCCTGTGGCGCTGCGGCCCAACGCGGGCCATGGCCTCCTCATTCTTGGGGTTTCTAGATCACACACAACGACGCATCACATTCGGTAGGACTTCTCTGGACGAGTGATCAGCTCGTCGCAGAGACCTCTACCTGACAACACACAACACCCACAACAGACAAACATCCATGCCCCCAGTGGGATTCGAACCCACGATCTCAGCAGGCGAGCGACCGCAGACCCGCGTCTTAGACCGCGCGACTACTGGGATCGGCATTATACTTCTATTAATCATTGAAAAATACACAATGGGTTGTCTCACCTAATAATTAATCGCTGAAGTTTTGCAGTCGGCGGATAAAAATACAGATTGAGAATGTAATGATTTGGTCGTGGAATATTTTACTATTTCTCTTTGAATTCTTCTCAGGAAACCAAGAAGTTTCAGTCCCCACTTCCCGCGTGCAGGTCTGCCACTACATGAAATTTTCGATGACTTGGACAAGAAAATTGCGTTGATGCAGCGGCTTACCAGGATTTACGCCATAACATAGAAGGACGTCACCTGTACACAGACTTTCCTTGGACATTTGATAATTATTCGCCTATTCAGGGTTTCCTTTCGACATGACACAAACGACATTAGAAACCCAATTCTTTTAACTAAGCTTGCAAATAGTGGAATGCCGATTAACAAATTTAGTTACTGCCACAGTCCAAAGAATAATAATGTGATTTCAGGCTTCCGCCACGGTATAAATGAGGTCTTTTGGGCTGTTGCATAGCGTTGACTGGGGCACGCGGTGACGCAGTTGGTTGAGGCACTGCGGTACAAGCCGGAAGGTCGCGAGTTCGATTCCTGATGGTGTCATTGGAATTTTTCATTGACATAATCCTTCCGGCCGCATTATGGCCCTAGGGTCGACTCAGTCTCTAACAGAAATGAGTACCAGTAATATTTCCTTGGGAGGGGGTAAAGGCGGCCGGTGCGTAGGGCTGACAACCTTACCACCTTCATGTGCAGACTGTCTTGAAATCTAGGAGCCTCAAACTCCTGGAACCCTCTAGGCCTGTCCAGGCCTGTAATGGGATTACTTTACCTTTTAACTTTACGTAGCGTTGATTAGTATTAGTTACAGAAGTTTCGACACGGCCTCTCTTTCCAGTCTTCATGGTTTAAGCATTCCACGAAGATTTACACTGCCTGACCCTCGAATTTGGGAACGATTGGCTGTCCCGTAACGTCGGTATATAACTACAAATCTATGCTGCGTAACATTACTGAAGAGTGAAGACCTATAGGATAGTATAGTTTAACTTTTTGCGTAGAAAGCAAAATGGCAACTTGTAGCTATCACGTCACTTCCTAACTTGTTCAGAATTTTTAGTTGCCTGTTATGTCGAACCGGTGTGTACAAACTGCACCCTATATCTGCCGGTACCGAACTCTCAGACTGGTTCACATCATCTTAACCTGTATCTCTGAAGTTTCACGTTAACTTTATTGTCTCATTTTAGCCAATTGTTTCCAAAGATTCATATTTTTGGTGATTCCAGTATGAAGTCTGTTAACTTCACACATATTGCATTACCCACTCGCACGTTTGGGGCCAGCGGTTGCACAGTGGTTAAGGTGCTGTGCTACAAATCGTAAGGTCGCTGGTTCGATCCCAGCTGGTGTCATTGGAAGTTTTTATCGACAAAATCCTTCCGATCGCACTATGGCCCTGGGGTTGACTCAGCCTCTAACAGAAATGAGTACCAGGAGCATTTCCTAGGGGTAAAGGTGGCCAGTGCTTAAAGCTGACAACCTTACCACCATCCTGTGCCGCTGTCATGAAATCTGGGAGCCTTAACTTCCTGGAACCCTCTGGGCCACTCCAGGCCTCTAAATGGGACTACTATACCTTTACTCGCACGTTTAGTGTCGTCTAACGGAAGTGTTGTATTGTTCCTGAATCATATCAGGAACTCCTCGATAGACTCTCCTCCCATATAGTACCATAATGAATTACTTCGTATCTTTTTATTCCAGCCAGGTATTTCCTGTAACACTACCTCCACATAAGTCATGGAAGCTACACTGTATAGAGGAAAGTCGGGTAAGAGTGCGCGTCTAGATTTTTTGCTTCATTTAACCAAAAGGCTGTTGTAATGTAAAAAAGATTATGTTATGATTCCTATACTTTTACTAGTTTTAATTTTTATATTAATTGAGTTCATTAAAAAACAAAAATTAAACTGGTTAGACCATGTTTAATGCATGGCTGAGGATAATATTTTACAGAAGATTAAGAGATGGAAACCCATGTCTAGAAGACCAATTAAAGCAGTCCCGTTACAGGCCCGGAGGGGCCCAGAGTTTTCCAAGAAGTTAATGTTCCCAGATTTCGTGACAACGGCACAGCATGGTGGTAGGTTCTAGAAGACCAATTGGAAGACCTAAAATACGTTGGAAAGATGACGTTCTGGAAGATATAAAGAGCATAAACATAAGAAATTGGAAGAAAGTAGCATAGAGTAGAGATAGTTGAAAGAAAGTGGTTGAGCAAGCCAGAACCTTATACTGGTTGTAGCGCTTTAGAAGAAGAAGAAGAAGAAGAAATTTTTATACAACATAGAATTTTACCTACAAAATATTTTACACTTTAACTACAATGTACATGTATTTACACTAGTAATTATATCCACCTCTAAAATTTCAGCGTGACAAATACCTATTGCACGTATGCAGTGTTGAGATACTCCTGATGATGGACAGTGGACCTGTCCGAAAAATGTAGATTACGTTATTAAATAAATTTAAAAAATAATGCGTCTCGTTGGCTTCTATTATAAGAATATATAACGATTCCTATTTTATTTGGGAACATATTTAAATTTGTTAGAAACCTCAAAAATATTGAGACAATTTTGCAGAGCCTCTGAAATGAGAAAGTGCACAATGCGTAATTTTGTACACCCTGGCGGGTAGTAGGGTAAGTGTAGGCATGCTTGCAGTGACAACAGGTACATTTAGCAGTTCCTTCGTCACTTGTACAGGCTTTGTGTCACCACTCGGAGCACTGACCACATGTGATCCAGTACTCGGCTGTAGGTTCTTCACATACATCGCCACAGCCGTGACAGTGAATAGTGATCTGAGATGAGAATTGCTTCTTTGTTAACGAGGATGACTTTCACGGTATTGATGGTTTTGGAAAATCGTCTTCTCTTGGAACGTTGAGAATAATCATCGCTGCTGTTCCTAGTTTCTTTTCTTCATTTGTCACTCTCTATTTTTCCTTTCGCTCCAGCAATTCTTGTAAGGTGAACCTGACAATATTTCTGACTTTCTTGCTGCATTTCTTTCTTTTAATATTCTGCCAGCATTTGGTAACAGATGCATTTTGAGTACACTATCTGTGACTCTTTGTATTTCAGAGTAGATCCACCTGGAATAGGAACAGAGCCGCTAGTAGATTCTGAAATGTGCCATCCCCGTTGTGTGTAGTAATGAAAAGGTAGGGTAATTAAGTCAATAACACAACAATGTATATCTAATTGATGTTTATTAGAAGCTGATGAAAACTACATGTTTCGGCCAACATTAGCCATCATCAGGTTTTTCATCCGAAAGAATTGTATGCATATACTGTATGCCATGTTTAACTCCAAATCCTCGATGATGAGATCTGAACATCGACACGCGGCTGCATGCTTTATATAAGCACTCTTACAGCATACAGTTCTTTCGGGTGAAAAACCTGATGATGGCCAATGTTGGCCGAAACATGTAGTTTTTATCATTTTCTAATAAACATCAATTAGATATACATTGTTGTGTTATTGACTGTAATTACCCTACCTATTAACTGCTAGTAGATTTTGATGATGATGATGATGATGATGGTGGTGGTGATGGAACTGGTCCATTCAGACAGATGGAAACGGCCTGAATATTCCCTTCCTATGTTGTTAGATTTTCAGGGTTTTCTTCATAACTATCTGTTAAATTCTAAAAAAAAAAAAAAAAAAAACTTGTCACTGCATTCTATTAAATCCAGTAATTCTGCCCTTGCTCCACTGTTCTAGAAGGCGAAGAGCTAACCCATGTGTCTTGCAAAACTCTCTCATCCAATATTTCCAAAATTTTTTTTTTTTTTTTATTGAATGTGACTAAGTAAATTTCAAAGTTTCTTTGCTCAAACTTTTTTTTTTATTTATGTAGAGATGGTTTACACAACCCGTGTTTCACCAATAGGTATATCACGGGATATTTACAGAGAATGAGTACAGAACTCTAACCAGTGTACGAATATCAACTTAAAAACTATAAGGCAAACTAAAAAGATTGAGTTTAAAACGCTACAGACAAAGCATGATATCTTGAAGACAATGTGAAGGAAGTCAAATCTTCTGTTAACTTATATACATAAATTTGTACACAACAAGAAGAAGAAATAAAACATCTTTGTACTGACAAGAAAAGCAGAAAAGTAATTTAGCCTTGAAGGTTCCAGTCAGTGTTGCGGTCAGTATGTTGTTTTGGAGTTGTTATGGAGTTTGATTGCATTTCTGTTGTTCTTGGAGTGAGTGTAGGATGTTTATGAGGAAACTTGTGACGCCGACGGTATTTATGTGATGTGATGTGATGTGATGTGATGATGCTCAAACTGTTTATCAGTACATAAAACTTGTGTCCTAATCCTGGCAGTGTTTCGCAAGTTATTTCTCCATTTCGACTGTAAAGACGTTTCCCGAACCTTCCAAGTGAAATGGTAATTATGTCCTAAAAGCACAGAATGTTTCGAGGGACACCTTAAAAATTAAGCATGTTTGTTTCAGTAACCACAACATATCTTTAGCTATATTTAGGCCAGACATTTGTATGGCCCACTTTAACCGTAAAATTACGAATTACATCACATCAAGTTTATAGCCGACTGTTAAATTTGTGGAAGGAATGACGCTGGAAACCGAACGTCATATTCTGACTGCCACTTCTTGTGCTCTCAGAATCTTCGAAACAAAAGATATTTTTTCAAGTACTTTAGGACTTTAAGCCTTTTTTCGCAGGGTACGTTCATTAGTTCCGAGAGTCTTTGAAAACTGTTGTCGACTTTTACCACTGACTTGTCTCCTGTTCTCTTCTTTCATCTTTTCTTGCGTATATGTTAACTTTTGCTCTGTTTTTCTTTTGTATCTTTCCATTTTCTTATCCTATAAATTTTCTTAAACATGTGGTATAATAGATTCATGAAAACAGAAAAGAAATACAGAATAATTATTTGGGAGATCAAGAGTATATGCATACTCCTGGTCTCCTTCTTCTTGCATTCTCTTACCCTTGCACACTTAATCAGCATGACCGCCAGCAGAGACAAGTACTTCCTTGATAAGACGTTCCTTTTATATCACACAACAGTAGGTGTAATGTGAGTTTCCTGTCAGTGTATTGCGAATTGCCATTAAGTAAACAATAACGCCATTATGGCTTCATCTAGTTGTTAGAAATATTACATTTTAAACACTAAATCTTATTGAAAGACAACAATAAAATTCGTTGTTTCATTCAGACGCAACAATATTTTATTTTTTAATTTGTTGGCCAATAAGTTAAACAATAAAATATTTTATGCGTATTGGACCGTGCATCATCTTGATATTTGAATAAAGGTTGACCAACTAGATGACACTTGCTTTATTATATATTGCTCAACATGTTTCAGACGTTAATACGTCCATCTTCAG
>Ga0131853_10010176_pt1 | contig 17205 bp, 14 predicted proteins | sample TergutLab28metaG_FD_92764 | JGI IMG/M metagenome (GOLD analysis project Ga0131853, IMG submission 92764) | Labiotermes labralis P1 segment gut microbial communities from Petit-Saut dam, French Guiana - Lab288 P1 (version 2) (version 2) | ecosystem: Host-associated > Arthropoda: Insects >... | reverse complement strand
TCCATCACCACCATCCACCGTGCGCCGTCGGCCTCGGCCTTCTGAAGCCCCTCGACCACGGCTCCCGACAACCCGCCAATCGGTTCGGTGCGATGGATCATTAGCACCCGCAACGATGCAGTTTCCGCCACCTGCTCGATGATCTGCGGAGTGTCGTCCTTCGAGTCATCCACAAATAAAACGGTCGAATCCGCTGGGAGTGCATCCCCCAGGCGACGCACCAATTCAGCAACGTTCGGCCCCTCGTTGAATGTGGGGACAATAACCGTTATGGGCAATGGGGTGTAAGTGTCAGTCATCAGGTTCCGTTGTTGTCAAATAGAGAGGTCACAGAGCTGTCCTCGAAAACCGTGCGAATGGCACGAGCCAGCATTGGTGCTATAGACAATACGGTAAGTTCGGCGAAACGTCTGGCAGAATCGATGGGCAGCGTGTCGGTCACCACCACTTCTTTAACCCCGGACTCGTGCAAACGTTGCGCGGCGGGTGGCGAGAGTACGCCGTGGGTGGCGGCGATGGTCACCGACTTGGCGCCCGCGCCGAGTACCACCTTGGCCGCCTCGGTGATGGTGCCGCCGGTGTCGATTAAATCGTCTACGAGTACGCAGTCTCGGCCCTGCACGTCACCAACCACGCGGTTGGCGTGTGATTGGTTGGGGCGGGTCACGTCGCGGGTTTTGTGTACAAAGGCCAGCGGGCAGCCGTCGAAGGATGTGGCCCACTGCTCGGCTACCTTGATCCGCCCGGCATCTGGGGAGACCACGCAAACGTTGGTCAAATCGACGCGGGTGCGCACGTAATCCACCAGCACGGGCATGGCCTCTAGGTGGTCCACCGGCATATCAAAGAAGCCCTGAATCTGCGGGGAGTGCAGGTCGATGCTCATCACGCGGTCGGCCCCAGCCGTGGCCAACAGGTCGGAGACCAGGCGGGCCGAGATAGGCTCGCGGCCCCGCGACTTCTTGTCCTGTCGGGCGTAGGCCAGGAATGGAATCACGGCGGTGACGCGGCCCACGGATGCGCGCTTGGCGGCATCCAACATCAACAACAGCTCCATCAGCGACTCGTTCACCGGGGTGGCGTTCGGCTGAATGATGAACAGGTCGGTACCGCGAATAGACTCGCCATACCGCACGTAGGTTTCCGAGTTAGCGAAGTCGTAGGTAGTGGTGGGCAGCAGGTCGATATGCAGCTCACGGGCGATGGCCTCGGCCAACTCCGGGTGCGATCTACCCTTGGCGACCATGAGTTCGCGGTCGGGCGCGGAGTGGATCGATAGGTTCATCTTCGCTTCAGTCCTCACTCGGGTTGGCGGCGGAGTCAACGCTAGTGCCTGGGATGGCGGCTTGCCCGCCCGTGGCGCCCTTTTGCGCCGTAGCAGCTGACGCAGCCTCGGTGTCGGCCCGGTTTTTTGCCACCCAGTCGGGCAGTTGCGTCTGTCGGGCGCGGCCAATGCCTAGCGCACCAGGGGCCACGTCCTCGGTGATAACGGAGCCGGCAGCGGTGTAGGCACCATCCCCGATGGTGACGGGTGCCACCAGCACGTTGTCGCTGCCGACGCGTGCCTGCACGCCGACATGCGTGCGATGCTTTTTCACGCCGTCATAGTTGGCGACGATGGTACCGGCGCCAAGGTTGGCGCCCTCCCCGATGGTTGCGTCTCCCACGTAGCTCAGATGCGGCACCTTGGCGCCCGCATCGATCTGCGCGTTCTTGACCTCGACGAAGCCGCCGATCTTGCCGCCTGCGCCGAGCGTGGTGCCGGGGCGTAGGTAGGTGAAGGGGCCGACGGTGGCGCCCTCACCGATTACCGCAAGCAGGGCCTGCGTGCGGGTAACGGCGGCCCCGGCGCCCACCTCGGTATCGGTAAGGGTGGTATCTGGACCGATGATGGCCCCGGCGGCGATGGAGGTGGCGCCGTGTAGCTGCGTGCCGGGCAGCAAGGTGGCGTCGGCTTCAAGGTCAACGTCCACATCGATCCAGGTGGTGGCCGGGTCCACGACGGTAACGCCTGCCCGCATCCACTCTTTAACGATGCGGCGGTTAAGTTCGCGACCGAGCGCGGCTAACTGCACGCGATCATTGACGCCCGCCACCAACATCTGATCTTCCGTGACGACGGCCCCAACCCGGAGTCCAGCCGCGCGCGCGTGGGCGATCACGTCGGTCAGGTACATCTCGCCCTGATTGTTGTCGCGGGTGGCGGCGCTCAGGCCCGCCCGCAGGATGGCGGCATCGAAAATGTAGGTGCCGGAGTTGATTTCCCGAATCTCACGCTGGGCGTCGCTGGCGTCGCGATGCTCAACGATGGCCGTAACGCTGTCATCAGCGGCCCGGACGACGCGGCCATAACCGGTCGCGTCGTCAAGCATGGTGGTCAGGAGGGTGACGGCATTGCCCTCGGCGCGGTGGGCATCAAGCAGCCAGGCGAGGGTTTGGCCATCGAGCAGCGGCACATCACCGGAGATGACGGCGATGGGGCCAGTCACATTGGTCGAAACCACCTCGTCCAGCGCTATCAGCGCGCATTGTGCGGCGCGCCCGGTGCCGGGCACATCATCCTGATCGGCGATCACCGCGGGCGGGTGGAGGGCGCGCGCCTCGGCGGCCACCTGATCGCGCTCGTGACGCACGACGACGGCTAGGTGTGTGGGGTTAAGGAACTTCCCGGCGGCGATAGCGTGACCTAACAGGGAGCGTCCGCCGATTCGATGAAGCACCTTGGCGGTACTCGACTTCATCCGGGTGCCCTGGCCGGCGGCGAGGATAACAACCGCCGCCACCGGCGACTCAGTATTTGTCACGCTCCGCCCCCAGGACTCGAACCTGAACTAAGGGCACCAAAAACCCCTGTGCTGCCAATTACACCAAGGCGGAATGGCCTGCCGACGCGTCAGCGCCGCGCAACCCGGCATCCATTGTGCCAGGTTATTTCCGCCACCGCCGAATCCTCCCCACCCGAAACCCTGCACACCCCTCGCCATCCTGCGCAACCACCCTGCCCTCCGGCAACATAAACCAAGGTGCAGCGGCACCCTTCTGAGCCGGAAGCACCGATAAAAGGGGGAGCCAAGGTTCACTTTTATGGGTGCCAAGGGTTCTTAGAGGTTGGCCTAATCCGGCAGCTGCGCCAGGCGCTTTTCTAGCCAGCGGTCCCGGACGAGGGTGCCAGCGCGCAGGCCGCGCAGCAGGCGACCGACGCTTAGGCAGCGGTCGCGGTACGTCCGCTCTAGGGTGCCGTCTTGCAGCCGCTCATAGTCGGCTCGCCAATGCCAGCCGACGGCCGCGTCCAACTCTGTGTTGGCCGCCAGCGCCGCACCGCCGACGGCTATCTTGCGGCTGAACTGCGCCCATGAGCGCAGTTGTGCGTGCAGAATGAGGATTGGCTCATCGTCCGCTAGCCGCCCAAGCCTCGGCCCGGCCGCGCTGTGGTTGCCCATTGGTACCTCCACCTGCGAATCGGCTCGGTGGCAAACCTTCGGGCCGAGCGGCCTTCCCCGCTCTGAAACTGTGTTGAGGTTGCGCCAGCGCAACCGTCGCGGCCAATCCGTAAAACCAGCGCCCCGGCTCGGAAAGCCCACCAGGTCTTGCCGCCAAGCCCGCACCATGCCTACCTCATCGGGCAGCTCAGCCAGCACATCTACCAGCCGTCGCGAACGATCCTTCGGCACCCAAAACTCGTCACCATCTAGATTTATTACCCAATCGGCGCCGTGTTCAGTGGCGGCGCGGCGGGCCATTGCAGTCACCCACTGCGCCTGCCGGAACTCATCGCCGGGTTCCTGGATCAATGTGGCCAGACCTCGCCGCGCATAGCTCTCGATAATTTCAACCGTGCCATCGGTGGAACCAAGGTCGGTAACCAGAACATGCGCCGCGCCCTGATCCAAGTGGTGAGCAATGTTGGCCCCAACCACATCCACCTCGTCGCGCACGAGCAGCGTCACCACGAGTTTCATGCCATCTCCCTTAGCAGTTGCAGCGCGATCTTGTAGGCCTCTTCGCCCTCAGTTGCCCGATGTACCCCCGGCAGCCCAGAGGTCCAAGCGTCGAGCGTGCCGGAGACCTTGCCATTGGAATTGTTCAGCACAACATGGGGAATACCAGCCAACACGCTGAAAATGTGGCCGTGCAGCTTGTTGGTGACCACCACTTTCGCCGTACTCAGGTAGTCGAAGCCGCGTCGCACCCAACGCGTCGCCAGCGGATCATAGGTGATGGCTGCGACCCGATGTGTGACGCCCGCCCAGCGCGACTTCGGATTCCATTTCTGCTGGATGCAGCGGTTGGCCGCGAGCGCCCACCGGCCCCGGCGATCCCAGTTGGCCTCATCCTGTGCCTGACCGTCAATCCAGTCCAATCGACGCACACCTGGCACTTCGGGCGTCCAGTAATCGACGTGTTCGGGCATGTGTGAACCCCAGGTCATCCAAAGCACGTCGTACTGTGGTGGCCCCAGGCGGAAGGACCGCAGCTTGGCGTCAAGTTGCAGGGCGAGTACATGATCTGGGGAAAGTCGCGGCTCGATGCCCAACTGCGTGCGCGCTCGCTCGACGGAAATGTGTTCGCGCACCATTAGTCGAAAGTCGGGGTGGGCGCGGGCAAGATCGCCGAAGGTCGCTGCGTTGGCTGGATCGCGAAAGTCGATGGACTGTGGCAACTGAATGATGGGATTGTCGCGCATCTCGGTCAACACGCGAACGCGAGTGCTCTGCTGTCCGGCGTAGGTGTCACCCAGGGAGCCGCCGCCGTTAAGCAGAATCGGGGCATCATCGAGCGCCCGGCGAGCGGCCAACGCGTCGAAATCCCACCACGCGCTGCGATAAGTGATGCGCACGCCCAGACTGCGGAGTAATTGCTGAGCGGCCAACCACAGCGCCGGATCGCCGGGGTTGCCGTGGTTGGGGAAGTTCACCAGGCCGACGCGGGTGGCTCCTCCTAGGGTTTCGCGCAGCGCCTCGCGGGCCTGTGTCCTAAGCGGGATGACTGCCTGGGATGCTGCCGCTGAACTAGACTCGAAACTCACTTTGCCCACTCTAGCCGGAATCCTCATGCCTCTTCCCGAATCAGCGCCACTCCCGAGAGCTGCCGTGGTGGGCGCCCGCGGCTTCATCGGCCGAGCGCTTTGTGCGAAGTTTGACACGCTGAATGTACCAGCGCTGCCGTTGGATCGGGGCGATCTCGACTCACCCGATGCGGTGGTCCGGATTGGTGAGTGCCGCACCATCTATTGGGCGGCCTCGACCATCAATCCCGCTATCGCTGTCGACGAGCCAGAGCGGGTGGCGGTGGATCAGGCCGCGTTTAGCGCGTTTCTGGATCTATTAGCTAAGTTGGCTTCACCACCGCAGGTGGTGTTGCTCAGCTCGGGTGGCACCGTCTATGGGCGCGACATCCCGCCATTCACGGAGGACACCCCCGCGCGGCCCGATACTGCCTACGGGCGAGCCAAGCTAGACCTGGAACGAGAGCTGTCCGTGCGGCCACTGCCGCAGGTGATTGCGCGCATCTCGAATGCTTACGGGCCGGGACAACGCCCGGCGCGCGGCCAGGGGGTTATCGGCTACTGGCTTTCGGCGGTGGCTGCGAGACGCCCGTTGCGGGTGATCGGCAGCTTAGATGTTGTGCGCGACTATCTCTACATTGACGATCTAGTGACGGCGCTAGTCGCGCTGCATGAACCCGACAATTCACCGAATCTTTTGAACCTGGCCTCTGGGGTACCGACCACGCTTCGTGAGGTGCTGGCCACTATCGCTAGTGTCACTGGCGTCGAGCGTCCAAAGATCGAGCTAGTCCCGCAACGCGACTTCGACTTGGATGAGGTGTGGCTAGATGCCACCCTTGCGTACCAAACCCTAGGGTGGAAACCGCAGACCAACCTTGCGACGGGTATCGCGGCTACCTGGGATTGGGTAGTTTCGACAAATTCAACCTCCGGAGGTTAGAGCAGTTCCTCGAAGCCGGATTCGCGAACGGCGTCTACCACGTCCTTGAGTTGTTGGGCGCGGGCGCGGGTGGTGATGAGCAGGGCGTCGGGGGTGTCCACCACCACTAGATCGTCCACGCCGAGCAGGGAGATGACCCGCCCGGAGTTGGGCACCACCACGGTGCCCCCGGCCTCGATGCGGATTACATCGCCGACTCCTCCAGAACACGCCGCCGGGTCGCCTACCACCTTGTTGCCTCGTTCATCGATGGCGGGCAACAGTCCGGCCAGGGAGTTGAAGTCACCGATGTCGTCCCAGGCGAAGGTGCCGGGCACTACGGCCACTCCCCCGGCGGCGGCCACCGGCTCGGCGATGGCGTGGTCGATGGCGATCCTCTCCAGGCCGGGCCAGACGCGAGCCATAACCTCGCTGCGAGCCGGGGTATCCCAGGCGGCGGCGATCTCGATAAGCCCGGCGTGCAGCGCGGGCCGCTGCTCGGCGAGGTGCCCAAGCAACACGGACGTGCGGGTGATGAACATTCCGGCGTTCCAGCGGTAATCGCCGCTGGCCACGTAGGCACGGGCCGTGGCCGCATCGGGCTTCTCGGTGAAGCCAACCGCGTGCAGGGCCGTCGGCGCATCCGCAACCCCAAGCGGCGCGCCAGACTGTACGTATCCAAAGGCCACCGACGGGCGGGAGGCCGCGATGCCAATAGTGACCACATAACCTTCGCGAGCGGCGGCGACGGCCTCCCGCACTGTCGCCTCAAAGGCACGCTTTGAGTTGATGATCTGATCGGCGGCGAACGAACCGACGATGACATCGCCATGCCGCTGCTGAAGCACGGCGGCAGCCAGGCCGATGGCCGCCATCGAGTCGCGTGGCGAGGGCTCAGCGAGTACATCGGCGTCGCCAAGCTGCGGTAACTGCTGACGACAGGCGGCAACGTGTTTCTCACCGGTGACCAACACGCAGGATGCGGCCAGCGGAGCCAGCCGCGCGAATGTGGCCTGAAGCAATGTCTGTCCCGCCCCGGTCAGGTCATGCAAGAACTTCGGGGCGCTCTGCCGCGATAGCGGCCACAGGCGAGTGCCCGCCCCACCTGCCGGAACGATCGCATAAAAGTCAGGAATCGGCGCAAGGGCCGCAGGCGAAGAGGTCATACGCCGATTCTATGTGCCCCGCACCCCGCGCAAACACGCCACCTGGCTGATTGAGTAGCGAGGAGGCCACCACTGCGGCAGGCACCCAACGCCATCCTGGGCTACCAACCCCTTTGCGCGTGATACCGCCGATCTGGGGCAGAATAGGGGGCTATAGGCCAGGTTTCCTGACCAACGAAAACCTCCCCGAAATCACGCGGATTTCGGGGATTGGGGCGGAGGATGGGGGATTCGAACCCCCGAGGGCTATCACACCCAACACGCTTTCCAAGCGTGCGCCATAGGCCACTAGGCGAATCCTCCTGGGTGCCAACGTGCGACTTGCGCAGCACGCGGCCCGGCAATGATACCGGACGTTGCCAGGACACGCCTACCGAGAGTGTCTTCAGCGGTGAGTTCGAGCATTTGTCGTGGTGTTCGAGCGCTCGGGCGCTCGAACAGGGCGACAAATGCTCGAACTCGCGAGGGGGAGGTAAGCTTGGTGGCGACCCCTCGTGCGGCGTCATCGTGAGGAACTCCCCCAGGGCCGGAAGGCAGCAAGGGTACTTGCGCTCTGGCGGGTGCGCGGGGGGTCTTTACGTACCCCAGGAGTCCGGTAGGTTTTAGTGTCATGCGCATTGGTGTACCAAAAGAGGCTGCCGCCGGGCAGCGGCTAGTGGCCGCGACGCCCGCAACCGTTGGTCGACTCTGCAAGCTCGGCTACGAGGTAGTGGTCGAGGCCGGGGCCGGAATTGGGGCGAACTTTAGCGACGACGCCTACCGCGAGGCGGGCGCCGACGCCGAGGCGGATGCCGCGGCGGCGTGGGGCGCCGACATAGTCATTGCCGTGGCCGCCCCTGCCCCCGAACAACTGGACTACCTGCGGGAAGGCACCGTACTGATCGCCCAACTATTCCCGGCCGCCCACCCCGAACTCGTCGAGACCTTCGCCGCCGAAGGCATCACCGCCCTCGCCCTAGATGCCGTGCCTCGCATCAGCCGCGCTCAGGCCCTCGACACGCTCTCCACCATGTCAAACGTTTCCGGCTACCGCGCCGTCATCGAGGCCGCCGTCGAGTATCAAGGCATGTTCACCGGGCAGGTCACCGCCGCCGGAAAGACGTCCCCGGCCAATGTGTTCGTGATCGGTGGCGGCGTCGCCGGGCTAGCCGCCATCGGCACTGCCGCCTCGCTGGGCGCTAACGTGCGGGCCTTCGACGTGCGCCCCGAAGCCGGTGAGCAGATCGAATCGATGGGCGCAACGTTCGTGCAGGCCAAGGCCGCCCAACAGGAGATTAGTGCCGACGGTTACGCCCGCGAGCTGACCGCCGCCCAGGAGGCCGCCACCGCCGAGATGTACGCGGCCGAATCTGCCAAGGCCGATATCGTCATCACCACCGCCCTAGTGCGGGGCCGCGCACCGCGCACCATTACCGCCGAGATGATCGCGGCGATGAAGCCCGGCTCCGTGATCGTTGACCTGGCCGCATCCGGCGGCGGCAACGCCGAGGCTACCGTGCCCGGCGAGCGCGTCGTCACCGAAAACGGCGTTATCGTGCTCGGTTACACCGACCTGCCCGGCCGAATGCCCGCTCAAACCTCCCAGCTATATGGCACTAACATCGTCAACCTGCTCACGCTACTCACCCCGGCCAAGGACGGCGTGGCCGTGCTAAACCTGGACGACGAGGTGCAGCGCGGCATGACCATCACCCACGAACACGAGGTGCTGTGGCCGCCACCGCCCGTGGCCGTTAGCGCGACCACCGCTACAGCAGTGGTTTCAACAGGCTCAACCACCCGCAGCGCTGAAGAGATTGCCGCCGAAAAGGCGGCCATCGCCAAGGCCCGCTCGATGCGGCAGCTGATCGGCGGGGCACTCGCGGCCACGCTGCTGGTACTAGCCGCCACCTTCGGCGAACCCGGCCTGCTTGGCCATCTAACGGTGTTCGCCCTGGCCGTCGTGATCGGGTTCTACCTGATTACCGGCGTGGCGCCGGCCCTGCACACTCCGCTGATGAGTCACACCAACGCCATCTCCGGCATCGTGCTGGTGGGTGCCCTGCTGCACATCGGCAGCAATAACCTCGCGGTCACCATCCTGGCCTTTGGCGCGGGCGTGGTGGCCGCCATCAACATCTTCGGCGGGTTCCTGGTCACCAGGCGCATGATCGCCATGTTCCGAAAGGACCCCTCATGATCGCCGCTCTTAGCGTCGTCTTCGTGCCCGCCGAACCTGATCGCCTGACCATGTTCGCCCAGGCCATCTACCTCGTGGCGATCCTGCTGTTCGTCCTGTCCATCGCCGACCTCTCCAAGCAGACCACCGCCCGCCGTGGCGTGCTGCTCGGCGCCACCGGCATCACGCTAGCCATTGGGGCCACCCTCGTGCTGGTGGTGCAGACCACCCAACGGCCCGTCGCGGTGACGCTTTCCCTGATCGCGGCAGTCTTGGCCATCGGTGCCGGAGTTGGCGCCTGGGCCACCCTGCGGCGCGAGATGACGGCCATGCCGCAACTCATCGCCATCCTCAACTCCTTCTCGGGCCTGGCCGCGCTCATCATCGGCTTCGGCGAGTTCCTGCTCAAGCGCTCCGTGCCCGACGCCGGGGGCGCAGCTCATCTGGTGGTGGTCGCCTTCGGCGCGCTGATCGGCGCCATGACCTTCTCCGGCTCCATCGTCGCCTGCCTGAAACTGGCCGGAAAGATGAGTTCGGCCCCCATCACCCTGCCCGGCCGCAACTGGCTAAACCTCGGCGGGTTCGCCGTGGCCATCGGACTCATTGCGGCCTTCGTTCTCGACCCGCAGGGCGTCGGCCTGACCATGCTGATTGCCCTCACTGCCGTGTCGCTGCTGCTGGGCTGGCATATGGTCATCGCCATCGGTGGCGGCGACATGCCCGTGGTCGTCTCCATGCTCAACGCCTACTCCGGCCTGGCCGCCGCGATGGCCGGTTTCATGCTTTCCAACAACCTGCTGATCGTCACCGGCGCCCTGGTTGGCTCCTCCGGCGCGATTCTTAGCCATCTGATGTGCAAGGCGATGGGCCGTTCCATCACCGCCGTCATCCTGGGCGGCTTCGGCTCCGGTGATGGGGTGGCGGTTTCGGCAGGCTCAACCGTCATTCAGGGCGAACATCGCGAGGTGGATGCCGCCGAGGTGGCGGCCATGTTGCGCGATGCCCGCTCCATCGTGGTCACCCCCGGCTATGGCATGGCCGTAGCCAAGGCACAGTTCCCGGTTGCCTCTCTCGTCGAGCGGCTGCGCGCCGATGGCAAGGATGTGCGCTTTGCCGTGCATCCCGTCGCGGGCCGCCTGCCCGGTCACATGAACGTGCTGCTTGCCGAGGCCAAGGTGCCCTATGACATCGTGTTGGAAATGGACGAGATTAACGACGACCTGGCAGAAGTGGACGTGGTGCTGGTGATTGGCGCCAACGACACCGTCAACCCGGCCGCCCTTGAAGACCCAACCAGCCCCATCGCCGGGATGCCGGTGCTAGAGGTGTGGCGGGCCGCCCAGGTGGTCGTCTTCAAGCGCTCCCTGGCCACCGGATACGCCGGGGTGGAGAACCCGCTGTTCTTCCGCGAAAATACCGCCATGTTCCTCGGCGATGCCAAGGTCAAGACCGAGGAGATCATCACCGCGCTCTAGGCCCACCCGCCACATCTGGATCAGCCGCCAGAGGGCCAGACCCAACAGCGCGACATACCCAAGATTACGCGCCGCCGCCAGAGTAATCATCCACACGTGGCCGTTTAGGAATGAGACATAGTCGAGAGGGAAAATGGCGTGAGTCAGCAACGCGACCCCCAGCAGGCCGACTGCCGGACCGAGCCAGAGGCGGCGCACCTGCGGGCCAGCCAGCGCCAGGCCCGCAGCGACGGGCGGGCCAATCCAGGCGGCGAACTGCGGCGAGCCAACCTTGTTAAACACGACCATCGCCAGCATCACGGCGTACGAGCCAACCAACAGCGCGTCGATAGTTAGCTCCGGACGCCGACGAACAACAAAGAAAGTCAACGCCAACAGAGCCAGTACGGAGACGATCAGGGCTACGTCCAGCACCGAGGCCACCGTCTCTACCGTCGGATATACCACTTCGATTGTCGCTATCGCCGGGTTGTTCTCGAACCTTATGTCCGGGTTCCAAAGGCGGGCGATGCTAAACGCAGTGGCCGCCACCGACTCCACTTGCAGGGATCGATTGTGTTGTTCCCCGAAGACGCCAAACACTCGGGTGCCTGCCCCGCCCAGCAGCGCCAGACCTACGATCACCGCGGAAACCACCGCCCCTGGCAACACAATCCGCCGCAACCCGTCCCGAACCGACCCGACACAGGTGGCCATAGCCAGCACAAGCACGCCAGGCACTATCTTGATCCAGGCGCCAATGGTTGCCAGCACCACGGCCAACTCGGGACGATGGCGGATCTCCACCCAGGCGACCAGCATCAGCGGGGCGATCACTCCCTCAAGCCGGGTGACCCAGATCGGGCCGAGGGCCGCCAAGAAGGCCAGCCACCACCAGGCGGCAACCCAGCCGCGCGGCGAGGAAACTGTCAGGCGCCACAAGGCCACAGCGCTCAGCCCATATACCAACACGGTCCAAAGCACCTGGTAGGCGTCCGTCGTCGAGTTACCCAGCGTCGGGAGAGTGAGCGGCACTATCGCGCCAATCGGGTACACCCAATCGAAATCCAGCACCGGCCAGTAGCCGTACTCCAAACCTCGTCTGGCCCACCCCTCATACCGATCAACGTAGTTGAAGGTTCCCCACCGAAACGACATGCCCTGCAAGGTCAGCCACAAATGCACAAAAATAAAGCCGACGGCGATGGCCTTGCCGGAGCTAAGAATTTGCAGCAGCGAGGCTGCTGCCGGGTTCGAGGAGATCTCAGCAAAACCGGCCGGTGGCTCAACGGACGAGGCGATGGGGGCATCACCGGAGTGATCGGCAAGGTGGTCGGTAAGGCGATCAACAACGCGATCGGCAATGCGATCAGCAATCTCAATCTCGACGTCGGTCAGCGAAGATTCTTTTGGTGGCATCATGTTTAGTGGTTCTTGTTGGCGTTATGGGCGTTGACAGTGATCTGCTCTAGGCGCCAGACGGCGATGCCCAGCAGGGCGACGAGCAGAATGTTGCGCACGGCTGCCACCCAGATCATCCGGGCTTCGCCGCCGATGAACTCCCCATAGGCGATGGGATAGATCAGGTGGGTAAGCAGGGCGATGCCCAGCAGTCCGGCGGCTGGAACGTGCCAAAGGCGGCGCGCTGTGGGGCTGGCTAGCGCTATGCCCGCAGCGACGGTGGGGCCGATCCAGGCGATGAATTGCGGCGAACCCACCTTGTTGAACACGATCAACGCCAGCGTGATCGCGTACGCGCCGAGCAGGAACACGTCCATCGTCAGATCGGGGCGGCGGCGGGCGGCCAGGAAGATCATCACGCCTAACCCGAGTACGGCCAGGATCAAGACGGTGTCGAGCGCCGAGGCCACCGCGCCCGCCACGCCACCGGGCACCTCAAAGGTGAAGATTTCGGTGTTGAACTCAAACCCAGGGGATTCACCCAGCCTGGCCAGGCTAAATGATGTGGCTGCCACCGATTCGGCCTGTAGCGATCGTCCTTGCTGTTCCCCGAAAACGGACAGCGCTCGCCCCCCCGCCCCGCCGAGTACCGCCAGGCCCACCACCGCCACGGACACGGCGACACCAGGGAATAGCACGCGCATCGTCAGGGCACCTAGAGAGCGCTCTCGATCAGCCGTCGATTTACTTTGGCAAAAATCGCGCAGCCAGCTGGCGCTTGCCGCCAGCGCCAGGACGACTGCACCGGGGGCAATCTTGATCCAGGCACCAAAGGTGGCAATGGCCACGGCCAGTGCGGGCCGACGCCGGGCCTCGACGAGCGCGATCAGCGCGATTGGGGCGATCACCCCTTCAAGCCGACCCATCCAGATCGGACCAAGCACTGCCAGGAACGCTAGGTACCACCAGGCGGCAAGCCAGCCCCGCTCCGAGGCCACTACCAGCCGCCACAGGGCCAAGGCACTAAGCACGCACAACATCACAACCCAGCGCGCCTGGTAGGCATCCTGCGTGTCATTTCCGAGTGCGGGCAGCGTGATTGGCAGCAGAGCGCCGGCCGGATACACCCAATCAAAATCGAGCACCGGCCACCGGCCATGATCGAAGCCAATGCGCGCCCACCACTCGTATAAGGTGACATCGCCGAAGATTTCGGGACGATAGTGAAAGGCTCGCCACACAATCCAGGCGTGCGTCACCACGAAGCCGATGGCAATGGACCACCAGGGGCGCAGCAACCTTTCTAGGTTATCGATCAACCCGCGGGTGTCGAAGGAGAGGGCAGCATCATCGGCAACCTCATCGAGAATGTTAATTTCAGACACCGCCCCATCGTGCCAGATGGTGACGGTAAAACTTGGTTACCTGGCCCGCGTTGCCTGGTTTAGTTCGTGGCCTCTGGGGAGGGGAGTACCGTAAGTGAGGGGCCAGGCAGCGGAATTAGTCGGTTGGCAGGCAGGCAATCGTCGGCGTTAGTCATGGGCACATTGGGGAAAAGGTTGACGACATCCTCGGCCAACGGCTCCTCGTATACGCCACCCAGCACCAGGTCCACGGTCTCAACTTCCCGGTCATCAAGCACCAGGCGAATCGAAGAGAACTGAGCCGCGACGGTATAGGCGGCGATGATCCCACGCTCACCGAAGCGCAGCTCGGTGTACCGAAGACGGCCAGGGAAATCGCCGATTTCCGAGATCTCAAAGCCGCGCCGTTCCAATATGGTCGCGTTCGCGTGGGCCAATCCCGCAACATTTGAGGCGTTAAGGATGCGCAGGTCAATCTCGGAGTAGGGAATCGGGTATGGCTCACTGTCATTGAGGGGGTCGTCGCCACCGGCGCGCGGCAGGCAAGGTGGCGTGGTGGTCGCATCGGCGCGCGGTTGGCTGAACTCGCGCCCGAACGGCGATTCGATCACCCCCAGGTACATTGCCAGCGCCCCGAGGCCCACAACAATCACGGCCACCAGGAGTACACCGAACACGACCATTTGCCGTTCGCGCTCACGACGACGACGCACAGAACGGGCAGATTTGGGACGGATGGCACTCACGAGCTGAGAAACTACCGTCCATCTGTCACACTTAGCAACCATGAGCGTCGTGTCTGAGAATGCCCGTTTGAATCTACAGCTTGCCGACTTCGCCCAAAACGTGGGCGGCAAGACCAACATCCTGGGGGGAAACATCCAACTATTGGGCTTCGATCCGGCCAAGCGCACGACGGCCCGGTTCGCGCTAGTGGCGCAGGTGGAGCTGGATTCCCTGTTCTGCCCGGCGGACTTTACCGTCGAGATTTCGCTGCTTGATGTCGATGGTCAGCCGGTGCCGCTGCCCGCCGGGGCGGCTATGGCCGAGGGTACCGCGCCCAAGTTCTTCCGCATCTCGCAGCCAGCGCGCATCGAGCGTCCGGCGGTGCCACGCATGGCCGCGTTGCCCCCCTCGATTCCCGGAAATGTGGGCATAGTGATCGATTTCGGCAACGGAATCCCGATCACCCCCGGCGCCGCATACGCCTGGCAGCTGCGCATCGACGAGGATGACGCCAATGCGATCCGTCGCCCACTGTTCGTACCTGGCGCCCCGCCCAAGCCCGTCTTCGGCTAACGATACTCGCGGATGCTTGCGAGCGCTGAGCGCATCGGTGCCAGTTTGGCCTCGGATTCGGTCAGTTCGGCGTCGGGGTCGGAGGCGGCCATGATGCCGCAGCCCGCGTAGAGGCGTGCCCGACGCGGATTGGCCGGGTCAAGCTGCGCGCAGCGCAGGGCAATGCCCCACTCGCCGTCGCCGTTTGCGCCCAACCAACCAATCGGCCCGGCGTAACGGCCCCGATCCAGGGTTTCGACCTCGCGAATCAGGCCAAGCGCGACGAGCGTCGGGGTACCGCAGACCGCCGCCGTCGGATGCAGGGCGGCAGCTAACGCAAGCGAGGTGGGGGCGGTACCTGGCCGCAAAGTACCGGTCACATCCGTGGCCAGGTGAGTTACGTTGGGCAGGGACAGCACGGCTGGTTGCTCGGGCGCGGATAGCTCGGCACAGAACGGTGCCAGCGCGGCGGTAACCGATTCCACCGCCAGCCGATGCTCTTGCAGCTCCTTTGGCGATTCCAACAACCGCGCGAGTGCGGCGTCGCGGCGGATGGTGCCGGCCAACACGCGAGAAAAGGCTCGCCCATCCTCCATCCGCACCAGCAGTTCCGGCGTCGCCCCAATCAGGCCATCAACACTAAACGTCCAAGTGGCCGGATACTCAACGGCCAGGCGCCGCAGCGGCCAGCGGGAATCGATGGGCCGCTCGGCCTCGACTACAACCTCACGGGCCAACACCACCTTATCCAGCGCGCCGGAGTAGATGCGCTCAATGGCCGCGCGCACCGCCGCTTGCCAGCGGTCGGCCGATATCGCGCCGCCCGTTTCGGTGACTGCCCCTGGTGATGAAGGGGCCGCTACCTCATTCTGCGCGAAGCGAACGGAGTCGCCAAACCTAGATCCAGCGTTCCCTGTGAATGACGCGCCGGATTCAGCAGCATCGATGGTGGTCACCCAGGCCCGCCCGCCTTGCCGCCCAACAATCATCTGCGGCACGATCAACACGCCACCGGCTGCGGATTCCGGGTCAAACGAAAACGAGCCGAAGGCCGCCAGGCCGGTGCCGGGCAGGTTAACCTCATCATGCACGTCGGCTTTGGCGGCGACGGCTACCCACCACTGCTCGGCATCGGCGAACCGGGTTTCCCCCCTCGCCTCGATACGTGCCGCCTCACCCCAACCCACAATCCCCTCACCCTCGCGTACCCAAGCCAGCGGCGCCGCGCCCGGCAGCAGATCGATCAGCGCGCTCGCCCCATCGCCAACCAGCTCAACGGCGAGGGTACGAACAACCAATTCGGGGACGCGGGGCATGGGCGCCAAGCCTATCTGGGTACATCCTCATCGCCTTCGGCGGTTCGGGGCGATTTCGCTCGCTCCGAGCTGCCGCGGCTGGGAGAATGGGGGCATGGTGCGTGCGACGTTGAGTAAGCAGCCCGGCGAGGTGGCGGCGATGTTTGATGGCATCGCCCGACGGTATGACCTCGTCAATAGCTTGGCTTCCTTGGGCCAGGATCGACGGTGGCGACGGGCGGTAATCGCAGCGCTGGCTCCGCAGCCGGGTGAACAGGTACTCGATGTTGCGGCCGGTACCGGCACCAGCACCACACCGATAGCGGCGGCGGGCGCTCACGTCGTGCCGTGCGATATCTCCCCGGGGATGATCGCCGAGGGCAAGCGGCGGCGACCCGACCTGCCGTTCACACTAGGCGATGCCACCGCGCTTCCCTTTGCCGACGGCACCTTCGACGCGGTGACCATCAGCTTTGGTCTGCGCAACGTCGCGGATACATCGGCGGCGCTGCGCGAGATGCTGCGGGTGACCCGGCCCGGCGGGCGGCTGCTGGTGTGTGAGTTCTCGACCCCGACCTGGGCGCCGCTACGCGTGGCATACCGCGACTGCCTGCTGCGGGCACTGCCCGTGGCGGCTGGCGCGGTCACCCGTGATCGCGGCTCATACGACTACCTGGCCGAGTCCATCCGCGCCTGGCCCAATCAGCTTGCTCTGGCCGCGCAGATACAGGCCACAGGTTGGTGCCAAGTCGCCTACCGCAACCTCACCGGCGGCATCGTCGCCCTCCACCGCGCTAGCAGGGCGGGCGACGGGCTGGCCAGTTGAGGGTCTGCTCTAGCTGGGCGGCGAGAGCCAAGAGGGTGTGTTCGCCACCGGGGTGACCCACGAGTTGAATGCCCATCGGCAGGCCAGCCGGGGCCGTCCCCGTCGGTTCCGTCCAGATGATGGGCACGGTGATCGCGGGCAGGCCCGCCACATTACTCATCCCCGTGTACGGCGTGAAGTTGTACTGCTGCTCGAAGTTACGCTCCGGGTCTTCCGCATCGAACCAACCGAGCGGTGGCGGCGCCGTGTTGAGGGCGGGCAAGATGATGGCGTCATAGGGGGCGAGCCAGTTCAGCGTCGCCCGCTCGAAGGCGGCCATAGCCCCCAACGCCTCCG
>Ga0131853_10010173_pt1 | contig 17208 bp, 11 predicted proteins | sample TergutLab28metaG_FD_92764 | JGI IMG/M metagenome (GOLD analysis project Ga0131853, IMG submission 92764) | Labiotermes labralis P1 segment gut microbial communities from Petit-Saut dam, French Guiana - Lab288 P1 (version 2) (version 2) | ecosystem: Host-associated > Arthropoda: Insects >... | reverse complement strand
TTTTTAAACAGCCCTTGCTGGTTAGTGTGCCAGTGCCACAGCAAAACCAGAACATGTGGGACCTTAAATGGAGAATACTTAAAATTGTTACAGTAACCATACAAATTGGGGATGATACTTTAAATGAAAACAGGCACATGGCTTTTCCAGTCAGAGGAACTACTGTAGTGGTGGTGGTGGTGTTGGTGGTGGTAATTTAGGATTGATAAAAGATGTGGTCCCTGATGCACTGGTTTTGTCTGTGTGCAGTGGGTGGCAGATGGCTCTCCTACGCATAGTAGTACTCCAGTGAGGATTGAAAGTGCACTACAGTTTGTACCCAAGAACACTGATCCTCGAGAATTTAAGAAACTTCAACAGCAGGTAAATTGCATTTTATTTGTAGCTTTTTATTTATTTTATGTATTTATTTAGAGTACAAGCTCTTTGTCACTAAAATATAGCAACATTATGTTTTGTATGTATGGGAGAGTTTGTATATTACCCTAAGGTACAACTGTAAGAAGGAGAGTATTTGAGTAACAGGTTAAAGAGAATATCTTAACCTGTGAGTGAAGATGGGAGAGGAAGTTGCGTAAGATACACTGTAGAGAACTTGTAGTATGTACCCTTCTGCAGACATTATGGGCATTATATCAAGGAGGATATGTTGGGTGGGGTACCTAACATAGTTGGATCTGGAAATTGTGTACACAATTTTGGTTAGGAAATTTGAAGAGAAGGGACTACTTGCAAGAACCTAGGCCTAGGTAGGAAGGTGGGGGTACAAGAATTGGGATTGGATTCAACTGGCTGAACATAAAAATGGATTCTATAGAAGGCAAGGAATTTCTGGACCAGATGAGTGGCTGTGCCGAGTAGATGTCTCTGGTGGACAGCCCAAATAATCATATATATTAGATCTACAGGTGATTTTCTTCAGTTCCTTTAGGGAAATATTAGGATATCCTTTATTCTATTCATCCCATTGTGATAACATGAACTGTATAAATATTACCTCCATAATTAAATACTCAACATAAAAACCAGCTTAAATTAGGTAAAGCTAGAACTTTCAAGCAGTTATTGCATACCTGAGGATAGCTGTAATACATAGAGCTTCAGAATTATGTTATGAATTATTACTCTTCACATAAAAATGATATCTCATTTCTTTTATAAACCTTAATGATGAAGTGACATTAAATTTTAGTGTCTCTTTAAAGCTAGTGACATTGGTATTGAATAAGTTAGAAATTAATCAAAAAGATGGAATTTTAAATCATGAAGCTACTCAGACATCTAAAAAGACACCTACATTATTAAACATAAGTGAGAGAATACATTAATCCACTGAAAAGGGTTGAACACTGTTATAAACAATCTTTGGGTTCTATACAGCGCGGGGAATTTCTTGACTGGCTGAGGGCCTGTTCAGTTCTTCAAGAGGGAGTCTGCTCCATGGAGTTTGAAAATTTTTTTTAATGTAATTTGTTACAAGTACTTTAATATTGTACAATTTCCTTACAACCATATTACATATATAATACCCAATACCAACTTGTTGCACAATGTTTCGATTTATTAAATATTGCTCCATCATGTTTCAGTCTCACTTCTTGGCCATCTTCAGGGAGCTCATGGTTTAATCTGCACACATCACAAAAACCATGAGCTTCCTGAAGGTGGCCACAAAGTGAGGCCATAACGTGTTGGAGCATTAATTAATTAATAAAAATATTGTGCAACAAGTTGGTATTCATTATTTTGTATAGTTATAAGTAGTTTTTAACTTCAACACTGCATTTCTAATCAGTACTTATACTGATTGCAGATTAAGGATAATAGACGTGCAGACAAAATAACATCAGGTCCACAGTCACACATTTTGGAAGGTGTGTCTTGGGAAGAAGCCAAGAAACTGCAGGTAAAAATGCTAATGTCATTATGGATGGATTGCCCCTCAGTTTCACTTCTTTAAAGAGGCATTCCTGTAATGCTTTTCTGTGTAATGGTCAGCTCTTAGAAGGGCTTGAATGATAACACAGCATGTCTCCCAGTCCTAATTGTGGATACTGTCACATTCTGTACAATTTTTTGTGGCCACTGCGGTGGTTTTCTCATCTGCTTGTACAACATGGGGGGGTGGAAATCTCTTGCTTCTTTTAGAGAAGTGACAATGTTCCTTCTCTGAAATCTAAGAAGGACTACTGTCTCCAGGTTCGTTTTGTGAGTTTTACATGTCACATTTTCCTGGAGTGTTGAGGCTTTCTCTCCAGTACACATTAGGATTTTTTATGTTGATATGATATGCCTGGCTACTTTGTTAAAATTTTAATGGTTCAGATTAGAATCAAATTTCTGAACATTTGTTACATTTGCTTGATGTGACAGGGTTCTGTGTTTTTCTCACTTTCAAAGACAAAAACCCTAGTTGTATGTGCAAGGGTGACTGCTGCATGGCCTGCTCTTGCACATTTGTCCTGCATAATGAATACAGAACCAATCTGTGACAATAATAAATAAGGAAGGATACCTTTCTAGTTACATAAAACTTGGTTGTCATGCATAGGATGCAAACATCTCGGCAACAGGGGATCAGGTGATCCTGGTGGGAGCTGCATCTAAGGGAATCATTCAGCGAGGATTCCAGCACAATGCCATGGTCTACAAGACACCATATGCCAAGAATCCATTTGATACAATCACAGATGAGGAGCTCGAAGAATACAAGAAGGTTGTAGAGAAGAAACAGAAAGGAGAATCATGTAAGTATGGCTCTGTTTCACAAATTTTTGTTAGATATGTGGTATATTGCATCTTCTTCTTCTTCAGAAGATAATTTGTCTGGATGTTATGGTATGACAGTGCAGGGAAAATAACCTGCAGTTATTTAACGAAGTATTGTTTAGGTGGGGCTGGGATAGCTCAGTCAGTATAGTGACTTGCTACGGGCTGGACGGTCCGGGGATCAAATCCTGGTGGGGGCAAGATTTTCTGCACCCGTCCAGACCAGTCCTGGGCCCACCCAGCCTCCTGTACAATGGGTACCGGGTCTTTCCCAGGGTAAAGTGGCTGGGGCATGGCGTTGACCACCCACCCCCATCTAGCACCAAGGTTAAAGAAAGTGTGGAGCTATACGTCTACTCCCCCTTTGGGCCTTTGTGGCCTGTTCCAGGGAGAACTGTACTTTATTGTTTAAATGCAGTGCATTAGAGTATAGCAAATGTGCAGAACTTTGGGTCAGTTTCCTGCAGATTTAACACTAACAGAATCTATGTACATAATGAATGCTATCAAAAGATGTCTGTGATGGTGTTGCTGGTGATCTGTAACATATTTAGAGTTGCAAACAGTGGAGGGGGGTGACTGCATTGGAATTTGATTGTATATCGCCTGTACATAAGTCCAGTTCACTGGTCTGTGAGCTGCACTAAATTTTAATGTTGGGCTAGGATATCCGCGTGGAAGAGTCTGTGCTGAATAGTTTACGTTTTCTCCATATCATAGCAATACAATAATTGAGAATTGGGTTTTCTTCATGTGTGAAAGGAATTGTCTGTGCAGGTTTTCCCCATATATTAGCAGCATTGCTAGCCAGGATTTTTTTGTGATGGTGATCAGAATTCCACAGCATAATGGGGCAAATAAATTGGCCTTGGACTGGGAACTCATGCATGAACAGCAGAGTTACAGAACTTATGAATTTTCCTTCCTAAAATGAGCAGCTTTTGTATTTGTGCCTTTGTGCTGTCCTTAGTTCCTGAAGTACAGGGTGTGATGTACGGACATTATAAATGATAGCATTTTACTATTGGAGTATAAATTTACCATGTCTAACTATGGCAGAGGGAATCACATGCATAGGAAAAAGGGTTTTGTGAACTCGGAGCTCAGTGTTTTAATATTTCTGCAATGTCCGTATTACTTACTGTTAGTACTGTTCAGACACATCGTATAGTGAAATACTTTCATTTATCTTAACTGGTGAGAGACAGAGGTGAGGGTTGAATAGAAATAAATGTATGTTCCTTTTTGTTTTGATGCATCTCATTAATTGGTTTGCAGTGCATTCTGTCTTAATTGGCAAATACCCAGTTAAAATGGTCATGTATTTCTTGCAGTTGATGAGGACCAGTCGGAGTCAGAACCTCTTTCATCATCGCTACAGTATAACCGGTCGAACATTGATGAAAGTTTAGGTGCCACAAAATCTCCTCTTACATCACCTATGTCTGCAGCCAGTGAAACAGAAGAAGAGAGCAGAGATGGTAAGTGTGCCATTAGCTTCATCACCTCTTTCTTGTTCCACTGATTTGATGTGCTGGATGGCATAATGGTTGTCTGGCTGATGGTTTTTTTTTTTTTTTTTTATTAATTGCCACCTGAAGTTTATATATTTATATTTATATTTGTATATTTATCTATTTTTATTGTTACACTGTGCATGTTGTCGAGTTAATTATTACACCAACCACTCCACATATATAAAACTTTATAAAATTTTATATATGTGCAGTGGTTGGTGTAATAATTGTGTAACTTGTATATTTATGTTTATATATTTGTGTATTTATAGTGTTTGAAAGGCACATTTTAAAATGTAAACAATGTTTTCACCAAATTCACATGTGTTTACATATTTTTCTTATTTTATAACTGAATTTTATGCCTCAGTTCTGGTTTCATTCTTCTGGGACATGTCTTTGTATAACACTTTACATGCCAGACTTTGTATGTTTCTTGTGGGAGTAATGTACAAGGGAGAAGAATTAGAGGTTTCTGCAAGGATCGTTAGTTTTGATATTGCTTGTAGCATACTTCTGTAATATCACAAGATCATGGAACGGAAATGTGGAAGACATAAAGTTGCCCTTTTGCATGCCTTGAAGGCATTGGAAGGAGTAGAACTATCTGTAGCTCCTGTCATTATTAACCTTGCCACTAGATGGAAATGAGTGGTCCAATTCAAGCCCTGGCCACTTTATTGCTGGAGACAGACTTGTGATACCCTTTGATTAGGAGGCTGGGTGGAGGACCCAGAATAAGTTTGGATGTTTTTCCCCCCCAACTAGGGATCGAACCACAAATCTTCGGTCATCCACTGCATAGCCTAGTCACTATTCCAATGACTCAGTCCCAGATTCAACATAGAGTGGTGGAGTTTTAGTCATCTTGTGGTTTTTTTTTTTGGTATTTTTGTACTTCAGCCCTGGATGATGAAGTTATGTTTGACATTGCATATTTTGGAAATCTGTAATGGTGCAAATTTTGTGCAGAGGAAAACATGCATGTATGTTTGCACACCCAGAGTGCCGGCACATTTTTATTTTAAGGGCTTCAGGTTTATTTATGCTTCCCAAGTACCACCACCATTTATATTTCTGGGAGGGGGTGGGGAATGACATTTTGCTGCAGGTATAGGGCCAAATTTTAAGGAACTGTATGTAGAAATTTCCCATAATTTTGGAGGATTACTGCTGTGGACCATAAATTTAACAATGGAGAACGGTGTCAGTTTTGCGTATGTCAACTGTTTTCTTTCTGTTAATACTGCTAGCTGTTTTGCACAATTTATTTCTGAAAAATACTGTTCACACCAATCCTAAGACCTCATTAACCAATATTTAGATCATTTTTATGGGTGGAAATTCCCCACTTAAAGGGAATTCGCTTTAAATTACCTTTTTCTGGTTCCAGTTGACGTAGGATAATGAGGACCGGCTGTGTGTTTTAGTTCATTTCCTTGTAAGTTTTGTGGTTTGCTTTCAATAGCATCACATATTGTTCATGTCACAAGTGACAGATGCAAGGAAGATATGTGCAAACCGACAAGGAACAACAGTTTCTTTCGAGGTGACACATCCCCGTTGTGTCGTCATTTTTGCAATGTATTTTAAAAATCAGTCATACGCAACATACGCAGTTGTAGTCCCCCCCCCTTTTTAAAAGTTGTTGAAGTGGTGGATGTATGCTTAACTAGCCCCAGTTATTTTGAGGTGACCTATCCCTGTGGTGTTATCAGTTTTCAGTTGTATTTTAAAGAGCAGTCATACACAACATTTAATACAAGATATAGCGTGGCTGTTATATCTTGTGTTATATGTTGTGTATGCCCGATTTTTAAAATACACTTGAATAATAATTTTATGAATGCAGTCCATAAAAATCACACTTTCAACACGCCATTGTTTTGCAGAGCCACGAGTGTTGCGGATAGAGACGAAGCAGGTACCACGACCTAGCCAAGCCGAAGTTGTTCTTAGTGATGGTTAGTAGATGTGCTCTGGTGGCATCACTGCATCTATTGTACGAGTAATTATAGTGTTATATGAAGCAGGAACTTTAATTACTGTATTGTTATGCAGTGTAACACAGTATTTACCTTTCAGTGTTTGTCAGGGTTACCTCTGGCTAATATGATACTGGTAAGTGAAGCTCCAAGTTAAAGCACGGATAGTAAATGTTATTGTGCTGTATGATTTTGTTAGCAATGCTGTGATATTACTGCAGTTAATGAATGAGTCATGTGCATGATGCAAGCATTTGCAAGTCAGAGGAAAAGAATTGATTTTAAATTAATGCAGTTAGAGTACAGTTAAAATCATTCAAGGGCCTGGAGTAAAATATTTTCTTTTGCTCCACTCCTTTCTCCCCCCAGAGCATGATGTTACAGTCTTCTCCACCTTCACATTTGAAATTGCGTTTGCCTGCATTGCATGCACCAGAATTGCACTTAGTAACAATGATGTAAGTTTCATTAGAAGTTATGGTTTTGTCACTAAACATTAAACTGTTTAGTGATTGTGGGCACTCTGGAAAAGGGAGTACTTAATGTTGATACCATTTTGTCCCATTGGACTAGGTGGTGGTAGGTATCTGATTGCCATGGCAGTGTGGCCAAATTGCTATGTACCATACATGAGTGCTGGCCATGTTGATTGTAGTTGACTATGTACAGAGTTAACAACCATTAGGCTTAATAGAATGTTCATGGACATCCTTTGCAGGAAGAATTTAATACAGATTTACCAACTGATTTCTGAGTTGTTTGGTGAGCACGATTGATAGTTGTCTTTTGAAATGTTCTTTTGCACCCAAATTTTGTTAGAGACTCTGATGATGATGATGATGATGATGATGGTTCTACAACACCACTTACATTGGTGCTTGCTGTAGTTTGTCATACAGAAATAGAAAGTGTCAGCAGTATTTCCGTTGGTACTGTGTTTCCAAATGCAATTAAATCCCAGTTTAGTTAGTGTGGTTTCTACTTCCAGCTTAAGCCTAATGTAAGCAGTGTGTTGTTTTCCTGTATTTGGTGAATTCCGTTTTGTAAGTAACGTTTCGTGACAGCACTTTGTGAGATTCTGCAACTTGCACTTTGTGACTGTGGTCAAAGCAACTGATATGTTTCCTCTTTGCTGGAAATCGTTACCACACAACTGTTGTGCTCATTTCGGATTCCATGAACTCTTTTAAAATTCATTTGATGTAACATAATTGTGTTTTGTTGGTAGAAACTGTCCGTTTTGTACTTATACAAATAGGTTATATTATCATAGCTATATATAGTTTTATTAAAAAATGTGGGAGTTCATGGACCTTGATTTCTGTGTAAGAAACGCCATTCTTCCAGAGATCCATTAGGCGGGATTTCACCTTATTTGTATAGTTTTTCATGCATTGGTTGTGTACACTAGTAGTTTTGAACTGTTGCTATGAGGCCTCTGGTACTTGTGCAGATCCCTGTGACAAGAGAGGCATGAGAGAGCATGATGCATATGCAAGTAATTTTGTCATTGTGTGTGTGTTGTCATCTGTATCTTGTTTCAAAGGAGATTCTGACTTTCCTGACCCAAACGTGGAGCGTTCCATGTCACTCCGCCACCCAGCTAAAGGTGAGTTTCATTGTTTGTTATAATTTATAGGGTTCTCAGTAGCCTGCGTATTCACATACTTGAGTTCGTGTATTGAGACGTGTTGAACTGTTGCTTTTGTAGAACCACAAAAACTGCTGTTTGGCAAGAAGAGTTTTTAATAATTGACATTAAATATTGACATGGTCCCTTGTGCATCAACATTATCATGGCACCTCATGAATAATGATAAAATATGTATTTCGCCACTGTATTTGTCTTGGTGTAATGCTATCACAGTAGATGATTCTTATTGTATACATACCATCTGTTCTGATTGTGGTGACTCAAAAGAACTTTCTTCTAGTATGTGACACTGTGTTGTCTTGTAGAAATTGGCCATTGTTTCAGGGGAACCTACTGCCTGCATTTTCAGGGCACACAGAAAACGGAGATAGTAGGTTCATCCAATACACTGGTAGGTTTCTGCCAGATTACATAGTACCATATCACAGAATACAGTTTTTTCAGAACATCTGTTGTTTGTTTCAGGCCCTATAATGTGAGTAAATTTGTGTACAGCAGTTTGTTAACCTTTATTTTTCTATGTGACCATGTGCTGGTCTCTGAAATGTAATGGTTAATGACTTGGCACACCATATGGTTGTTGGTGTGTGTTTACTGGTTAGCAGTTTAAATGTCTGCACGAAGCCAGAGAAACTTCTATCAAGAGATACAATTGGCATTTAAATTTTTCTTATAGGGGTTAAACATTTCTAACATGAATGTAAACAGGGTCTGTTTATATTTGAAATATTTATGATTATGTCAGAGTTCATTCAATATTACAGAACTCCTTGCATTGTGATCTAATTCTATATTGGCATTACCAGTGGTTTATCAGTATGTTTTTTTGAATTTCTTTGGATTTAGAAAATTTATTGATGAAAATTAACAACCAAGTGCTCCAAATGGGCATATTATAGCCCTTGGACATTTCCGAACATACAAAGTTTGACGTGCTGATTTGTGTGTCACATTTTTGCTGGCAAATAGGTTGTGGGTGTTCAGGGTTTGATATCTGAAAAGTTGGAATAAGCCTCATGAGTGTTGCGCTGTACATGTGTGTTAATGTACACTTTACCCCTTCCAGTGTCTGTCATAAGTGACAAACAACTGTGTTCTGTATTTTGTAATTCTGTTCCAAAGCCTGTCAGATAAACAGAATTGCACTAATGAGATTTACGTTTCATTACTACTAGATTTTATACAGGCAATTGAAAGTAGGCATCATTGTGTTGCCTCAGACTTTGTTGTTGAAAGCTGTAGTGTACGGCTGAATGAGAATATATTTTGCAGTACCTTTATTTATAGGAGATGGTTTAATAAGTTCATCATACTGTATTTGGAAAGTTAATTCGTCTTTGTATTACACTACTGTATTTGTATAAAAGCAGCCGCTTTACTAGGCTACTGGGAGCTCACATTCGCTTTGTCCCCTAAAAATGCATTTATGTTCGTTGCTTTGCCCTAGCCCATGCATTATTATTTTCATTATGTTAACATTAATTTGCTTAAAATTGACTGGTTAATGATACTGGTTGGACTAATTTGCTTTCACTAATAAAATAGTGTGTTGCCTGCTTTGGGAGTTCTGATCATACAGTGCAAAATGTTGTATGGTTAATGTGGACTGAGGCATGTACTGTCTTGTGCTCCTCAAATACTGAGGTTGTAGTCTTGAATCCCACTTCAGACATGGATGCATGTCTGCATTTTTCTGTGTTTGTATTACTCTGTATAGGCATTGCAGTGGGATGATACCCCTTTCAAGGAGTCTGCCATGTTTCTAGAGATAAAACTGTAAATCTGGGAAGTGGGAGATGCCGAGCTTTATTGGCTTGTAGTACGTTGTAGAAAGGTCAAAGGGAGACTCCTGACTTCTGTGTAAATTTGAAAGTTAATTATGCATTTTAGAACTGATGTAATTTTATTTCGGTCAATTTAAATTCTGTGATATGATGCAGTGTAGTGTTGGCACTAATTTTACCTAGTTTGGTTTGGTTTGATTAAAGTTTTCTTGAAACCACTCATAAACTTTAAGAACCCTCTGCAGTGGCACGTATGTGAAACAGTTAAATGCACTGCAGTTCCCTGCAGCATTTAAGGCTGACATGGTCCTTTCCTTTATTTAACTGCTGGCACTCCTATTAAAGATGTAATTTTCAAGGGGGTGGTCAGGGAATACTCTGATTAAACACACTACCTTCGCACTCAAGTAGAGGCAGGCAGGTACATACATTAAAGCCCTGTATATCAGCTGAGGACTATGCAAGCACATGCCATATTTGACATATTCTAGGTGATGACTTCAGTTTTTCTTTGGTTTTCTGAGCATTGCACAGTGTGATGACTATAGTTGTCATTTGGTGCGAAGGGGTTAAGTGAAATGTAAGTAAAACAGTAGAAACTATTCCTGCTCCAGTATGACACACGTATGTGTATTCATAACAAGTAACTGGTGTACAGCTTGAAAACAGTTTTGTCCAATTTCCATGCCAGTCGGTATAACATTTTACCAACAAGATCATAGGACATTCAGTACTTATGCAGTGAAGGACTGTGTTGATCATTGCATTTAATTTGTGTAAAGCTGGACACTTGTGGTAATAAAACACCATGCCATTAAGTAATATGGGGGAGTAGCAGTAGAGTTTCTTGCATTCTCAAGTTGTGTGGTGGTTGCAAATGAGTGGTCAGCATCACCCTTTGGCCATTTTAGACCCAAGAAGAGAACCCAGTGTGTCATTGAATAGGAACTAGCATTTACAGTCTCAAAAAACAATTCACCCTTGTTGTGTTAGTATTTTCCATAACAGGTTGAATAGGAAGCTGAATGGACACCAGAGTTGATCAAGTTGCTGTGATGAACATAACTTTTTGTAGCATTAGAATTTACATGAAATGTGAAATGACGTTAGAGGTTAGGGACTGGAATGTAGTTGGAAGTGCTTGTTGTTTAGGTTTATCTCACTAGTGCTTGTTAGTGTTCCATCTTCTGTGAAGAGGAACTAAATAAATATTCCTACAGCTTTCCTGTATGTCATATGGTGATATTTTTAGCCTGCTTCAGTATTTATTATTGGATTTATTTTTGTGTCTTTATTTGGAGTGCTGAGAAAGGAATGATATTACATATTCATGTGACTGAAACTTTCCCTCCATGGGTTATTGTATTTGTGAAAACCTTAAAAGTGGCTATTGCGTCAGTAGCCACAGATTGTGTCTTGTTCAGTGAAGAGGTCACATGCTTTGTTTTTATGAAGTTGTTGAAGAGCTTCAGGTATAACAGTACTTGTTACTGAACACTGGTGACCACATTTATGATAATTAGTATCTAAGTCATCTGCTACCGAAATAACGCAGTGCTTTGAAAAGTGGATGAATTTCTGTGCATAAGTGAAAACCTGGGGAGGCAGCCGCAGAACTATATATATAGACAGTGGGAACTACAGTCAATCACTGGGCAGCTATTTGTCAGCTAACTGTTTCTTAGTCTTTTCACGTGAGATTGATAATGGTTCCAGTTTCCAAAACCTCTGGATGAAGTCCAGAAGCAAAAGAATTCTGAATATAATATACTATTGTTACAGCCCTCCAGAATTGTGTCAACATTTTCCAGCAGTTATTTTTAGGGTTGAAATTGAGTTTGAAAAATGATTTGTAATGTTGTGGAGAGAATTGGTACCACCTTGGCAACACCAGATGTGTGTCTGCTTATCTCCTGCACGATTTTGAAACAAAGAGCTATGCTTTGTGACCTTCTTAGTATTGTATTTCATTGAAACAATATTTTGCTCTTCTGATCAGTAAGATGTGTGACCTTTAACCTCAGTAAAATCCACACTGTACACTGATCTTTTAGGATTTTTGGACCCCATAAATGTTAGGACACATTTATGTTGATGTTGGATTTTACATGATTTTGTGGTGTGCATATTGTTTTTGCTTGCTCTTGCATGCTGTCAGTTTATTGCATGATGTCTTGTTGCCCTGCTCTAGCTCCAGTAACTGCTGATGATTCAGGCCAGTTAAGACGCTCATGGTCTCTGGGACATGATAAGACAAAGCAAAGAGGTAAGGTTATATCTACAAGCATTCAGTGTCAGACCAGGGTGGGAGTTTATATAGAACATACACTCCACTTGTATTGCTGTTACCTTTCTTTGTAACCTGGATTGGAAAGCAGTTTTTAAAGTGACAGCAGTATAAATCCATGTCTAGGGATTGTCAGTTTTCATTCAGTTTCTTATCTCAGGTATGCAGGTACAGCGTTGGTTATACGTTGCTTATCATGACCATTCAGTGTAGAAACATGTAAGTGTTACTTATGTATGAATACATTTAACCAGTTCAGTGCAGTCAAATGTTAATAATGATTCAAAATGCCTAACTTACTCTGTTGTTATTAGAATCTGTGTTGTGTTGCATGTTTCCATTAATACATTTTTCAAACTATTACAAGATGAAGGTGATGTAGGATTTTCCTCCTCTCAAGGCTGCATGTATGATATTTCAATATGAGAGAAGTATTGTTGTCTGATGTTTTATATCTGTATGCAACATATTAGCCATATTGTGAGGTTTCCATGTTTCATGAATCTTGTGTATTAACATGCTACTGTGGACATCAGAGTGTCAGCTTTGGTGTATGGTATAAGTGTTGCTGAAACAAACACTCCTGGCTGGTCATGACAAGGAAGGAAATTTAGGTGTATGGTTCTGCAGTTAACTCTTGATTATTTTTCTTACTACTTTGTTCTCAGAACTAATGTAATGTTTCTTCTTGTCTGTTGTGAATGCTATACCAAGACATAGACAGAACACTTCAAAGGCATTTGTGCATGTGTGCAATCATTAGCCATCCAATAGTTTTACCTTCTTTTCTCCTGTTGAATAAAGTGTAAACAATAATGCATCATATCACTGTATCTTTGAACAGGAAATGTTATGTGTATTAAAGAATTGTTCCATGTGACTAAACAGTGGATTCTCCCACCCACATAACTTATAAAAGGATCACCATTAATATATAATAATAAGTTCCTTGTTTGGAATAAGTTTGCTGAGTGGTAGAAATTTCATGTGGAAGAATTGCCTATACTGGGTGTGCGTACTGAATATTTACCCATCCCAGTTCTTTACATGCTGCTGCTGTTAATGAATATGTTGTGTGTCATTGTATACCGTTTTGAGTTCACAAACTAAGCTGCCAAGCTCACATGAATTTAAAAAACACCTTTATTTTGGCAGTTTAATATGTTATTTGGGCTAAGCTGGTTGGTGTAGTGGTAACACCCTAGACTTGTATATGAGAGGTGCCCAGTTTGATTCTTGGCTGGGGCTTTGTTATCCTGACTGGGGTGTTTCATGGTCTCCCTCAGTCCATCCAGGCATACACCTGGGCCATATCTCAATTTAGCCTTGACTCTTGCATTTTATGTATTTGGGTGTTCTGTGCAGTAAGTGTGTAAATCACCTGTGGAACTGAAGGTCACTTAATGAAAAATGCAATCTTTGTATCTGCTTACATTTTCATAATGTGTTGCATGTGTCAACAGACGTGATGAAATGGTAATGATGGATGGATTTGTTTCTTATATTGCCCTTGTTTTTGAAATTGACTATGAATCCACTTAAATTCTCAGGATCTGTAAATTCATTAAACATTGCACTTTTTGCTGAAGGTGCTGAACTCAGCAGGGATATATCACCTTGCAGCAGTAAAAAAAAAAAAGACATTACCCCCTGCTTCTTGTCTTTAATAATCAAGAGTTGACTGTGTTGTAAATATTGTGTGATATGGTCACCAGTCATTGTGTTGTAAATATTGTATGATGTGGTCACTGTCATTGTGTTGTTGTTTTACAGTGTGACATCACTGCAGTGGTGTGTGGGAGAAAGGTACACGCTGCTGCTGTTTTTTTTTTTTTCTTCCATGGTATGGTTTACTTCCTTTGTCTCCCACATCTGAACCAGTTTCTTTTATGTTGCAGAGAAGACAGTGTATAGACTAGTGTGTGGTATGATAGGTAATATCATAAGGAATTAACACGCAAGCAGCGTTAATGCTTGTGCCCTGTTTCAGTAAAAATCATCTGTAACGGTGCTGTAGGAATTGCATTTATTACAGATTTGTTGGAAATTATAGTACACAAAATCAGTAGGTACAATATTCCCTTTTAATAGTATTTAAATCATAATTGTATTTTTTCTCTTGGTGAAGTTAGTAATCCTTTCCCATACTTGTGTATAAAAGCGTGGATGTGCAAGTATTTTGTGCAGTGGCATAGCTAGACTGGTGTCTGACAGCATACTTTATGGAGATAATTTAAGTAATTCAAAGTTAAAAGTGTTGCTGAAGCAGGGTAGATGGTAGTGCTGTGTTAATATGCATTAGATGTACAGCCTTCGGCCTTAGTGTACAGTTTAGGGATTGTGAGAGCTTTGCTTGAAATGTCTGTCTTTTTTTATGTGATGTTATGTGGTGGTGGGGGGCAACTTTGCTTGCTGTGGCCATTGTTTAGTACATGTTATTAATGTTATTAAATACACTGTAATGAAGGATGGTTTTGTTTGCCTTCGCTGTGATAGGAATATGTTTCAGAATTCTGTTATTGCTGTAATAGAACACAGGTGTAGTAAAAAAATGTCATTTGGGCCTTTTCCAGTAACATTAAAAGACTGGCTTATGAATGATCAAACTATTCATTGTGAGCAGATACCAAACATAGTGAATATAGACCTCTCCGTGTATTTGTGACTCGAAAACATGCAGTCCAGTTGCATAAAATTTTTGGATTTGTCAAGTGAAATGTGGTTTTGTACATGGGCTGGGTGAAGTAGTGTTAATCCGAATCCTCCTCTTTGTTGTCATAGCCAAACACCAAGTAAAAAAACCTATCCTTAGTAACTGTAAATTTAAATTGATAATATCACCTTGATTTAAATGGATAAAGGGAGATGGAGATGTTTTGAATTTGATTTCAACTTTCAAAGCATTTAGGAAAATTTTAACCCAAACACCGGGCTTTGGTCTTGACTGAATTATTTTAAGCCTGTTAATATCAAACCATTTTTTCAGACTGTAGTATACATGGCAAACTGTTTTTCTCCAATTTGTATTGAATTTATTATTCACAAATTTGACGTTCATAGGACCATGCATCGTAATATATTTCTATAGTAAAACCAACTAGATGCACCAGTGTATCAAATTTATTTTATTTTGGAGTAACACTCTACATGTTTCGTATGGTCTTTCCGTCCATCATCAGGAGTTAAGACTGTACATACAGCAACAGGCATTTGTCAGACAGGTACTGCTGTCTGCTTGCTTCTGTTTGACATATGCCTGTTGCTGTATGTACAGTCTTGAACTCCTGATGATGGACGGAAAGACCATCTGAAACGTGTAGATTGTCATTCAAAAACAAAATAAATTGAGACATTGGTGCATCTTCTTGGATTTACTATAGAAATTATTATTCACATTTACAGCGGTTAGTAAGTTGTTGGAATTATGCTAGTGTATCGTAAACTGAAACATTTTCAGGAGTTGTTACTTTGAAGAAGTGTACAAAACTAGTTTTGATGTTCAGGTTGACTCCTGTACATTAACAGGTTTCATACTGTTTCAAGTTTACTCTTGAATCCTAATGGACATTTTTTGAGCAGTTGTACAGAACATAGCTGTGGATTATTAGAGATGTTGTTCTGTATGACAGTAATAAAGAATTTGAAATTCATTTCTCCGGTGTTCTTAGTCTTTCATAGCACGTGTTATATGAATCTTGGCAGACCTACCTTGGCATTCTGTATCTTACAGATGGTGATGGTACTGTCCGCAGGTTAGCAAGCGCTTGATGCTTGGTGGAGATGCCTACAGAGTACCCAGCAATGTACATTTCCATATTGCCTGTATCACAGAGACTTGCATACCATCCAGATACACCTTAAAGACTCTTCCAAAAATTTACCCAGTCCAAGTATTTGTTTTTACACCTCTGAGTTTACTGAATGTAATGAGCATAGTCTCAGTCACTGTGCTGCTGCACAGAATCCAGTCTTCAGGAAAGCATGTTGAGACTTGTGATGTTTGAATTGCTGTTCAGATGCTGTATCATTACTACAAACACGTTACGTGCTTGTTGTATATTGAGCACCCGTACATAACTGTTTCATACTTGAAGACTGAGGAAGGATTATCTTATAATTTGTGGAAGTAGTGAGTTACAGATTAGCCTTTGTTTTCATGTAAATGTGTGTTTTGTTTTACAAAAAGTTGGTAGTTCCCATTTAGTTTTCCAGTGTCCTATGTCCTTGCACATCATAGGATCATTCTGTTTGTATTTTGATTCTCATTAGTAAAATAGATTGTAAACCAAATTTTTGGTTTATAGACTGTCCATGTTATGTTAACCTTAATTCCTGTATGGGCTGTAGTTGCTTTGAAGATGGATGTTCTTTTGTATATTCTTTAAGGATGGACTACTTAAGTTCTATACTTGTTTGCATGTGACATCTGCTGGTTTTCTATTACAGTTACATGTTTACTGTAAAACTTCATGCAATGTCTGCTGTGAATAGTCCCAAAAACATTTTTTAAAGCTGGCCAAACTTAGAATGAATGGAATATTTATGTGATAATTACATGTAATAACTCTATCTTCCAAAATGTAGCAAATAATTATCACTCATTACCAGCTAAGTGTCTGCTGTATACAAATTTTATAACCAGAGAAATGAAAGAGAGGGAAAATTAATAGTGGTGAACCTGTCCTCCAAGTGGTGTGGTAATGGCTGTGTGGCATGATTGTTAGAATGTGCATGGCTTGCAGTATGTGTGTGGATGGGTGTTTAAATGGTGGATGTGACAAACTTGTATTCTGAATATTTTGTAAGCACTTGTTATAATACTGTGAGAGTTTATACTTTTGTTCCCTTCTTTCTGACTGAAACTTCCAAAAGTCTCTTGTTTCATTTCAAGACATCCCCATCGCTATATCACAAGATACAGCATTGTGTGTTAACATTTTGTTTCACTAGTTACGAGTTCATTATTGTTATTATCATTATTTATAATTTGTATGACATTTAATGTCTGAATATTCAAATAAATGCCTTAATGGTCAGTACCCAATTTTTATGTTATTGAAGTTGTTATCTTACTAAAAGTAGCTGTATGTTGTCGTCCCCCCCCCCCCCCCCCCCCTCTGCCTCCGTTTATTCAATAATATAGGTACATTTTAACGCAAGGATATTTTTTCGCACCACAGTTCCCACACTCTCTCCCCCCCGCCCCCCCCCG
>Ga0131853_10010172_pt1 | contig 17208 bp, 10 predicted proteins | sample TergutLab28metaG_FD_92764 | JGI IMG/M metagenome (GOLD analysis project Ga0131853, IMG submission 92764) | Labiotermes labralis P1 segment gut microbial communities from Petit-Saut dam, French Guiana - Lab288 P1 (version 2) (version 2) | ecosystem: Host-associated > Arthropoda: Insects >... | reverse complement strand
GGCGGACGCTTGTGAGTGCGGTAATGAACCTTCGGGTTCCGTGAAATGCGGGGAATTTCTTGACTAGCTGCAAACCAATTAGCTTCTCAAGAAGGACTCTGCACCATGGAGTAAGTAAGTAAGCACATATCGGGCTTAGTCCGCCTCACTGTTCAAATTTCTAGGTCACACACCGTAGGATGTTGCACGTGTGATCAGCCCGTCGCGGAAGCCTCTACCTACACAACACACAACAAAAACGAAAGAAGAACATTTATGTTCTCAGTGAGATTCAAACCCGCGTTCTCAGCAATCAAGCGGCTGCAGAACTACGCCTTACACCGCACGGCCGCCGGTGACAGCTATCTTCATATATACGTTTCCTTACTTCCACAAACCAACAACCATTCCTCAGTGGCCATAATAATTTTCTCGCAGCAACTTGGGTAATTCCATGGTTGACTCCGAAAACAGAATCAAAGGCTCATTTTCAATTTCTACAATTTCTTCAATTTCCCGAGCCTACATACAGCATTACAGGCATCAACTTCACATCGTTTTATTCCTCTGCTTGATTCAGAGAAAACAGATTCTACATAGAGGATGAAAGTAAATGGGAATTACTGTCCGACTACATCTTTCCCCTAAACTTAATAGTCTTGGGGGTTGAAGAGCAAGATAATGAGGTTAAACTTTATTGCCACCCTTCAGCTGTTGCCTACTTGACCGTAACCAGCCACTGTGACAATAGGACAGTCAGCAAATGCTCTTAGCGCGGTGGGGTGGCAACAATGGGAAACCCTCTAACCCCTCACGCGATTTAGTCAATAAATGGACAAAGTCCATTCGGTGCCTCCAGTACGGCAAGTCCTCAGGAATCCCACATCCTGGAGAGCTTAACGGATCAAACAGCCTTCCAGGATTGTGTTCGACAAGACAAATAGAAATATCTTTCTTGGTCCATTGAAGGGCAAGATATTCTAATGGGAGGCAAGTACCTGATTTGTATTTTGGTCAGAATGTTTTCACAACTGTATCCGTGGATTTACATCCGCATCTGTACGTGAATACTCAACAACCCCGTTTTTCTTAGTGTTTTCCACGTAAGTTTTATGCAATACTACATAAGTCGAATAAACGTAAAGCATAATATTCGACATAAGCGTAAAAGATGCCAATGGACGATGCTGGACAGATTAAGCGTGTACCCTCTCGGTTCTGTAATAGACAGACTGGTAAAATAATATACGACTATGGTTAAATGAAATAGTCAGTTGCAGGCACTTCAAGTGACATACTCCACTGTTGCATGAACATTTGACGCTACTCAGGAAGAGTCTGCACTGTGTCGTATGTGACTAGTTGTGATTTGTTGGGTAAACACTGTCCGATATGGACCAGTGACTGCCGGAGTGACTGATGACCCCAACACATGGACATCGCAACCTCCTCCCAACCCTTGGGCAGCGATCCAACATCACACCATCTGATTCAACCGTCACCCTTAGTCTCTGCAGGCGTGTGCTTTAGCTGAAGTAAAACTATCTCAAAGGAATACAAACATATGTTTCGGTTTTTATATCCCACAAGAAACAAATTCTACCCTTACATCTCACAATAGTAATTAAAGACCTAGAAGTGACACACTCTAAAAACATCATGGAGTCGATTTCAAGTACGCATGAGTTATTCGGCCCTGACGTGCGCCAGCAGTCGGATAGATTGACACAATCGGTACCTCGCTCAGCCCTTTTTCAGTGCGCATGCTTCGACTGTCCACTGCATATCGTCAAACTCACCGCCATTCAAGCCCTTAAGGACAGGCTATGCGAAGATGAAAGGGACTGTACAAGTAGGTTCGTTTCTGAGGACGTCGTCATAGTCTACTATAGTATGTTCATTTTAATATCTTCCTACGGACACCTTCCATTCGTACTTCAACTTTCCATTACTTTTCTTCGTCGAGGGTCAGTTATTTCCCTCAGTCTACCCAGGATAATTCTTAAAATATGTAGTCTGTTTCTAAACAAGCCGCGTTCCCTCAGTCTACATTCTTATGCACTCGCAATTCGTGATCAGTTGCCTATCACAGCCAATAGACAAAGCAATTCGAGTAACACAGCTCCAGACAGTTCTCGAGAAGAAGAATCCCACAGAAAACCTCTACAGAATTCAGCGAAAAGACATACGGAAAAACTATAATTAATTTTGGTGCCGTCCGGTTACTCTCCTCTCACATTTAGTCAAAAAATTTCGCTACAAAAATTAGGAAAATTTGATAAGACGCAAAAGACTTGCCACTATAGAATACTCGAAACAGGAAAACCTACATGGATAGGGAGAAAAAAATTGAGTGATTAGAGCCCCTTACATATACAAAATAAAGTGAAAACTTCCCTACGTACACCACAGAAGTATTGGTCAGTAGAGGTAAAGCTCCATATGTACTTTCAATATGGTCCTGTGGTGGACAAAGTGGCACTGGCACTGCAAGTTTCTGCTAAAATATCACTCCACCAATTCTCTACATTTTCAAACTTCCATTTACCACTGACACTACCTAATGTTAGCACTACACAGAGTCGTTAAATAAAACACCTTCCCAATACTTTCTTAAACTCCGCAATAGTTGAAGGTAAATATTCAGTTTTGCGCCAGTCGCTTTACCCCCGATACCCACTGAATATATTTCTTTATGCTTTACAGCATTTTAATGTATCGTGACGTGTAGGAGTTTTCCGGACACGAAAACAGCGGTTCGTTCTCACGGCGTGTAGGTGTCACTAGAGGGTAATTGCTATGGGAACCGTGAAACAGGTGTAGAAGCAAGACAGTATCTGTGTCACGTGGAGGAGCTGCCCGTGCCTCCTAGAACAACAAGATAGCATCGTCAACACGTGACGTGGATGTAGAAACAGGTGAAGGGACAAACTGTGTATCTTCAAATTGAATACGAAACAGCTCAATTGAATTAAACATGCGGGACAAATTGTTTTATGAAATACACCATCGGTAAGACCATAAACACTCAATTTCAAATAAATATGGTTAAAAGATACTGCTTTTAATTTTTTGTAAACAACTCGACCAATTAAGTATATATATATGTATATATATATATGTTCGTACTTAGGCTTATATATGACAATATGTCTGTGGTAAATCAAGATGCATCCAGTTAAGAGTACAACATTAGGCATCGCCAGAAAGGTAAGTAATGTTGATTCAGTGATTCGTGTATTTATTGATTTCTTGAAGAATAAAGCAAAATATACATCGCCAAGTACTTGGTGATGCACAACATTTTGTGTCGCCCTGTGTCAGCATGTAGTTTGGTCATGTACAGATCGCGATATGATCGCCGTGGGAAACACAAAACTGACTCATAACCGCAAGATGTGCTCACAGACAAAATGTCAAAAAGACGCCTGAAATAAAAACAGAAATTTTTTTTTTCCCGACCTGACCTACAAGCAATCTGAATACAGAACACTGCAATCAGGAAGCTTAGGGACATATTTGTCAATCGCTGTGGCAGTTCAGTAACACCACCTGACTGGCAAACCCACATCAGTTCCTGTGTCTAAGCACAACACTGTCACGGAGTCAACAGGCGTGGAAGTAAGTCTCCACAATTCCTTATTTGAAAGCTATTCATTAAACAGACAATGTTTTCTGAAAATATAAGGCAAAGATCAGACTAAGGTCTTCAGAGACGTGACATCTTGCTTTCCGGTAGGAAGACGCTAACATTTCGAATGAACCTGCTGCTTCCATCTTCAGAGTATAAGTACTATCCCGAACACATAGGTATCCGGTTGCATCGAAACGTCGATACCATTTACCACACTACACGGAGTCACACTGCAGTCTTAATATTCACAGTCGAAACAACCTCAAAGCCACTTCTTGACAACTGCTGTCCTATTTTGGGCCTTCCTATTGCCATCCCCATATAGACTGAAACATTTGATGAAAAAGTCCGTCATGATGTTATTCTGGGACTTCCAATTGAATTTTGAATTACGGTCACTGCACTCGATTTCTCACCTGAAGCCCTTTACAAATGAATTCTTTCATTAACCTGAATCACCATGCAAAGACAGAATAGTATCTAAATATTTTTACAGATTTTTAAAAAATTTTTATACAGCAGACAGGAGGACAAAAGACAGTGGACGTGAAACTCAAATCACACGTGACTAGAACGTGAATATGTTTTGCAGAATATTCCGTTTTGATGGCACAGATTTTGTCCCTGTAACGCAGCAGTTAAGTACACGCATTTGCACTTGAAACTGCACTTTCATCTCAGGTTTCATACGATTTTCAAAAAAACAGTGATTATTTCCACATACAGCCTTAACCGATCAGACACTAAATCTGTTCTCTGTGATGAAGAAACTGATTCTTTTAAATATAGGTAAAAAAGTAAAGTACACCCCTGTACAGGCGCTGAAGCTCTGTACAGGCCGTACGGCCCGTAGAAGGAGTAGATGTATAGCTCTACTCTTTCTTGACCACGGCACTAGAAGGGAGTGAGGCGTCAGAGTCACGCCCCGGCCGCTCTTTACCCCCGGGAAAGACCCGATGCCCATTGTACAGGAGGCTGGGTGGACCCCATGGCCGGTCTGGACAGGTGCGGAAAATCTCGCCCCCAACGGGATTTAAATATAGGCCTATTTTGTATTAATCCACTCTTTTAAGATTTAAATTATCATCATAGCATTCAACTCCACATAACATAGATGATTGACACAATGTTAGCAAATTCATTATCAGGCAGCCGATTAGTAATATTTTATCTTTGTGCTAACAGTTGAGTTGTAATGTTTAAATAGACATATGTTTTTCATAATTAACACGAAACAAGGGGATCTGATTTGCGACTTCATCGGTTTTCTCTGGAACCCAGAATAACGTCTCGATGAAAGAGAACAGCTGATTTTCAATGCCACCCGTTTAGCGGCAGGGAAATGCCCGCGGCTTATAATACAGCACCTTGTGAGGTATATGCAAATACACACAGGATTATTACAGACATCATGGGAACATCTATTCGAATTTTAAATAAATTCAAATTAGCAGTACAGTAGCTGTAGATCTTGTCTGTTGGGCCGATAAGCCAACAGCTTGTTGAGTTATAGCTCTAGAAGCAGAGGGAAGGCCAGGCCCACCCAGACACGGTTGCAGTTCTTCTACAATGAACAACAATGGAATTAACTTCATTCCTTTAACTATATTCCGAGATCAGACAACAATCAGAGGAAAGGAAAATCTCATTCCCATCATGTTTCATTTTTTCTACGTCAAACTGCGTAATGTTTCATTGTAGAGGAATGTGATAATATGAAAATAATGTATCAACTTCGTTTAAAAAGGCTCATTTTGTTCACTCATCAGTTTACTAAATGCATTGTATTAAAACAATGCTTCCAGTGTATTTGCAAGAAGTATTCTCCATTGTGTGTTTACTTAAGGACACATTTCGCAGTATCTTTTAAAACCAGAGGACACAGACCACCGTCTTTAATACGAGTTCAACTTCAACATTTGGGAATAATTCAGAAACCTATTAATTAACCTTTCAAAGCCTACTGATTACGTGAAGCACCAACAGTTTAACATTCAACAACTGTACGCTCTGCCCACACCGTATTTATACGTTTTGTATTTATCTGAGAACAAACAGCGACTTGTGCCACTTACAGTATAAACTGATTGGCTTTTGTAGCCAAGATGAAAAGTGTTTACAGCGCGGTACGAACTGGGTCTTCAAATAAAGCATTCTGCCATTCGTCTTTAAAGGGTTAATAGAAATTTTCTTGTTTGGCTTCTTGCTGGAAAGTGCCACTAACACAGTTTACCTCCGAGTATTTCTGTTTCCTGTCAGTCTCTTTCACCACTATTCCATGTTCATTCTATCACATATCATCGAAGATACTTAATCTTGTCCACTAACAATACTATTACAGAACACACTTTTAAAATCTTATAAGCTATAAAGTTTCGTAACGGACTTGTACAAAATTACTGGCTTTCCAAACCTCGACATTTCTTGCATAGGAAACTGGGCGAAAGCAAGAATAGGTCGAAGTCTGAGGCGACGGACAGTGTAAAGGTTACTGTCCGACTTAATACCGTGTAGTTTGGTAGTTATGTATCTACTTTACAGAGGAGGAAATTACATCCGTTATTAGGATACAAAAAGTCTGATGACGGAGGTAGTAGGTGCTCTTGAAAGGTCGGTGCATATTTAGCGACCATGTTCCTGGGGTCGCATCTAGGAGACAACACCCTTCAGCGTAGAAACGCTTATGAAGAAATAAATTCCTTCCCCTCAATCTCCGGAACCTGAACATGAAGGTTCACTACATTTTGTATTTGACTGCATTTTATGTTATTTCACGACGCTTGTCCGATAGACCTACACATCCTCTAACAATACGATGAGCGAGCATGAACTGGAAGTACTCTGGGGACTCATTGGTAAGTTTTATGTAACATTATCCCAACACTTCTAGTGAGGAAAAGTTTAACGTCTAGGATTGTCGGCCATCCGGTCGAAATTACGAATCATGACATCCCGAATATAAAATAAGAAGCCCAGTAATCACTCAGCGACGTCGCCATGAAAATATATTCAGTATATATAATTCGTCTCGACTTTCACTTTTTAAGCGCGCTCACAAAACTGCGAAAAGCGACAACTACCTTCGTCGTGTTAGTCTGTTGTCCGCCTGTCCCTTCGTCCGTCCGTCCGTCTGTCTGTCTCTCTGTCTCTCCACATGGAAAGCCTAGCCCCCCCAATAGAAGGATTTCCATGATTTATTTTATTAGTTCCGTCAATACACAACATATGCAGAGACCAGGTGTATTAGTACAACTGGGTTATATCTGGCGACATGTTTCGGCCGTTAACCAGCCATCCTCAGGCCAACAAAGAATAGTTGTTAAGGTAGTCAAATTGTTTGTCCAATGTGATCCCATTGTTTACATTAAAACTGGAACACAATGAAATTCTTAGTTATGATTAAAATATTTAAGAGTGTAATAAAATTTTAATGAAATTTGATGACTTTCAGAAAATCTGTTGAGAAAATTCAAGTTGTATTAAAACCTGATAAGAACAAGGGGTACTTTTCATGAAAACCTGTGCACAAGTATCGCCAAATTCTTTTTAAATTAAAAAAATATTTCAGACAAATTAGTAGGGTAAATCAAAACACGTTTCATATTCATTACATTCCACTCCCCCCCCCTCGAAAATCGTGCCGTTTATGAGATATTGTTGAAGATACATGGTATATCCCCGCGGTGGCACAGTGGTTAAGGTGCTATGCCACAAAACGCAAGGTCACTGGTTCGATCCCAGCTTGTGTTCTTGGAATTTTTCATTGACATAAAACTCTTCCGATCGCACTATGGTCCTGAGGTCGACTCAGCCTCTAACAGAAATGAGTACCAGGAATACTTCCTGGGGGTAAAGGCGAGCGGTGCGTAAGGCTGACAACCTACCACCATCCTGTGCCGTTGTCATGAAATCTGGGAGCCTTAACTTTCTGGAACCCTCTGGGCCACTCCAGGCCTGTAACTGGACTGATTTACCTTTACATGGTATATCTAGACAGGCCATAGATGACAACAAAATATTGCGCAGAAAAGATGCGATTGGCAGGCCGGGTAACTAAAGGCACGAGTAGAAACACACGCTGTGAATATTTAATCTTTTGAAGCCTAATGTCAACTATAGTGGTCGTACCGCACCGCTAACCTCCAAAGTTGCATTTTATATATTTATTCAACAAATATATACACTGAATATTTTAAACATGGTATATACTCTCCGTTTTTTTCTCTTCAAAATGCAGTTTGTTTCATAATTCTAACATATTTGGTTCCTGTGTTATTCACATTTTATATACAGAGTGTGCTAAAATTAAAAAAAATAATTCCGGCGCCAAAAGGTCAATACTTATTTCTGTTAAGAGCAGTACGAAATAATTTGTAATTCGACCGCAATGCAAAAGGAAGCTATTGTTCCACTTCCATTGCACCGCTGAACACTGTTACATTTTTTACAGTTACTTTTACGTCAACAAAAAAGTGTGGGGAGGTAGAGTTGCGTTTTCATGGCAGAAATATTTACGCGAATGCGCCTCAATAGGATGCTGTACGTCTGTCGCCTGTCTTGTTGCATTTCTACTTTTCTCTGTTCCTTCAGAAGATAAGCACATTTTGACAAATATCTGAAATTTAATACAATTTAATTCTTGCTACAGGCACAATGCGTATTCCCTGCGTGTGTTTAAAACTCACAAAGTGACTTCTACACATGAAGAGACAGGAACTAAGGGGCATGAACGAACACGCCTCTATTATGAGTGATGTACTGACAGAATTGCTCGAGAGCGCAAGCCCCTGCAAGTTAATCAAATCTCCATGAACACAGCCATATTTGATTATCGATTCCACATGCCCAAACCCCTGAAGAGAGCAACATAGTGGCCAGTTCACCGCTTTAAAGTCCCCTGTCAATTATGCAACCCAATTGTCGTCTCACGCTATTCCTTTCCTGTCAGGATAAATTTAATGGCACTTATAGTAATCAAGCACGCAGACTTGCATTAAGGACTTTCCGTATTGGTCAGGACCCCGTGTTAACACTATATATCAGACTCCATTTAATTTCCACAATCTCTCAAAAATATCGGTTTTCCTTTGTTTGGTCCTTTGACAGTAACAATTAGCTGTCTGAGTGGCACAGAATTTTAGTATCGATTAGGCTAATTAATGGGTTCATCAAGTGAACACAATTATAGTAACAGATTAAATTTGGGAAATATTTGCAATCATTCAGTTCAGAAAGTTTTGTACTGCTTTCTTAACACTTTCAATGTAAAGATTAAATTATACCATTGTGTTAGTGCATTCTTGGCGTGTGCATCGAAAGGTGCCCTTGTATGTATGTATGTATTGTATGCATGCATGTATGTATGTGCGTGTATATATATATATATATATATATATATATATATATAAGTTTTACGGCCACATTTGACTATCAACGGATGGGAAGACCAAAATATCGTGGTTTCTGTTCCCGAAAGGAAGAAGAGAGATCTCTATTCCACAAGCAGTCCAGATATATTCTCGATTCCACCCTTCTCCTACCCAGTGTGCAACAAGAGGCCCTTCCCCCAGGAGTACAGCAGCTGAGCAGTGAATCAGACCACAGCCTTCTCCGAACGTATCTAGTGACGAGTTTAGGAAGGTCTGATTTCCACGGATTTTAAGATCTTCAGAAAACAAACCACGTGTGTATTTCGCAACACAAAACCGAAACATCAGACGCAAAGCGCAAGAAATTTGAAAGTTGATCAGTTAAAGTTTGCGATAAAAATGTTCTGTCTCAACAACAAAAAAATCATGTAGTTTCCGAGTGTGTCAAGACAGACAAACACCTTTCTGTGAAGAAGTATAACAGAGAAATGACACGGAACCAGCAATATTTAATCATCAACATCATCTTAATCATCATTCTTTCAAGGGTTAGGTGTTTGGCCTGTTCCGATTTCACAATGCCCATTAAGGATTTTATTTGGAGCGTGTTTTTAAAGTCAAACAACAAAATAGTTAATTAAAATATCATATGATTCAACACAAAATTAGTGAGATGTAGCCATATTAGTGAGATGTAGCCATATTACTCCGCCCTTCATCAATTTATTCCTAGGTTCACATTTTGACACACATTTACTTACGTCGTTACAACTATTTCCGGGGTGGAGATACCTAATACGAGTGGACCCCAGAAACCGCCTCTAAATTCATTTTTTCTTGCCAGTAGTGCTTCCATTTATTTCGCTTTCTGTGAAAATGTCCAAAACCGGATTGAGATGTAACCTAACATTTTCATAGGAAGAGTCATTGTGAGCATTGTTACGGGTTTAAGTCACTCTAAATAACAGATATCTGATGGAGTAACGGAGTTAGGACTGTTGTTCTTCGGAGCACTTCTCATGCTAAAAGCTACAATATATCACTTCCCATTTTCGAAAATTGGACCCTGAACAAGCAAGCACGTTCGCTCATCATTTCGTAAGAGTTTTTAACGTTAGCGTGTTGCACGAATGGACCCCACAAACACACACTGAATACACAGAGTGGGTCTCTGTGGTCGCAGCTCTTTGCAACAATGGCATAAAGGCACTAACCTGATCAATGTGGCACGAGCGAATGTAGAGGGGGGGGGGGGGGGGGGGAAGTTGAAATTACTAACTTTTGAGACAGAGTGTGTGGGATCGGTTCACTGTACAGAGGCCGTCGCTGTCATTTTTTGTGGGCTTAATCAGTCTCTCCCATAAGATCAACAAATAATTACGTCACCGTCGAACACAGTACAAAATGCTAGCTCACTTGCTATTTCTTTCCTCATTATCCTCCACAATTCATCACCGAGCTTCACTCATTTCAAAATTAGGAATCTATGTAGCTGATGTGTATGTGCCATTTAATACACTTGGAAGCTAATAAGTGAAACTTAGCAAACAAACAGCAAGATCTGATACAGCATTACTACAAATATCACACACAAGGAAATTCAGTGTCACTGAGTTACACGGTGTGACATTTGAATATGCAAACAACAGCCCACGTGTCTGTTAATATTTTTACGTCACTCAAAGACACTCCTGCAGTACAGGGTTAATATAGAGTCGAATGTTACTGGAAGATGAAAATAATCGTTAGACCTGTTAGGAATGCGTACAAACCTATGACTTTGCTTTATAAGGACCATTGAGATAAATGCTGTTTCAACAACTTTGTGCATTTTGTTGGTCGATTGTTGCGAATTGGTTATCGACAATGAACGGAATGAAAAATCATAAAGAAAAAAATTACTCGTCAGGGTGAGGAGTACCAATCAAAAGTCAGTGCAACCTATAACCAACTCAACTGATATTCGAAAAGGCTACCTCCCAGCTACGCCAACCTCCCCCTCCTCAACCAAAGCTTCAGTGTGTTTTTTTTTGTTTTGTTGCAGGTGCCAGCGTCCTGTTAATTTATAAACTTGGTTGGAGTTGTCGATTTTTTTAGCATTTTCATTTCATTCTCATAAAATATGTGAAGGTTTTATTTTAGCGAATATTAGAAATGCTGTCTTCCAGGACACGACGCCGTGTATTTTGGTACCTACCTACCATTCTCTGCCGCGTGACACCCCACAAGTCCGTTATCACTACATCTCTGTTCTGTCTGACCAATATAAGAGTTACCTTCACCACTGACCGAGCACTGTTTTGTGCTCAAGAGGTAGCTAACGAATGGTAAGGAAGTGCTGTACACGATGTAATGTTATCCGTCGGGCTGTGTATAGTCAGGCAATAAATACACTCTATTCTGTCCAACACTGCACTTGACCATTTTTTAAAGTTATGTGTTTCTATCGAAAACGTTGATCATCAGGCGTACTGAACAAAAACTTAAAAATTAAGGTAAAATGTTACCATTTACGATACATTCCAAGTATTACAAGATATTTATTACAATAAAATTTTAGTTCTTGGTAGTATCTCATGTCAGTATCAAGGTTTGGAATTAGTATGGTAATTTTTTTTTTTAGATTTCTTAGTATAATATTTCCGAAAATAAAGGACAAACGTCAAAAATTAAACATTAAAATAAATGTGCCAATAAATCAGTAGCTCAATCAACGCAAGAAATTCAGATAATGAAAAGTTTACGACAAAAGTGACAGCACATATTTGTATGACAATACGCTGTCGAAAGGAGCATTTTTTTGATCGAGGTAGATGAAGTTATTAAATCATAAGTACACAGCTGTGGCGATAATACGATTCTGGCCATCTTCACACCCGAAGAAAGAGTCCTAGACTTGTCGGAGGGAACTTCATTATTCTCAGGGTCTACCGGACAAGGTGATGAAGCAAACCTGACTGAATTCAACCAAACCTTGTCGGTCTGACAGCCATGTCAGGTTTCCCCATCACACCAAAGTTCCAGAGAACGGCTCTTTTTCCATCGCCAGACTTTATTGAACCCAGTCACCATTACAAGGCACGTACGGATATAAAGTCCGAACTGAACTATTCGAATTACAATAGGCTCAAAGTGTCGGTCGTATTATTTACAGGATTTGAAAAATGGAATCTTCATAACGTCTTCGTAAGACAGTTTTCCGTCAAGTCCCAATTTTGAGACTCGTAATAAATATATCTAATCTCAATGAAAAACAATGTTTCGGAGGAAAAGCTCAGTTCTGACAACAAAGAGAACCTTACATATCAAATACTTAACTTACCATATATTTTACAAATCAGTTACCAAGCAACGTGGGATTTCTTTTTAATCGAGTTTATTGCGGCCATCCCACGTGACAGTCAGCTGTCTATAAGCAGTCAGCAACGAAAAGCGGATACAGGCAAAAATTCCATATGCTTTGATAAAAGTTCGGCTTAATTTTCAACAGGGAAAATGAAATTATGGTAACACATTTTATCTCAGTATTTAACCAACTTGATGCACAAAATTTGCTTTACAGTAAGTTTTATTTCATGCCTCTACATGTTTCGAGCACATGTTCTCGAAACATGTAGAGGCTTGAAATAAAGCTTATTGTAAAACAAAAATTTTGTGCATCAAGTTGGTTAATTATTGAGATAAATATACTGAGATGCACGGTCAGCAAAACGTCAAAAAATTGGTAATACATGTAACACTTCGTCAGATAGGCTGACCATAAATGACGTCGTATCCTACAGCGACTATGGTTTTGATGACGACGATAAAATGCATGCCAAATGAAGAAATGGATAGAAATATTTCTCACACACTGCAGCTCCTTCGTACTAGACAGTGTTTAAGAGTAGTGCAGTACCAAGTAACTAATCGGCACCATGGTACCTTCATACAACCAACAGCATTTACAAATTATACAGAGAGAGATGGATACTAAATATAAGTTGCTGAGCTACAAACAGTATCGTTAAATAAACAAACAATTAAATAATGAGACACGCGGTGACGCAGTTAGTTGCGGCACTGCGCTATGGGCTGGAAGGTTGTAGGTTCAATGGTATTTTTCATTGCCTCAATCCTTCCAGCCGCATTATGGTCCCGGAGTCGACTCAACCTGTAGCACAAACCAGTACCAGTAGTACTTCCTCGGGGGTAAAGGTGGCCGGTGCTTAGGGGTGCCAACCTTACAATCTTCATGTGCCGACTGTCTGGAAATCTGGGAGACTGAACCTCCTAGAACATTAGGGGCCTCTCCAGACCTCTATAGCTATACTTTTACCTTCAATTAGCCAATTAAATAATATAGTGACTAAAAAGTAAGATAAATTTAACACCTGGCCGCCGAAAATTGCATAATAGATGGCTTCAATATGTTACTGTTCAATAGGTTTTCTGTTTAAGATAAGGATAATGTCTGTCGAATGACATAGTAATTACTTTGCGGTGCGAATTGAAAAGAAAACTGTACGAAATGATCGTAGACTATTTTGTAAGATAATATTCAAGTATCTGACTCTATGAACTGACATAAACACCACAATAGGATAAACGGACTCGGGACTGACTTTCAAACACAGGACATCGGAACACGAATACCCTCCACAGTCAGTTGTAACGGGCGAGTTTGGTCTTACAGGACACTACATTGTGTCGTTGTTGCACCCGAGCGGAGACAGCAATAGCGAGCACTTTGTTTGATTGATTTGTCCATTCCACAGATTACTACAGTACGGCACGGCTGTAATTGTTGTACCCGGGGGAGTGCAGAATACATGACTGGGCAACCGGAAAATGTCGGTTGCTGGCAAAAATACAGAAAACCGTTGTTCCCTGTACCACCTTTCGGAATAGAACAACTGCCGGGAACCCCAGATTATTAACAAACGGCACGCGTTATTAACAGAGAGCTTCCTCTGGACCATCGCACTATGATTGGGATTAATTGTCCGTTTGGACAGAAATTTGCTGTGGGTTGATTAGCATATCCGCTTAATTTATCAGGGGGTCCGAGGCTATATTCGCAAAGGGGGGAATAGCTTCCCTCTCGGAGTTATTTTGTGGTTTCATTCTGCGCTTTAAGGGACCGATGGACAGTACAGGGGTGCTGATAAGTCCTTAGCCCGACCAGGAAGGAAACAAACTACTGTTTCTCTCAGAATGGCGTGAATTTCCTTCGGCGCCGTGCCTTGCTGGGGGGGAAAAAACTTGATGACAGCTCGCGTCTCGATGTTGTTGAAATCGCGCGCGTCCCTGACATGCTTCCGAGCTTGTTTCCTTCCTGGTTTGGCTAAGGACTTATCAGCACCCCGGTATCTGAGAACGGACCTCCTCCTTCCACGCTCCACAGTTTTTGGTCTTTCTCAAAACATTAACCATCCTAGGGCTCAAAGTAACATAACCATGACTGTAAATGTCGTCGCACAATTAAATATCAACCATCGTGCCCTACTCGGCTGTGCTCTAAGACCTAAAAGGCTAAATTGTTGATAAGGTCTATTAATTTTTTCCAGTGTCCAGTGATAACTCTGTGTGGCTGCAATGTTAAAAGACAGCACAAAATTTTCCAAATATTTTCCAAGCTTCGATCACTGGAGCATTCATTTGAAATATCATACTTTACGCAGAACACAGAAGAACTGATTATATTTGAGGACGATTAGGGACAATTTCGAAATTAAAAAAAAAAAGGGAAATATTCTGCATGACAGAATTTACGAAAGTAAAACAGCTATTAATCATAATTACTAAAAATGACCGACAGTGTTCTAAATGAACTCGGAACGGAAAACCGTATTTCATTTGTCTAAAAATCTCTTCATTTTTGGTAAGTGGGAGTAGAATATTTTGGGAAAAAAAATTATGTTTTGTTTGTAAAATCACAAATTCATTTTGCTGCCTGTAACGAATTTCATAAGCACAACTGTAATTCTGAAATTGTGAAGTCTCTTGTTATCCAACTGTTACTAACACAACATGGCATGAGACACGCTTGTAACACTATTGCATCAACGATGACTCTGAAAATATGAAGGACGAAGCGACCGTTGACGGCTGTCAAACACTTTTCGCGTAAAATCAACGAACACTAAGCAAACCGAACCGAACTTCTATGGATCGCAGCCAGGATTCGAGCTGGTGCCTCCAAGTTCTGAGTCAAATGCGTTACAAATGTAGAAGCGCCAGAAATTCACCAGTCAGAAATACGTATGTCTGTCTGTATTGGGATCATAGAAGTTATTTTACAGCAAATGTTACAGAGGTCGAACCAAAAATACAGCGGTGCGAGATGAATTCGATTCGATAAGCAGAAGAAGTTTGCCAACTGGCAACAATTATTTCACTTGACATCTTGTATTTCGTCACGGGGCTCACTAGTGCAGGCGGCAAGTGGTAAATCACATCAAACTGAAAAGTTCGTGGCGTGAAGACATCACAGAGCTTTTTGTTCGTTCGGCCCGACCGCGGTGGCAACTCCACACTTCCTTAAATTAGAGCAGCCATATCTGATCCTCCTCCTGCTACTACAACTACTACTATTACTACTACAACTACTACTACTACTAACTACTACTGCTGCTGCTGTTAACTAACTACCACTAACTATCACTAACTACTAACTAACTAACTACTACTACTACTACTACTACTAACTACTCCTACTAACTACTACTATTATTACTACTACTACCACTACTAACTACTAGTACTACTACTAATACTACCACCACCACCACCACCACCACCTACTACCTACTACTACTACCACCACCACCACCACCACCAATACTACTACTACTACTACTACTACTATTACTACTACCACCTATTAACTACTACTATTACCACCTATTTACTACTACTACTACTACTACTACCACCACCACCACCACCACCACCACCACCACCACCCATGTTGATGTTTCAGACTGGTCCCTGGAAGAGTCCATAATTAATTTCTGGGTGGTTATGTGGAATTCAGTTTCTCGTCTGGTTACCACAACCAAGCAGCAACGAGAGTAGTCAGTACTTGGAAGGCCTACTGCTTGCTTGGAACACGTGTATTTTGCTCATCATCTTTGCACATATCTTTCCATACAAAATATGCTAACATCTCTTTTTTCGTAGGTAAAATTGTGTGATACTGACCACTTAATTCCATCTACGGACGCGATCTGGAATTGGTGGAGCAGCACCTCCAATCCCCATTTTTTATATGATGCACAAAACTACGAGTTTTTTTCAAAAAGTATCCGGACTGACCACAGTACATGAAGTAGATAAGACTTACGGGGTTTTAACCCTATTGTCTTCAACATAGTTCCCTTCCGCAGCTACACACTTCGACCAACGTTTCTGCCACTGTTGGAAACATTTTGCGAACTCCTCTTTCGGGATGTCTAATAGTGTCTTCGTCGAATTTCGTTTGATGTCCTCCGTTGCCTTAAATCGGTGTCCTTTCAGAACTTTCTTAAGCCTTGGGAATAGGAAAAAGTCACACGGTGCGAGATCTGGTGAGTATGGCGGCTGCTTCAACTGAGCGGTGCCGTGTTTGGCCAAAAACTGCTGCACAAGATGTGAAGTGTGTGCGGGCGCATTGTCATGGTGCAGGATCCAGTCGCCATCCCGCCATTTTTCCGGTCGTTTTCGGCGAACTGATTCAAACAAACGTCGCAAGAACTTCATGTAGAATTCCTTGTTAATTGTTTGCCCGTCGGGAGCGTACTCGTGGTGTACAATACCCTCAGAATCAAAAAACGCCAGTAACATGACCTTTGTTTTGCTTCGCACTTGGCGCCCCTTCTTTGGTCGCGGAGACGTGGGACCCTTACAATGTGACGATTAATGTTTTGTCTTCGGGTCGTACTCGTAGACCCAGGACTCGTCACCTGTCACAGTGTTCTTAAGAAACTGCACGTCTTCACATGAACGCTCAAACAAATCACGGGCGATTGTCTAACGTTGCTCACCTGTTAGGAAACGCGGCACAAACTTCGCGCACACACGTTTCATGTGCAGATCCTCAGTTAAAATTGCATCGCATGAGCCCACGGAGATCCCACAGTCATCCGCTATCTCTCGTACTGTCAATCTCCTGTTATTGCGAACGATTGTTCTAACTTTAGCAATCATTTCCTCGTTTCTCGATGTTGACGGTCGTCCCGAGCGGGGGTCGCTTTCAGCGGAGGT
>Ga0131853_10010171_pt1 | contig 17209 bp, 7 predicted proteins | sample TergutLab28metaG_FD_92764 | JGI IMG/M metagenome (GOLD analysis project Ga0131853, IMG submission 92764) | Labiotermes labralis P1 segment gut microbial communities from Petit-Saut dam, French Guiana - Lab288 P1 (version 2) (version 2) | ecosystem: Host-associated > Arthropoda: Insects >... | reverse complement strand
TCCCCAGTGGTCTCTTTCCCTCCGGTTTCCCCACCAAGACCCTATACGCCCCCCTCTTCTCCCCCATACGCGCCACATGCCCTGCCCATCTCATTCTTCAGCTGCAAACATTACAGTGTAAAAATTCCAATGCTGTCTCATCAATCAACTGTTGCCAAAGACAGTTATGTGCGTTATAGGAATAAGAACTGATTTTCGGGTGCTATTGGAGTCGTTACGAATTGAAAGCAGAAGGCTGTAACAGTGTATAGTAACCTGAGCTGGAAGAGGTGTTGCGTTGTCTACGTTTGACGGGAACTTCTCGCCCAGATAGCAGCACCTGCCAATGCCCAGTGTTATTGTACCAGTTTCACCATCAGTGTAAATCTACAGAAAGTGTATTATTGCTGACGTAAAGCGTTTCTGAGAAAGCTTATTCATAAAGTTACTTCGTTTCAGTTTCCACGGTCTTTGTGTACGTGTATTTTTAATATTTTTTTTTGTTTCTATGGCAACCGTGTGGAGATGGCCTTTTGTAAGGTCTCGCAGTGAACGCATGATAGATAAAGCACAACCCCAGGGATGTGTTAATTTACGGACGGAAGGAATACAGGCAATATGAAAGGCGTAACGGTAATTAGAGAGCCTTAGGAGAGCAGAGGTGTATAAGACAAGAAAGAATTCCTTCCCTGCGTGTTACGGACACAGAAAAAGTCAAGTAGAAGCAGCAGAAGCTTAACGTGCATGATAAATGAGAATGAGTAATTAGAGTAGAACTTACATTTAACACCCCTTATAGCATGGAGGTATAAAGGGTTGAGAGGATGGATGGGTGTTAACGAAAAACAACAGTACTCAATGAAAGGTGTTAAAGGAATGGTATAGCCTGTGTGTTCTATCGGGGTAGGGGGATGTATAATTTATCATGGGAGCTTTTTGATGTATGCGATGACAGAAACGGAGGTGGGGAGGGGTGTGGAAGAGGAGAGTGGCTAATTTAGCCCATCACCCCCCATCTACCCTTATTAAAACTAACTACTCTACAATGGGGAACACTGTCATCATTTGAAGTGCATGTTACCGTCATAGGCCGATGTTAAAACAATTAAAACATTGTTGATATTCCGGTAATTAGATTTTGCCACGAGAACAATGTATAAGGTGGAAGAGGGTTGCGTATGTGTGCTGAAGAAAGGAGCGTTGGGTGGAAAGCTGCGGTGGCTTCAACGTGTAAGATCGAGAGTTTGTGTTCAAAGCGGAGGTTCGCAAGAATCTAACTGGCGTCTGTTTCTCGCTGAAAGATCCTTTCAACCGGTAATGCTAAAGCTAAATCGAAGCAGAAAATTCGAAATATAAAGACTACGTTTTACCGGTTGGAGCACCTGAGAGTAGCCCGAACCCGTGCAGTCTTTTCATACCCCAGCCTATTTTCCAAAGCTGGCCTATGCGCGTACCGTCTTCATCTGATTTGTTGTACACTGCTGAGTGCCTTCTGTCGGCGTCCAGGCTATGGACGCGTCTTGCTAATAACGGGATTCCCGAACGTGTCGTTGTTGTGAAACTGATACGTGCCACTTTAGTTTACCCCACTGTGTATAATGTATTTGATGTGAGTGAGTCACACATTGGTTTCCATGGTTACGGCGTTTTCGTTCAAAACAGGCGGCACTCTGCGTCATTAGGACACCACCACCAGATGGCGCCAATCCGATAGATGGTATTACACGCTTAGATTGCTGTCTGTTTGAGAGATATCATTAACGCTTGGTTTGTGAGTGAAGTCACACCCCTATGAAGGTGAGAGGGTGAATATAATGTCAGATCCTTCATGCGATGGCCTTAGTTTCAATGCCTAAGGTGCTGTGGGGGATTCATGCTTTGAGAAGTTGTGACTTTCTTGCCTAAGTTTCATCACTAAATTCTAGGGTATCGCTAGGGAAATGTCAATTTTTGAAGGCCAGAATAACCTGAATAACATTGAGAGATTCAGTTCGTACAACACAATAAACACATTCCGTCTCTTATAAAAGCCGATCAGTTTATATCTTATAGTGAAGCAATCGCTGTTTGTTTTCATAACCGTACGAAATACGGAAGACATGTTGGGTACAACGTAGAATATTTTGAAGTTAAAACTGATGGTACGTTGGCTCTAAACGATTTATACTACAACCCCATATAGTCTGGCAAAAGATGACAAATTTTCTGCTTATCATTTTGGTTCCATATTTGCATCAGCAGGTCCTAAAAAATGGTTATAAGTGCTAACCAGACTGCAAGGCGCCACGTTTGAAAAGACGCGTGGAAAAGCCAATAGGCGTATTTTTAAACTTCTTGCATTGCGAGTGTTCCGAAAACGAAATGTCTGTACTGAATGTACAAGACTGCCCAGGTGAAAGACTCTTCGGAACTCAGTCACCGTTGAGAAGGTAATACATTTTCGTTCAACTTTCCAGCAGATTTCTCGCCATTTACTGAATACAAAGATTATTGACCGTGATCAGAATGTCGCTCGTAACTCTTGTGAGCCATCTTAATCCGGTTCGGTTGCTGGCATTCCATTTAACTTCCATTTAGGTACATTTCAGTATTATCATGCTTTCTGGACTATTTTTTTCTTACAAGTGCCTTCTTCACTTTAGCTCTGCATATATTTCTCGTATCTAATTTTTCAACACGTCCCTCCCATCATATTAATTTGGTCATCACACTATTTGTTACGTACAATAAATCTCCTAAAAGAGCAGCTCTTTTTCATCCTCTCGTTTCGTCCCTTCCTTCAGGTTCCCATATTCTCTTCAACACTCTCTTCCCAGATGTTCTGCAGTCTGTGTTCTTTTTAGATTGTAACGGTGCCACAGTTAATTAACTCGAGTATCAACTATGGATACTTTGCATGGGTAAGCCTATAGCTGACGTCAGATACGGTGGTTCTTGTGACGTGTAACCAAGTTTCGCAAAATGGATATCGATTCTGGTGTTGAGCGTTATTCTGGGTAACTTGCCGTCACAGCTCGGATAAGGACATGACTCTAGCTGTAATATTCAATCTGTTTTCATCAACAAACGCTGGTGGTTATGCGCCACATTTGTGATTAATATTGTTATGGACGATTTACAGCAGGAGATGCTGACGAGCTGTGTAATTTTCTACATTTCCTTGTCTGATGCCTTTGTGAATTTCAGGGAATTTCATAAATACAGTTAAGTGTGTCTTCACGGCACAACTGTTTATGATTGTATGGTTTATTTAACAGAACCATAATTTTGCATGTTGTTTTGTGTGGGTGTGAGGCTTAGACTTGCACTTTCAGGGAGGCTGTTCGAGAATAGGTTGCTGAGGAAGACATTTTGGCCTAAGAAGGACGAGGTGACAGTGGATTAGAGAAGACTACATAACGAGGAGCATTATGCTGTGTAATCTTAACTACGTATCATTCTGGAGATCAAATCAATAAGATTGAGATGGGTGGGTAATGTAGCACGTATGGGGGAGGGGAAAGGCTCACACAGGGCTTCGGTGGGAAGACCTGAAGGAAGGAGACCACTTCGAAGACGTGGACGTGGGTGGGAAAATAATATTAAAATAAATTTTCAAGAAGTGGGTCGGGGAGGTATGGACTGGATCGGTCTGGCTCGGGATAGGGCAGGTGGCGGGCACTTGTGGCAGCGGTAATAAAATTCGCGTTGCGTCCGGCGGGGAATTTCTTGACTAGCTGAGGAACTGTTGGCTTCTCAGGAAGGACTCTGCTCCATGGAGTTAATTATGGTTTATTTAAACCTTCAAACGCCCCGCTGTTTAAATTCCATCTACCGTCAAGAAAGGGTATGTTTTAAATTTACAGTAACCTAAACATCGTTAATAACTGTACAACGCAGAAAGGCCGGCAGAATTCGAAGAATTACACGTCTGTACATTGCATCGAGGCAGGCTTTGTGGGGATAATGTTACTGTCTCTACTGTAGTGTAGTAATACGTCACGACGAATAAGATAAGATGCGAGACGGGACGTCCGTAAGTGATGTTGTTTCATATCCTTCTTGGATGTGCTGTAGAAATCAACAAAACAATTCATTGTGTGTTGTCGCTTTTCCGACCGAGGTTCGAACAAGGCACTGCCTGAATACGAGTCTAAGAGCTGACATTTGGACCAGCACGCATCAAAGTCACGTGACTTTCATAACTGAAGATCTCGATGCAATGAGATGTATGACGTTCCAGAACAGAGATGCTGTGCATAGGTTCTCTTAACGTGCTACATACAGGGTGTCCATTCACACTCTTGTAGTAAACGAAAAAGCACGTTGATAAAATACGTTTTATCGTGTGTTAACATTTAGCTATATGTTTTATGAATTTTAACGTGTACTATTGTAATATATGATACAGCATAATGCATTTGTCTAAATAATTGTTCATATTTCTCAATGCTCTGTTATGAAACATATAAATTACAGGGTGTCCATGTTATTGTGGCTTTTCATGTGAACTTTATGGCACACGACACCTGCATCCGCCGCCAGTTTGAAGCAGATTTTCTACCTCTTATTCAAGTGATCTTATTGTATATTAAGGTACCCAAGTGTTCTATATTCCTGCCGGATTTAGACTTCCTAACTGATAGACCAACCATACTTGGGAACACAATATAAAGGACAGTATTAATTTAGGTTAAATTCGCCTTTTAACCGTTTTAGGCACTTAGCTCTACCACATCCTTCAACATGTAAAGTCCTTGCATTTAGTCCACACGGTTGGTTTATACGCTTCTCTTACCACACTAAGCCGATCCCAGTGCCCGCGCGGTCTAAGGTCTGGATCTGCGGCTTTCGCTTTCTGTGATTGTGTGTTCTAATCCCGTCGGGGACATGGATGTCCGTCTCTTGTGAGTGTCGTGTGTCGTCAGGTAGAGGTCTTTGATTCGGACTGGTCGCCGGTCCAGAGACGTCCTATGGAATGTGTCGTGTGTCTGAGTGTAATCGTGAAGCCTCACCAATGAAGAGGTTGTGGCTCACTAGGGGGCTGTGGCGCCATGAACAAAACTTACCACACTAACCACTACTCACTTTCTAAACGACGTTAAATTTTTGGTGTCTGTAGTGGAGAATCTCCATATTTACTGTGAGACACGAAATGAGTGGGGCACGCGGTGGCGCAGTTGGTTGAGGCACTGCGCTACAAGCCGGAAGGTCGCGGGTTCGATTCCCGATGTTGTCGCTGGAATTTTTCATTGATATTATCATTGCGGTCGTTCTATGACCATGGGGTTGACTCAGCCTCTAACAGAAATGAGTACCAGAAATATTTCCTGGGAGGTAAAGGCGGCCGTTGCGTAGGGCTGACAACCTTAACACCTTCATGTGCTGATTGTCTTGAAATGTTGGAGCCTAAAACTCCTGGATCCCTCAGGCCCTGCCCAAGCCTGTAATGGGATTGCTTTGCCTTTTACCTTTTTTACGAAATCAGTTTTTGTACATTACTGAATTGCAATTCGTGCATCTGTATTAATACTGACTGTATTAGAGTTATTTGTTCAGACAGTATTATCATTCTATTATCTAAATTTATTTAATGCTTCTGATATTTAAGATATTAAACATCCTCGGCTTAATCTGGCACTGAGAGTAGAGGGGCCGTTTGAACCTGCGAGACAGCCATCGGTGTCTGTGAGTAGGGGAACGACCATTGCGCGGTAAGTCGCTCGCAGCGGGTGACCGTGTACTGCTGGTGGCGTGTGTTGTACGCAACTTCACGTGTATAATTGAGACAAATTTAAGGCCATCAGCAGGATATCTTTACCCGGTAAACTGACAGTAGGCTACGAAAAACGGAGGAGACAAATTACCTCAGCGAAGTGACACAGCCAGACTGCATCCGCCACGTCCGCACACCATTATCATCAGCAGTATTGTTTTATAACTGTGATCATCAGCCCTTTGCGCTCTCTCCTTCTCCTACCTTTCTTTTTCTAGTTTTCTTATTACATATTTTATTTCTTTCCCTTCTGTTGCACTTCTATGCATTTCTTTCTTTCCCTTTTCCTTTAACTTCTTTCTGCTGTTCTGCATGTTTTATTTCTTTTGCATATCTATGCTTCCTTTATCACTTTCTTTTTCTTTCTTTCTTACTTATTCTACTTTTTGTCTCTTCTTTGTTTCTTTCAGTTTATTTTTCCAGCACTATAGTTGATGTCCACAGGCAAAAACGTGGTGTTACCAGTCACTTCCAGCGAAATGTATTTGAAACTCAAAAATATTACCAAATGTATGTCAAAATATATCTAACAGAACTCATGTTCATCAGCAGATATACCAAGCACAGCGAATTAGTTTAAAGAAATAAAGAGACATAAAGGGTTGGCAGTTTCTAGGGAAGCATATCTGGAAGATAAGAAGATAAATTCAAAACACGTTTTAAGACGCGTTCAGTTGCAGTGTTTATGTGTATGAGGTTGTGAATTCAGAGTCTGTATGCTGATTTCATATTGAGATGGACTCCTTGTACGTACAAAAACGGACATAATAAGCAGTGTCACCCCACTTACCACACACAGTCTCATTTTCCAATCTTCTCTTTTGCAGATACTTCCCTTCTCCATTCCACTCATTCTAGTTATTTACGTTATGTGCCTTTATTAATCCCTTCATTCTTTTTTTCTCTTCTTTCCTTTTCTTTATTCCTTTTTTATGAGCCCTGAACGTTGCTATGAAGTTTGTTCAAATGAAACTCTCTCTCGGTGCCGCGTGATCGCGATCGTGTTGGAACGATTCAAGCTGCAGATCAGAGGTTATTTTTGCGGAAATCGTCAATCACCCGGCGTCTCAGTGGGGTGTTTGTCTCGGCGCCCGTTGGGTATAATTGGGTGCTACTTTGTCCTGAACAGTCTCCCAGATGGGTTTCTTTTGAACGACTTTCATACATTTTGTTCTTCTTGTCATTGAATCTTTAACGTTTCTCGACGCACTTCTTGCAGTTCGGCGTTCAAACTGAACGTCTCTATTCGCGTAACTTCAGGAGCTGTTACAATTGAACACAACGGCGAATGGGTAAAGATTTACCAGCAGGTAAATTACATACCCTTGTGCCAGTTACAGGTTCTTGCCCACTATAATGCCAAAATGCCGGCATTATGACGTGAAACGCACGTCTCACGCCGGACAGCCGTCGAACTGGGTGACTGACTGACCAGTAACCTAAGTGGCGAGAGTCACATGGCTATGAGGGGAGGCTGGAGAGGGTGGGAAAGACTAAATAGTGAATTGTCATACGTAGGTCTCCCAAACGGGAATGGAGAAAACTACATATAGATGAGCTTAATGACTTTGTCTCTTCACACACTATTTTTTCGGGTGATAAAATCGAAAAGAATGAGATGGGAGGGGCATGTAGCATGTATGGAGAGAAGTGAGGTTTATACAGGGTTCTGATGGGGAAACTTGAGGGAAAGAGACCACTTGGGAGACACAGGCTTAGAAGCGAGAATAATATTAAGATAGATCTTGATGAAGATGGATGTGGGGGTGTGGACTAGATCGAACTGGCTCAGGATAGGGAAAGGTGACGGGCACTTATAAATGCGGCATTGAACCTTCGGGTTCCATAAAACGCGGGGAATTTCTTGACTAGCTTAAAACCCGTTGGCTTCTCAAGAAGGACTCTGCTGCATGGAGAAAGTAAGTAAATAAGTAAGGTTTCCTAAAAAAGTGTAGTCTACAACTGTCTGTGAAGCTTTATCATGTTGAGCGTAGAAAGTTTACAGACATGTGACGTTTGGCAGAAGGGAATCATGAATGGAAATACTCAGCCTTATTTCCTGTAATTTGTAGACTACCCTGAGTTTGCAGGAAAGTAAAAGTAGTTCACCCATTCGTGAGTGGGTTCTTAACTTTACTGCATGTGTTTTGCTGTAGGTCTAAGCTGGCAAAAACAAGATGTCTGCCGCCTCAGCGGGGCCTTAACTCGCAGGGTGGAAAGGTTCTGACAAACTTTTAACGACTTTTTGGTGACTATTCCCCTCCCCCCCCCCCAACCTTCGAGATAGAAGACATATGAGACGAGCCCTGAACATGGAATCGGAACCTTTCTTTAATATGTCGGCATATTTCATTTTATCAGACTACGGCATAATGTCATGTAACGTTTTTATGTTCTTGTTAATACTACCTTTCATATGAGTCTGTCGCACCAGGTTTTATTATAGCTGATGAAGATAACGTTAGATGTCGGTGACGCTTGTCTTTTAAAGCGGCTGAAGGCGTGCCCATGCTTCGGTCGGAACTGCAGCCTGTACCGCAAGCAGTCTAGTTGTTCTTGAAATCCACGTCATGAATATGTTGTTACGTTTTAGTTTTAGAGTATTTCACAACGGCCATAATATGTATCCAATTGATGAATTGAATAATTAACCATAAAGTCCTAATAACGCTTTAATTACTGGATTGATCAGCACAACCAGATGTTACTAATTTCTTATATTTTTATAATAAAACCAACGAGATATACTAATTTCTCAAATTTATTTTTGGAATAAAACTCTACATGTTTCGGACAGTTTCTCTGTCCATCATCAGGAATCTACCACTGTACACACAGGAATACATACAGGTTATGCTGACTGCTTGTTAGCAAGCACTCAGCATAACCTCTTTGACATATACCTATTGCCGTGTGTGCAGTGCTAGACTCCTGATGATGGACGGAGAAACTGTCCGAAACATGTAGAGTTCTATTCCAAAAATAAAATTGAGAAATTAATGCATCTCGTTGGTTTCATTCTAAAAATGTATCACAATGCACGGTCATCTGAATGTCAAAGACGCTACTTAAATTAGGATAAATTGAAATTTATTTGTGGAAATCGCATTGCGTGACTCATTAATATGCCGTTAATTAGAGTGGGGATACGATGCTATTCAGTGATATAGAGTCACTTCTGTCGAGCTTCGTCCTACTGGGGACGCCAAGACGTGTGAGAGACCTACACATATGGTCTGAGTGTATGAACTGAATTTGTCTCGGCATTTGAATTCCGTAACAGACAGGGAATTTCTCGTCTAGCTCAGCGGTTTGCATTCTTCCGTGGAGTTTAACGAAGTCTATAGAGCACACAGATTACACTGTCAAAAGCCGATCATAAAGAATTACAGACAATCTTATACCTTCAGCTGCTAGACCATATTAAATAACCTATTTCGAAATATCGAGGGTGAGAGGCATACTGTGGTGCAATTGGTTGAGGCACTACGGTACAAGCTGGAAGGTCGCGAGTTCAATTCCCGATGTTGTCATTGGAATTTTTCATTGACATAATCCTCCTGGCAGCACTATGGTTTTTAGGCTCGACTCAAATGCTAACAACAGTGAGTGACAGGAATACTTCCTGGAGGTTAAAGGCGGCCGGTACCTACTGCTGACAACTTTACTAACTTCATATGTCGATTGTCTTGAAATCTGGGACCATCAAATTTTACCTTTACCTTTACCTATTGTGAACTATTCGCAATGAAAAGAAACGTTTCAGATTTTCTGATGTTGAGGTACGTATGTCGTGTGTTATGTGCTGTATGTCATATGCTGTGTCCATTCGTCTGGCTTTATGTCGAAATAATCAGACAATTATTTTCCGTACATTTGTATTTAACTTGAAGATAATGGTCTACATTCCTTCTGAAAGTTGGTACGTTGTTAGCAGTCTATACGGCGTCACATTCCAGGCGACATAAGTCATGAGAATAATGCTATAGAGGAAAAGCAATTGGAACACAAACCATCGAGGATTAAAACTAACAAGAGTTGCAAACAAACATTTAATTTGTACAGCAAAGAGAATAGATTGCGCCTGTGATACCCAACAGTTGTTTAATATCGTAGCCAAGGAATGGCGAGCCTTCTACTTCCCCTTATATCCATTGCTCCAGGGCCACCTGACGAGATTCTTGTTATATTTCCTGCTGGGTGTGACGTTTCTTTGTTTCTTCGTTTATGTGTTATTTTGAGAGCGACACAAATTGAATCTACTTTGCGTCAGAAACAGCGCCTTGAATGTCCGTTGTACAGTTTCTAACGATAAGACTATGGAGCTTTAAGTTCTCTTGTACCTGTTTTGTGAGTAAGCCCTCTGCTTGCGGTTTGGTGGGAATACAAAATGTGTCAGTAACAATACAGGCAAAATACGTGTGACGTAGCATTGTGACGCGTTCGCGCAACCACTGATGCTCTGTAAAAGAATAAGTATTACATCTTCTAAGTTTGTGTTTGTAGCCTAACTTATAATGCATGCAATGTGCTTGAGCCATATTGTCATCTGTACCCAGCCCGGCTGTACACCATTTTTAAGCATTTTCTCATAAACGATACGATTTTCGAAAAAAAGTTATTGATCATGAAATGTGTGTTTAGATCTTCTATGCAACGTTTAGAATGTTTCTAATTCTAAAACCCATTCAAAGAGATAGGGTAAAAATGTATATCTCTCTTCATGTAAAGTTCCCTTTAATTCTTGTCCGATTTTAACGAAACTTGAATTATGTCGACGAATTTCAGAAAAAAAACTCAACTACGGAACTTTTTGTAAATCCGTCCATTGGGAGCCGAGTTGTTGCATGCGGGTGGACGGATGGACAGACATGACGAATCTAGAAGTCGCTTTTCCCAGTTTTGTGAAGGCGCCAAAAACGTACTTTGTGAAAAGGAATTAGTTTACTAGTGGCTGAACAAAGTGGCTCTGGAGTTATATCTGTACATATTTATACATACATACACACACTCACATACACACACACACACATACATACATACATACTTACATACAAACATACATAAATACATACATACAGTGTGATCACCAGGGGAATTCACAGTCTTTGTTTGGTGCCAAACTTGACACTGGCGTCGGTGTTACTTCATCTCTGCTGTTCTGTATAGGGAAAAAGTTATTTATTGCCAAAACAGGCGGAACACACAACTATATGTACACGACGTGGACGAGGGAATAGATGCTAATTTTAAACCTGATGGTACGTGCGGAAACCACTTCGCTTTAAAGGGTTTAATATGTGTTAATAACTATATCAAACGGGTTACATTAATTCCCCGAAAATTTTGGTGCTTCGTATTCGAAATTATTAAACGAAGCACAGAATCGCCACTGGTTGGTTCAGTCAATATAGTAACTGAGCTGGAGGCTGGACGTCTGAGGTTCAGTTTCAGGCAGCAACAAGTATATGTTTCTCTTCTTAGGTAGTGCAATTAAGCCAGCATCGTACCAAAGTGGAATTCTCGTCATTTTCTTCGGAGATAAGCAGCCGGGTCGCGAATCTCGCCTTTCACGTGCCGGACTGGAGATACAGCCCCATTTCGCCCTCATAATCGCGGTGATGGAAGCAGAGGAACCTTCCTGTCTTAGCTTTATTGAAGTCTGACGAGAGGCTTATTGAATAAATTTCTCTTGAGTTTTTCAGGACAGTGTCAACCAGCGTCTAGGATGAACTGGAAAGTATGCGGAAAGAAGCAGTTTTGAGCTAATTTAAGGTATATTCGCCATTTTATTGGAAGGAGTTTGCAAAGCCACGAAAAATTTCATTCTTCGGTGTGATGAATGTGTTGAAGGCGGTGTTCTGAGCCAGTGCGCTAGGTGCTACTATTCGAGATGCTACAGTGACATAAATTGAAGATTCTAACATCCGGGTTGTAGCGTTGTGTCGTTAGGCGAGTGTTCCCCACGTGTCGATGGTTGGTACTGCCTTCACCTACAAGATAAGGAATTTCAAAGATACCTTTCATGGACTGCTTGATTGATGGTGCCTGCAGGAGAAACATCCCAAAAGTCTTGAGTGTTTTCTGGGATGGCTCAGTTTATACAGGGAGTTGCCGGCTGCGGGCAGCACGAATAAGGATTCGCGCTTCGAATCTTTGCAGACCCAAGATATTCATCCCTTGTGCGCAATCTTCAGAGCAAGTAATGTGTAAATCAAAGTATCGCTTCGGTGCTAAAATTTTATTCGGATTTTGAAACTTGACGGAATAAATTTGTTTGCAAATGATATCAATTTGGGAGATGTCTGAGTTGGAGTGTGCGACATGGAGCTAATACACTAACGCCAGCTAGTGTTAGCGGACCAGCAAGAGAGCTAACTCGATTTTCAATCCGTGTTCATAACGAAATTAAGATCCTAGTGCCACTGCAAATGAGGGTAACTGGCTGACGTGTGTTGTGACCACAGCTGAGGTTGCTGCCTGCTGTCTCACTTCCTGCTCAGTAATGATACATACAGACAGGAGTAAATATTGACAAACTGCGACGTCTGTCTGTCTGTCTGTAAACAGAAAGGACATTCGAGAGGACCCTGGTGCACATTCTTCATCTTTAAATGGAAAGGATATTCTTGGTCTGAGCCTATGGATGCCATGGCAAACAAATTTTAATTTTGTTTTCTAAATGTCTATAACAGTCGTTAATTAATTTTAAATCAATTACATTCGACACTGTTTATTATTATAAAAGGGAAGATAGAAGGGGCGATAAGACGAGGAAGAAGACTTACGCAACTACAGGATGACCTTAAGGAAATGAGAAGGTACTGGGAAAAATAAGTAGGAAGCACTAGTTCGCCCTCTATGCATAACTCGCTGTGGAGATCTGTGGCCCTGTCATAAGACAGACTATATTATAGTGATGACGATGGTGATTATCTATGTTTTCGCATTTAGGTGCCATTGATATTACAAAACCTTCATATATTATAAATGTCCGTGAATTAGAAAACAGTAAATTAAAATCAGCAAATGCACTGATATTAAAATTGTATTATTTTCCCAGCAATTTGTCATAACTCCGACATGTTTCCATCTATTGATCACTTTCAGGAAGTCACTGAATATAAATAGCACACGCACAAAAACCTGAATGATATTTGTCCATAAAATGTACGTATGTACAAGTAGCCTTCATGTTACTTGTGTATAATAACTATTCAAAATTTTTAAATTATGTTTACTATTATTATTTGTAATTGCAATTATATTTACTATTTGCTGTGATTATTTTACTGTACGTTAATTCCAGCACCATTGTAAAAACCTACAACCTCCGCACCCTGTACGTAGACCAGGTCTGCATTGCTACAAGCGAATTTTATGATGTCTACAGACGTTCTGTGCACACATTTTAATGTATTCACTAATCCAGTCTTATTTTTATATACGCTTTTTTTATGTTAACTCACTGAAGGTGATCAAAAGAGATCGAAACGTGTCCGAGTTATGACAGTTTGTGTGTAAAAATGTAGTTTTAACGTTAGTGCATTTGTTAGTTTGACTGTGTGAATTACAAAACTTATTTCTCGGGGTCCGTTTGTTTACGGCGCTTTTGTTAGGTTGTGCCTTTCTATTCCTTGGTGCCTCACTGCAGAATTTCATATTTTGTTATTTTTCTTTTGTTACAAAATAAGATGTAAGTAGAAATGCATATATATATATATACGCACGCACACGCACACACACGCACACGCGCGCGCGCACACACACACAAACACACACACACACACACACACATATATATATATATATATATGCTTTTGATAATGTCCATAAATGCCCTTCTGTTTGCTGCTTAGCTCCTTTGGAATTTTAAAACCAGTTTGATCGAGGCTGTTACATCATAGTCCCTAACAGCGACCTCCAAAGTCTCCGAAACTCACAGAGACATTGTCACATTCCAGTGGCTTATTTGTTACACTTGTCTATCCGTTCTAACAGTAGGCTGAAAAGATTACGGACTGAAAGCCCGCGTTGCTGGGGTTCTTCTCCCGACAGGGGCAGCGATTCTACTTTTCTCAGAGACCATCCTGTTCCATGGATATCCAGGTGTGCTAATTGAAGATATAGTGACTGGGTGTGAATCTGATGACACCCGTGTCCAGATAAGGTGAAATGAACCTGAGCTGTCCGTGGAGATATGCAGGGGAGTGACGGAATCGTAATTCCGCAGCCTGTCTTACGACAGGTCCACAGCCTCTTTGCAAAGCGAGTTCTCCACCAAGTGCGATTTGTTGCTCCCTCTTTCAATTTCCAGTACCCTCTTTTTCTGAGGGTCATCCGTAGCTTCCTACGTCTTCTTCCTCGTCTTCCCGTCACTTATATACTTCCCTCTTCTATTTTTCCTACAATAACGTATTTTAGAACGCAGTTTCTACGCAAGATATGTCCAATTCAGTGAAACTTTTTTTTATGTAGGTCATTCCTTTCCTTCATGGTCCCATGCAATACTTCTTCATTTCTCACACGATCGGTCCAACTGATCTTTTCCACCCTTATCCAGCACCACATTTAAAAACATTCCAGGTATTTCTGGTCTACAGTCCCTAAGTGTCCAAAGTTTCATCACCGTACTTAGATAACCTCCGAATGTAGTTTTTACTACTTTCTTCCTTAAATTTAAACCCAGTTTGCTAGTGATAAGACACTTCTCGTTATTGAACGCTGCTTTTGCTTTGAAGGAATAGCTCTTCTGATTCTTAAACTAGACATTAAATAGGGTTGAGTGGCCAGTCACGTTGCCAACTCTGCCTTTTACCGCCGGGAAAGCGTCCCCTGTTCCCAGTGAATAGGAGAATGGGTACATTCACCTAGTGCTGTAGTAAAGAATGCCTACGTCCATCCCTTGTATTTCTTCATAGCGTGTTACTTAGGCGCAGGAGCTGAACTCCTTTCACGTTTTCCTTGCTAGGATGCACACTTGTGTCTCAGGTGTTCCTTTTTAGACTAATACGTCGTAGTAGAACGTAGCCTATATTGTAGTTTGTTTTCACGTGTTCAGAGTTTATACTAGTATTCATCCATCCTCGCGACGTCCGCGCCGCGGCGCCTGCCTTCTTGTTTCCTGACGACAAGACGAGTGTACGCTGTCGTCGTGACGCAATGTCTCACAATTCTTCGTAAAGCACGCGTAAGTGCAAGAAAGACACAAGTAGCACGGTTTTCCAAATAGGGACATTAAATGAAAATTTGTACCCGTGTCTAATTGCGCATCGCGCCGAGATTTATGCGCGTGTAGATTCATCCCTTGAGTTTTAATATACATTATAATAGTACCTTCGCATTTAATCCTAATACTTCGAAGTGTCCTGTGTCCCTCAGGTTCCCCATCAGGTAACCTAGCCACAACATTGGCCGAGATGCACTGCTGTCTGATATTACAAACAGCTAGGTTTAAGAAAGAAACAGATGCAGGGAAGCATTAATTTCAATTTAACGTCAGATTCACTGTTATTGTTGATTATGTTGTGGGGTTTTGCACCGTATGGTATCGCTGACGTTTCGGAACAACGTGCTACGTCTATTTTAGGGTCGCCACTAAAGCTATGGACTGCCTTCCACGATATCGAGATACGGTCTGGGATTGGCTTGGTTGACAATATATCTTAGTGTTCTGTAAAATATGGTGCACATGCTGACCATCTGTGTGACAGTTGTTTCATCTACGACGTATCACTTAACTGTGAACCGGATAAAATAAATGTTTGACAAGTGTTACTTTGAGAAGTGGGTGTGATTGCATTAGGCAATGAAAAACTGATTGTTTTATTTTTTATGTTTTGCTGACCGTGCATCTCAGTATTATCTTAGTAATTAACCTTTTGGCGCCGGAATTATTTTTTTTTAAATTTTAGCACATCCTGTATATAAAATGTGAATAATACTGGAACCAAATATGTTAGAATTATGAAACAAACTGCATTTTGAAGAGAAAAAGACGGAGAGTATATACCATGTTTAAAATATTCAGTACCTTTATTTTTTGAATAAATATATAAAATTCAACTTTAGAGGTTAGCGGTGCGGTACGACCACTATAGTTGACATTAGGCATCAAAAGGTTAACCAACTTAATGCACAAATTCTTGTTTTATAGCAAGTTTATTACATGTCTCTACATGTTTCGAGCACTATGTGCTCATCAACAGTAGGTCAAAATTGTATTATACAGCATCTAGTATCATCACACACTGTAGCTGGCCATCCCGTACACGGGTTGAGAGAGTCTTCTCTCAACCTGTGTACCGGAGGCCACCTACAGGTGTGATGATACCAGATGCTGTATAATACAATTTTGACCTACTGATGATGAGCACATAGTGCTCGAAACATGTAGAGACATGAAAAAACTTACTATGAAATAAGAATTTGTGCATTAAGTTGGTTAACTACTAAGATTAAGACTGGTTATATTAATTCAGGAATACATTGACTGTTGTTTAACAGTAAGATGTTTAATGTTGACAGGGACGTAAGACAGTGGTTTTGTACATCAGACAGACCTTGTCGATGTCCCAGAATTGTCAGAAATGTATTGCCAGACAGTGACCCTGCTTGTAGTATTTCTGCGTTTATAGAAATATATGAGTCGGAATTTTGTTAGTATACAAAGACCCCTGTGTCATGTTAAGTCCCTTCCCTTCTGAGAAACAACAAAACAAATATAAAAAAAAACAAAACCAGGGTTTTAAAAAAGGTACTATTGCTCACAATTTCCTAGCAGTCGGTGTAACCATGGAAACATGTTCATTGAAAAAACAGCTTATTTTTTAACGTAAATTGGAGGGTTGAATTCGGTGTTGGGCAGTTTATATTTTTTTTTCAGGACCTACGTAGAAGGGTGGGTTTGTGGGGATTCTGTTTGGGAATCAACAAAAGTTTTATACTTCAAAGCACTGAGAGAAAGATCGACGTGGCTCTTTGTAATGGGTAATTAACTACCTAGGCTTTTATACTGGACTGCCAGGCAAGTTTGGTATATATAGGCGTCGTGCTGTTTTTATAAAGGTTGTACTAAGGGCGTTTGGCGGTGGTAAGGGGTTGGGGGGTGTCTGTAGTATTCACATACCTGCGAGGTTCATGTGACTTCATTTTTGTCCCCATACAGTCAACTTTACCTCCCCTTGGACCCCCATAACACATTTCCACAATGATCAAACGTTACTGACTGCGACAGCAAATTTTCATGTCAACAGAATTAAAACTGTCATTGTTATAAACTTTTTAAAGCTATGGGAAAAGATGATAAAAAACGTCGCTTTCATTGTCATGGTGTGTGTGTGTGTGTGTGTCTGTGTGTGTGTGTGTGTGTGTGTGTGTGTGTGTGTGTGTGTGTGTGTGTGTGTGTGTGTGTGTGTCTGTGTGTGTGTGTGTGTGTGTCTGTGTGTGTGTGTGTGTGTGTCTGTGTGTGTGTGT
>Ga0131853_10010168_pt1 | contig 17213 bp, 9 predicted proteins | sample TergutLab28metaG_FD_92764 | JGI IMG/M metagenome (GOLD analysis project Ga0131853, IMG submission 92764) | Labiotermes labralis P1 segment gut microbial communities from Petit-Saut dam, French Guiana - Lab288 P1 (version 2) (version 2) | ecosystem: Host-associated > Arthropoda: Insects >... | reverse complement strand
GAACCCTCTGAGCACATCGGGCCTGTAATGGGACTGATTTACCTTTACCTTTTTACATATTTAGTGGTACAACGTTAATTGGCGCAAGTCGGCTAATGATGGGCATGTTTTGTAAATTATGTTTTTAAACCTGTGTTTACTTCGAGAATAATTAATAATTTGTGTTCACAACAGAATAATAGGTGACAGATGCAAGTAATGAGATGTTCAAGCAATCCTGACGGATAGGATAAACCGATAATTATGAGAGGAACTGAAAATATGATTTCTTGGCATGTTTATCGGTTGAAAGAAAGCAGTATGAAATTCAAGAACACTAATGCAAATTCCTACAATCTGATGTTTAAAATCAATACATTTTGGTTTTTAACTACTCTAATACAGGCTGGATCGCAATGCAGGCACACATTTGGAACGACAATATGATAAATCGTCCAGACACGTGTAAAGCAACTCCGACAGGTGGCCCGAGATACGCGGTCTAATGTCGTCGCTGTCGTCACGCACAAATAATCCTCATCGCTTTAACTTGTGCAGTTGTCATGAAACCGTCAAACAAAGAAAATTCACAATTCGGCCGATCCTCATCTATATTCACACAGACACAAAAAGCGGCTTATTTTTCAAATGTCTCTGCTAATTGTTTCTTCAAGAAAGCTTCATGTTTGTACTGTTTACTGCTTATTTGTGTTTTGGCTTATATTCCTTGCTTTAATTCCCCCCTCCTCCCCCTACTTCTTGTGTGACGAACTCATATAATATGGCCTTGATTTCAAACTTTCGCCGTGTTCTGAATGTTGTATTCTTTCTTCTGGGTAATATCCCGGTGTCTGAAATTTATATGCCGACGTTTCGGAACACTCTGTCTGTTCCATCTTCATAGGCGGGCAGGTATGAAGTATCTGATAATATGTGTTTGTTGATTTCGTCCCGTTCTTTTAGTCTCCAGTTTGCCATATTTTTTGGAGGCGACGACTGACCCCGCGACGCTTACCAAGGTATAGCTACGGCTACTGGTAGAATATTGTGAAGCGTCTTGACGTGTTGGCCCAGTAATAGGGCCAACGTTGCGCATGGTCTGTCCGGCCCAACTAATTAGCTGCTGCACTCGCCATTTCACGTACGGTTACAGAGTGAACCTGTTACCGACATGCACTGCTGTCGTTTTGTTCAACTAAAAAATTAACGATGAACGTCAGTCGGCCAGACGGGCAGACTTTAAATATGATTTGTACTGAAATTTACTTTATCGAATTTCTTTTCAAAAGTCGAGAACTAGAAGAGATGAGTAAAGGAGAAAATATAGTAAAATGGATAAAAGGGCAAAGGATAAGCTGGTTAGGTCACCTAGAGAGAATGGAGGAGATAGGATGCCCAAAATGATCTTCACTCAAGAACTGGAAGGGACGAGCAGAAGGGGAAGACCCAGGAAAATATGAAAAGAGGAAGTAGAAAGAGAGAGATCTTGAGGTGCTGGGAGTGAGAAGATGGACAGAGCTGGTGGCAGATAGGAAAAAATGGAAGGACATTGTTCGACAGGCCAAAGCCCACAGTGGGCTGTAGTGCCAATGGAAGAAGAAGAAGAAGAAGAAGAAGAATTTCTGTTAAAAAAACATAACACCACATTTCGGTACCATGGCCCCTTATGGACACATATTGTGTTCTGTTTGTGCGTTGATATTTAGGTAGGTTTTCAATCTTTCTATGGGCCACGAAGGCCCTTAGGGTGAGTAGAGTTATAGCTCTACTCTTTCTTGGACCTCGGCACTAGATGGGGGGTCGGGGTCAGTCCCACGTCCCGGCCGCTACTACCCCCGGGAAAGACCCGGTTCCTATTGTACAGGAGGCTGGGTGGGCCCCAGGGTCGGTCTGGACGGGCGGAACATCTCGTCCCCACCGGGATTCGATCCCGGATCGCCCAGCCCGTAGTCAATCGCTATACCGACTGAACTACTGGGCCACGCGTTGATATTTAAAACGTGCAAAATAGTGATGATGAAAACAACACAGATTCTCGTTTTTATTGCTTTATTTTCGTTGATGTAACACCTGCAACGTATTGAGTACAAGGTGAGCAGTAAACTACTGCACTACATGTGAACATAATTACTTAATAATATGATTATTAGCTTTACTATTATTATTACACTATATTAAAATGAAGATAGGTTCAAGATAATAAACCGAAAGCTATTTTGTATTGGAAGTTTGTTTACAGTCAGAAAGGAACTTTTAAGGTCATAGGTTCCCTTTCTCATGAAGATCGCAATCAGATGAATAGGGTTACCTCTAACGGTTTCTTAACCATTAGCCAAATAGCAACGGAACGAAAAACACTGCGAAGGTCAAAAGCAGAATTCCCCATACACGTTTCAGGTTCATGTACCCACAGTCGGTAGACACTGACCATTTATTACGCAACGTGAGTAAACGTGTATAAAATGTTAGGACGGACAAACAACGGAGACATAAATGGACAGGGCGCATGGCACGTAGGAAGAAAACGAGAAATGCATAAAAAGTTTAGTTCAAAACGTGACAGCATTAAAAAAGCGTAGATGGCAGAACAGCATTAAATACTGATTCTGATAAGTCCTTAGCCCCACCAGGAACGAAACAAGCTAATGTTTCTGTCAGAATGGCGTGAATTTCCCTCGGCGCCTTGCCTTGTAGGAAAAAAAAAACTTGATGACAGCTCATGTCTTGATGTTGTTGAAATCGCGCGCGTTCCTGACATGCTTCCGAGATTGTTTCCTTCCTGGTCGGGCCAAGGACTTATCAGCACCACGGTTAACTTTTGGCGCCGGAATTATTTTTTAATTTTAGCACACCCTGTATATAAAATGTGAATAATACAGGAACCAAATAAGTTAGAATTATGAAACAAACTGCATTTTGAAGAGAAAAAAAACGGAGAGTAAACACCATGTTTAAAATATTCGGTACCTATATTTGTTGAATAAATATATAAAATGCAACTTTGGAGGTTAGCGGTGCGGTACGTCAACTATAGTTGACGTTAGGCGTCTAAAGGTTAAAGCGCTGTTTACTCATTTAACCCTTTAAATGTCGAGTTAAATCCTGTCTACCATCTGCTGGCATTATTAGGAGCTCACCATATATTCCACGTTAGCAGGATGAGGGTTAAACAGGCTCAGGCTAAGGTCTAGTGGCCAGCTGCTTTGAACACAGGTATGAAGATACGGGTTCTGTAGAAGGAGGTACTACATTAACCAACTGAGCGACTATTAGTTTTACATTGCCATAAAGTTGGTTTCGTTATTTATTGGACAAAATTCTGTTTGAGATCCGTCAAAAGCAAGAATTTTAGTAAAATACACTACACGAAGTAAAACAAAAACGTATTGATGACCTGTACCAAAATTGTAGACAGAAACAATGACAGCGCTATTCTGGGCTATTACGCAGCGAGTAGTGATAGTTCCTTACTGACGTTTCGGGACAACTTATCGGTCCCGAAACGTCGGTAAGGTACTATCACTACTCGCTTCGTAATAGCCCAAAAGAGTGCAGTCCTCATCCATTTCACGGCGGTAGCCTGAAATCACCCACATAAACATAATATGACAGACCCGTTTAATCGTTTTTACTTGAAGTATTCTGGAGAGATAATAAATAAACCTTACAAAAAAAAAGTTAGCGGTAAAGTGATCCCCTTACAGGCCCGGTGAAGAAGAGGGTGAGTGGTCAGCAGCACGCCCAGGCCGCACTTTACCCCCAGGAAAGACCCGGTACCCATTGTACAGGAGGCTGGGTGGGCCCCAGGGCTGGTCTGGACGGGCGGAAAATCTCGTCCCCAACGGTATTCGATCCCGGACCGTCCATCCCGTAGCTCAGTCGCTATACCGACTGAGCTACCCGGCCCACCCTTACACAATTACTTTTCGAAAAGAGCGCAATGGAATAATCTACGTAGAGTAATAAAACCACTTGATTTATTCCCTGTTTAACTATTTCTTATACTTCTCGTCTGAACCATGAAATTGCAGTCACTAGCTTACAGGAATGCTTGAAGACAAATTTACGGAAATAATACACAATTATTTGCTGCCAGTTGCCCAAGCACAAAGCATTACGTCACAGATTTCATTAAGAGCAGACTACATTTCTGCTTGATTTATGTTCACGTGATGGCCAGGTAAACATGTTTTTGAATTTTGTTCTTATGTTTACTGATCCAGTAAATATACCGAACGTGCAGCCTCACAGCACAGCAAAGCACAGCGCAGCACTCACACACATAACCGGTGTGCATTAATTCTCGTCAATGTCACACTGTTTTAAGTCACTGAAAACTGATATTTCGTACACATCATCAGAGTCACAGAATATATTGAATAACAAGAGTGGGGTTGTGGTCTGTGTATTGTAGTATGAACGATGGATACATTACACTTTGCACGAACAGAATGCAGTACATGCAGCCTATATTGTTGGCCACGCTAACTTATAGGACAGTAGAATTCATAGAAACAGGATACAAAACAGCCTCAATGCTGGACACACTAATTAACACTACACGTCATATAAATAGGAAAAAGAAGACCCTACGTTGTTGGCCAAGCCAATTAACAGCACACAAAGAATTTATATTTCTAGTGTATTTTGTTAAATGGAAAAACTTCGAAAAATATTTAAAATAAAAGTAATTAGACATCAACTTTTTAAAATGTTGTTACTGCAAGCCCTCCTCGAGATGTTTAAATTAGAGGACAGCTCTGTGTCCACACGAAGTTAGACTGTCGAAGTGCAGGTTAAAATGAATATTCGTTTGAATAATTTCCAATTTTATTAGGCAGATTCTTTCAAACTACAGTCTCACAAACTTTAACACGTGCACTACATGTTTCGACTGCAGCGAGCCATCGGTATATAAGATGTCAGAAAGACTGCTAAGTGAATTACTAAAAGCTGCTAAACAGATATACAAATTTCGCCAGCATGAAAATTGATCGAAATTCGTTATATCCGGACGATGACTTCTTCATTGCACGTTCACCGTATAAACGTAGTGTAATAAAACACATACACATAAATCTACGGCCAGATAAATTTTGAAATGTTGACTTGATCACGAAATTAATAAGAACCGAGATGCAGGTTTGTGTGTCAGTCACGACGCGGGCGAGGGGCATTCCTTGAACTGGTCGGAATAAGCATCCAGTCTCCCCTCAGACGTCATCGATATTATTACATCATATACACGTATAGTGTGAAACAAGGTTGAACTGCAGCATGAAACAGAGTATTACTGCATGAAACACCAGATGTAAGCGATGTACGCGATAAACACTTAGGTTTCGTTCAATCCGCAGAATACAGTTTAATAGCACCGAGGGTGTAGGATCAACGGCGCGTTCGAAAAAGCCTCCCACTGGACTGCGTCCTGATCCACCTGCATCCAGTCCACTTTATAGTAATTTACTTATAGATGATCATGAGATATGAGCTTCTAATTGCGGACTGATTTGTGGGATGTAACTTCACATAGCCTGATAGAAATTAGTATGAAAAGGGAAATTTTGATAAATCCCAACGCTAGCTACAGTTTTCCCAGATAATCCTTTGGTAAACACGTACATTCTTCTTTCGAAGCCCTTGACAGAGTCTTTGATATTAGTGTTCTAGCGAAAGTATTAAGTGATCTCTGAAAGCTCTGGTCAGACGGCATGACAGAATAAGGACGGGCCCAATAATAATGTATACTAATAGCTTTCTTTAGTAATGAAAGGGGTTATTCTGTTAATTAATATGTTAGCTGAGATCACTTTAATTTATCCCACAAATGTACGTAAACCAGACGTTCGCGACACTCAGTACGGCGTCATTCATAGCGCAAAGAGAGCTTGGTGCAATAAGATTTTGATTTGATTTCCAGAGAAACGAAAGACGAACGGACGAAGATCGCAACAAAAAGCTATACCTCCTATGACTGATAACGTACAAATTATGTTAAGAGCTACATCCTTTGAAATGTTTGAGACTTATAATTTTGTTTCCTTAAAATTTAATTTACCTGTATCCTGCTTTCGAATGAAAGTTTAGTCAGTAACAGTATATGTAATTTCTTAAATTCCAGTAATTTTTTCTTATCCTACGTAGAACATACTGACGACACTGGATACATCCAAGTCACACAGAGCAGAAAAATCGCCCGTGAGATCAGAAATAAATAAGTGAACAGAGGCCTATGATTCATAGCAGAAGCGACCCATGGTTACCTTTCTCAGAATATACCTAATGATACCTAATTCAGCCCTTAAAACCCAAGAGGATTTTTAAGAATAAACAAGGAAACAATGTTTGTATCCTAGAATTTCTTTACAATATGTGTCATTATAACATCCATAAGGAAGGGGTAATAGCCTTCACCAGGAAACAGTTCGTTGTTTCCGTGTTGTGTAGAGCTACCCCTTACAAAATTCTCCCTAATAACCCAGAAGCCCATAAATAGGCCCGTGGTAAAATAACTGTGCTTTCTGAAGACACCCTTTCAAATTTAAGGAGCTGTACTATGTCTAGGCCGTCAGAGAGAAAGAATGTGTCGTTTTTATTGAAAACAAATTGTTATGTCCTAACTATATAATTTAGTTGTCTTCTGTTCTTTCTAATTCATGGTCAAATTTGTCGGTTCTCTTGAGGAGACTGGGATATCGCTCAGTTTGATATTCCGCAAAACCCAACGCAGTAGGAAGTTTCTAGAAATTTTCTAATAGCATCATACAGTGCCTGGAATGTATGTGTTTTCCTATAGGCTTCTATATAATTGCATCTCTTCGAAAGCTCCCCACGCCTGATGGAACCGAACACTGCCGTCGGGGTGGGTGGCATCCCTCTTTAACATTCGGCTGGGGGATCGGCGGTCTTAGCTGAAGGTGGTGTTGTGTTTTCTTAGTAGTCACTGAACAGGGCCATTCAACCCGTAGATCGCGGACAACATGTTACCCCTAACAAAGTGTTATTTTACCCGCGTAGACACCTGAAATGCGAGAATATCTGGTAAATTTTCCGTCGTAAAACCGAGACAAAACGCCGAAGCAATTTTGCAAACGAGTTGTTCTTTCATGGGACATAGATTATTTCACCAGTTAATGTAAAAATGTGCCAAAACAGCGATATCCTAGCCTATTTTGTAAAGTGTATTTTAAAATAAATCCTGCTTATTTATTTAATTATATATTTTTTTCACATATTGTGTAGAATAATACACAGATAAAATAGTGTATACAATTATACATATATTTATTCATTTTTCATTCTGCGTATTGAATTTCATGTTGCCCGGTCGCAGACCAAATTTTGCTGTAGTTTAAGCACCATACAAAAGATTGATCAGTCCTGTTTCAGACAAATGTTGGGACAGAACCTTAGACTAGGCCGAGGCCGCCTGCCTTCCACATCGTCTCCAATTCATTTTCCGATATCTGCCCTATCATTCAGTGGTATACAAATTATGTTGTGAAAAAAATTAATACTGAAATATGTAACTGACTCTCTTATAATGGAAAAGGTACGTAATACTCGTATTTTTATCTTTGATTTTCTACACTCCTTACTCCTAAAACTTCAAATCGAAGACACTGTAACGTACAATAAAATGTGTGAATTTCCCAGTGCTTTGAAGAATAAAAGAACAACTTAATGTCACTTGCTATTTTATTTCATTTCTTATGTTCTCAACATGTTTCGGACATTAATATATCCATCATCAGGAGCTTGCGACTATTCTGTTGAATTACCACATAGGTCGTATGTTCTTGGTTCGATGTGTGTTGGAGTATCGGTGTGGTTGGGTTGGGGTGGTATCCGTGTTGCAGGCTGAAGCCTGCAACCACACCGATACTCCAACACACATCGAACCAAGAACATACGACCTGTGTGGTAATTCAACAGAATAGTCGCAAGCTCCTGATGATGGATATATTAATGTCCGAAGCATGTTGAGTACATAAGAAGTGAAATAAAATAGCAAGTGACATCAAGTTGGTCTTTTATTCTTCAACTATCACAATGATGCACGGTCCAATAAACATAAGATTCCCAGTGCTTTATAAATACTAAAGAGAATAACAATGTTTAAATACGAATTGTTCAGTAAAAAAAAATTACATGCTTTTAACTTTGTAACATTAGCCACAGGTATTTAACCTAAACCAACAAAATGCACACTTTTCAAATTAATGTTTTTAATTCAATTCTTCGTGTACACTGCACGTTTCGAACATCATGTGTTCATCAGCAGGAAGACCATTTGTACATGCAGTTTTGTATGGTATGATTTTCACGTATTTATGCAAGCGGTCTAGTAGTCGGAAGGATGTTATCGATATTTTTGTTGGTTACGTTACATAATTGTATCACAATGTACGGTACAAAAAAGACATAAAACTATCCACAGGGTAGATGCTGAGCGTATCAATAAGAAATATAGGCTACTGCAAAGCGTAAGTTGCAGAGAATATAGAAGAAACTCAATCTTTCTAAAGGCCAGTTTTAAAAGGATCATAATAAATGTATACTATATAAAGTGCTGTAATTTACATAAAATATAACTACTTGTAGGCATTGACCTTGTAATCGATTGTGAACGACGAAAACATTTAAAAAGCAAACTGCTCTTTCATAGATGACTTACAGAAAAGCCCGTTACTATCAACAAGAAAATAGGCCTCTTACACTGAATATGATTTCAGTATTGTGTCACTAAGTAGGCTGCAGTTCTGTATGTATGGCCTTTATCTTATATCCAGTATGGTCAACATTTTCATTTCAATTGATTAGCGGCTATAGTTGCAGCTGTGTGGAAGACAACTCTGCTTGGTACATACCTGGCAGGTCCCCTGTTCTCAGTTGTCAGTGTACGTACACAAGCCGGCTCTTGCACAAAGTCTGAATGATTTTTCCAGTTCCACAAGGCAGCTAGGTAAAGCCTCAAACCTGTAGCAGCCAATTTCTTCACGGAGTGACCACATGTTAACTGTCCATTAAAATTGCAACGTAACTGGCCGTTAATTTTGCGAGCATGAACCCAGACATTGGCAATAAGCCCTTATGTCAGGGATGCACCAGGTCGCCTGAGCTACAGTGGCGCATTATATTGTAGGTTTCGTTATTGCACTTTTATCCTCAGACACAAAAACGCGTATCGGTGTACATGCACCGAGCAGAAAGCGCTAGGCGACAGGGAGGTTCGCAGAACGCCCCATGTTTGTGGGTCCTGTGGGTTTTGCATGAGAAATGTGATTGATGTCACACTTCTGGTGCGTAGAACTTGGAGGCGGCTCCTAGATTTTTGGAAACTTAGAGGGGCCCTGGCTTACAATATCATAACATACCTCGTGTCTTCTATATTGAAAAATTTTTTCTGCTAAATGAAATGAGGAAATATTTGGGAACAAAATTTTGAAGAGAGTCTATGACCATGATCCTACACAGCCGTATCACCATGCGATACAATAGAGGGGGTAAACGTGACAGTAAACCTCGCGCCAGTTTCTCTCAGCTTCTGTTGAGAGGTAATCTTGTCACGTGTAGACGCCTTCGAGAGCCGAATCTCGAAAGTTCAACTTAACTTACGGACAGCCGGCTTGAGAGCACTTCCTTTGTCCGCGTAAACTCTCGCCAGAGTATGTCACAGAGACTTTCGAGCCGCTGTTACATTTCGTTATTTAACGGTTATTTACTAGCACGCAGTGATAATTGCAGTTATTTGGATCTACTTTACTCCGAATTGAAGTCGAGGCAATGGTCGTTATCACTGTGGGTGGTGATTGCTGATTGATGGTTTTGGGCACATAAAATTACATCGTATCGATGTCTTAAATACAGTTCTGTGGATGGCCTTTGGGTTTGTTTATTGCTTTCGTTCAAGTAATTCTTTTTCAAATAATATACATTATCAAAAATGGCATCTCACTGCCCCGATTATAGCTACCTCTGTGAAACACCGCCGAGGGCATTGCTTGTAGACTCACCAGTCTTCATTTTTTAGTTCATATTTTATCCACACCCCCCCCCCCGTCCCCCGCTATCCTAAGCGAGAAACGCTAGCATTGTGTGAAACGTGGATGCTTCGGGTTGTTTAGCACATCAGTGCGATTACTAGCTCGCTGGTTAGCATATCAAAGATCAGTTAACGTCTCATTAACAAGGTGAGCCTGGATAGAGATCATCTAACGGCTGGACATCGGGGTTTCTTTTCTTTCTGTTCGATGGTTTTGGGGTACACGATTTTTCTGTCTTCACCATCAGGTCCTGACCGACTTTCAGTGCACTCATTTTATTCAAGAAATTAAATGGAGTTGACGTAACTTACCGTTCTTCCGATTCATATGGTAGTGCATGAACAGATCTAGAAATTAAGTTCATCTACCCCTATGATATCGAACATTAACAAACTTCTCAGTATTGAAGATTCGCTTAAACATTGTGCTGTAAACAATAAGGAGAGGGTTTTTAATGAGCCAAAACACAACTAAGCTTTTAAGATGTTGTTATTTTAAACTTATATGTTTCGGCCCCTGCTCTGGGCCATCTTCAGGTCACAAAAGTATTTATTCGAGGAAACTATACAGTATAAGCTTCCTCGAATAAATACTTTTGTGACCTGAAGATGGCCCACAGCACGGGCCGAAACATGCCGTCAGTTTAAAATAACAACATCTAAAAAATTTAGTTGCGTTTTGAATCATTTAAAACACTCTCCTTACTGTATTACTAAACACAACGGGGATGAGGCATCTGAAGTTTTTAAACATTGTGCAGTAAAAGCTGCAGATGTTTATATATATATATATGGTAATGAGGGAATGGAGGAGACTGCATAACGAGGAGCTAAATGATTTGTACTCCTCACCCAATATTGTGCGGGCGATAAAATCTAGAAGAATGAGATGGGCTGGGCATGTGGCGCGTATGGGTGAGGAGAGGGGGGTATATAGGGTTTTGGTGGGGAAACCGGAGGGAAAGAACCCACTGGGGAGACCTAGGCGTAGATGGGTGGATAATATTAGGATGGATCTCCAGGAGGTGGGATGTGGGATGTGCACCATGGAGTAAGTAAGTAATATATATATATATATATATATATATATTTTTTTTTCAGATTATGTGTATATATTATGCCAAACAGGGGCGACTAAATATACCATGAGTTTTAATTGTCGTTCTCGTTTACTTTATGGGTGGTATGTGGAAATATGGAGCAAACACTAGATACATGCGTGACCTCATTGAATGACTGTCAGTTGACGATTTCGTCGAAGAATCTCAGATTAAGGGGATCATCACATGACTGAAAGAAAGTAGCGGTCTCTTAACCTTTAAGCCTAGTGGTAGCTACTCGAAATTCCTGTACGTTAACAAACACACTGTGTACTTTATGTTCTGCAGGTATGTCACAGCCAACGGCAGTTTTCTCACAAAGTAGCACTGTCTAGTTGTCTTTGTAATGGTCAACGGAATGTGACTTCTGTGAATTTGAAACTTAATTTTTCGGTGTGATTTAGTTGAAGGTCAGTTGCAAAGTGTTAAACCACTACATGAAAAATCTCCCGGAGTATGAGGCTGGCCACGAACTATCACAGGGTACAAGGTTCAGAATGCTTGGCTTTTACCCCCAAACTTCCATGATATACCGTTTAAGCACAGGCATTATCTTTAATAACAAAACTCTGCAGTCCAGTAGACAACTTGCAAGTTTATGGCCATTCGTAAACGTTCAGAATAGGCCTGCTTTAGGAAAGTACGTGACTAAACTCTCACGAAGAAACTACGGTTTGCTTTTTGCTATCACGGTACCTGTATCTAGAAGCTACTAACTTAGTCAAAAACGTTTACTGCCTCCCACACACACATCGTGCGAAAAGGTCGCGACCCCCTCAATCTCGCTATTAATTTACTTTCATGCGGGATACAGGCATCTTCTCTGCAGTCTCTTTCGAAGCGAATTAAAGTCACCATAAAGTGTCACGTTAGTCTCTATAGACGATCGCCCAGGCATGGATTCAGAGTTGTAATTAGTGTATTCACTCAGGCTACTAAATTATTTCAAAGAGTTAAAACTGGATAAAGAATTTGAATGGCGCAGAAACCAGTTAATTTTATATGCAAAGCAATCAACTAGCTAGCGAAGTAACTATATAATTCGGCGATTGATAATCTAATTACCTAATGAACTAATCAACAATTACTACCTTACTACATAACCCGTTCATCGACTCGGCACCTACTAACAGCCTAGGCAATAACTTAGCCAAACAGCCGACTGATTACAGAAGAAAATACGAGTAATTTCACAACGTGAAAACTGCATTAGCCGGTCCCAGTGGCCGCGCGGTCTAAGGCGTAGGTCTATGGCCTCTCGCCTGCTGAGATTGTGGATTCGAAACCCACCGGGGGCGCGGATGTCTGTCTGTTGTGAGTGTTGTGTGTTGTCAGGTAGAGGTCTCTGCGACGCACTGATCACGCGTCCGGATGATTCCTACCGACTGTGATGCGTCGTTATGTGTGATCTAGAAACCTCAAGAATGAGAAGGCCAAGGACCGCGTTGAGCCGCAGCGCCACGGGGGGGGGGGGAATTAATTATTACCTTCGTAAATAATTAGGGAACTAGCTAATTAAACAAGTAATTGGAACTTAGATAACAAACCAGCGAAGTTATATTCTAGTTAAACACGTATGAATAGACAAATGACTAGCTTACCAAATTACCAACCGTCTATTTAACTAGCAGCGAAAACAATTAGTTAAGCGACGGACTGACTGACAAAAGGCTAAGTACATACTCAGCTAGATCGACCAACAACCAATCGAAAACAGCGACAGAAAACACTGTGTTCTTTAAAAAATCCCACAAGGAATATCTGGAAATCATTGGGATGAACTAAAAACGATGCTGTAGATGACTGAGTAACATCGTTCTTCATACAGAGTAAGCAGAATAAAACGATTATTTTTTTTAATTGTATTCGGGAGCCGATTTTTTTTATTGTTCATCTCTGTCCCTCCAGGCAAATGCTTTATCTTTAAATACGCCAACACCACTTCCTGCTGAAGGCATTATTCACTTACGGGCTCTGGATGCCACGTAGTGTGAAGTACTGACAGGGTCCTTCTGTAATGGGCCTCCGTTATTTTCGATGATGAGATAAACAACTGTGAGGTTAGCGGCGTGTACGTCACTCTGTGTGACAAGAAGAGAAACACAAAATTTTGTCGGAGCAACTTATGGCTCGGAAGACCTAACAGTAAGGTGGTGCTTATTATTAAATGAATTTTAAAGCAATATGATTAAACTTCTTCTTCTTCTTCTTCCATTGGCACTATAGCCCACTGTCGGCTTTGGCCTGTCGAACAATGTCCTTCCATTTTTTCCTACCTGCCACCAACTCTCCATCTTCTAACTCCCAGCACTTGAAGATCTCTTATACGACTAAACTGTGGAATCAGTTTATTTGGCTCGGAATATGAATCAATGACGATTCCGTCAGCCAAGAGGAGCTCAAAGTTTTGTCGCAGAAATGGAAGGTAAGAGGTCACTTAGGAGGCTTAATCATACATGGACAGATAATATTTAACATGCATTTTAAGAAAAAATTATGGGAGGTCGTGGATTCAACTCTTCTGTTTCAAAATATCGATAAACGATAGTTGAAGAATAAAAACCCAACTAAATATCACTTGCTATTTTTATTTTACTACTTAGAGACTCAACATGTTTCGGGCATATTAATGCCCGAAACATGTTGAGTCTCTAAGTAGTAAAATAAAAATAGCAAGTGACATCTAGTTGGGTTTTTATTCTTCAACTATCACAATGATGCACTGTCCAATAAACATCACATAGATAAATGAGTCCGTGAACAAGGCAATGCAACTGCAGTTAACATAAAACGCGAGGACTAGCATGAGCAGATGACAGACTGTTGGTCTCTCAAGGTGAACTATTACATGGAGTTATTTAACTAGTTAGGCCTTGTTACTGCAGCCCACAAGATGTCACAACAGTAAATCTGTGTACGCTATTCTTCAACACTGACCATCATCTGGTACAATTTCTCCCCCTTTTCGAAACACAGACTTACGTAGCACAAAACTCAGTAAACGAATTGCTTATCGTGCAATTGGATTTTATTGTTATTACTCATTTCCTCGGAGTGTCGAATATGCACTGCCATCACTTCTTCCATGGTCATTTTCTCATATTATTAAACACAAAACCTACAGTAAAATGAACAAGTACTAGCATTAGTGTCCTGAGCTGTGAAAGCTATAGGCCTTCACATTAAGCGAGACATTTTTGCCTGTAAGTTTTGGGCACGACGCGTGAGTCATTGTCAACAGAGTGCACTGCCTCTTCAGATATTCCACCAACACAAAGGAACATGAGCACTGGACAGTTGAGTACACTTGTCATATCTGTTTTGCTGCAGTTTCTGTGGGCATGCATTGCAGAGACCTTACCTAACAATATTCTCTTATGTTATTAAACTCCTTTCTTCTCCAGCCCCATGTCCGACTGAAATTTGAAGAGCGTAATATGTGAAAAATGGAAGGAACGAGATGACAGTTTGGCTATAACAAAAATGGGGTTTAAGATATGTGTAATGTAATACTGAGACAATATAAGATAGTTTTGCCTATGAATGTGAGTGCTTGATACGGATCATGAGGTTTGAGTTGTGATTGCGCTGAACACTGAGAATGAAGGGATGGAGATGGCATTACGTTTCACGTCAGACCGGAAGTAACGGTGAGTTATGCGAGTGACAAATAAATTAGAAAAATGTAAGCGTAGAGAATAAAACCAACTAGATGTTACTGAGTGCTTTATTGCACTTATAATCTGCTCAACATGTTTCGGGCACTTGTATGCTCATCATCAGGAGCTCGAGACTATACTTGTGTTATTGCCACATATGGTGTGTAATGCCTTGGTTGCTGGTGGTCGGCGGTCAGGTGCAGGGCAGCAGGCTATGCGTCCAGGATGAGGGAAACTGCTCGAGCATCCTGATGATGAGCATACAAGTGCCCGAAACATGTTGAGCAGATTATAAGTGCAATAAAGCACTCAGTAACATCTAGTTGGTTTTATTCTCTACGCTTATACTATGATGCACGGAAAAATATACATCAAATTTAGAAAAATGTATCTGCAACAAAACCTTTACGTTACAAAATAAATATAAGTAATAGCAGAAAAACTGAATACATAATAAAGATACGCGCAAAGTTGCACTTCAATGTGGTTGTGGAACACACATTTAAAAATCAGAATTAAGGTCAAAGAAACAGTAGGAAATGCGATGAGGAAGGTCGCCGTCTTTATGAGACACCAGATGCTACCAAATGAGTGTTATGTCGCCATGGAATCCCGACTCAACAAAGTGCTTAATTAGCTATAAATAACACTGTGTAATGGAATGACTTGATAATTAAACCAGAAATGCCCACACACGATGAGAATTCGAAGGTATGTTTGTTTTGTGACCCACTTAAGGGAGAAATCTTTTATGGTTTATGTAAGGGCGCTGCCACAGAACGACGATAAGAAGTAATTTGATGACGTGGGTATTTTCAATGTGATGAGCAAAGGAGAAAATATAGTAAAATGGATAAAAGGGCAAAGGATAAGCTGGTTAGGTCACCTAGAGAGAATGGAGGAGGATAGGATGCCCCAAAACATCTTCACTCAAGGACTGAAAGGGACGAGAAGAAGGGGAAGACCCAGAAAAAGATGGAAAGAGGAAGTAGAAAGAGATCTTGTAGTGCTGGGAGTGAGAAGATGGAGAGAGTTGGTGGCAGATAGGAAAAAATGGAAGGACATTGTTCGACAGGCCAAAACCTACAGTGGGCTGTAGTGCCAATGGAAGAAGAAGGATATTTTCAATGTATCTGAGACTGTACTCGCTGTTTAATGTTTTAGCTTTGTTATAAAGATCAGCATATGCAAACATTAAACTGGAATTATGAGACTGTCCGAGTCAACTGGCGGTTTAGTTTCATTGACAAGAAAACGTGGACGTTGATAAAGCGGATTCATTGTGTATTTCATTTATTTTTATTTTCTTTTTTCTTTCTTTTCATTTTGTTGTAATTTTGTTTCCCCCCTCATCTGTTATTTGCAGAATAGTGTCGACACTTGTTTCGCGAATCGAAAAACGTTAAACCGCTGGACGTCTTACCTACACATTTTCTAAGGTTTTTAGTTTTGTAGCTCCTATGTTTAACGATAGGACCTAAATATTTCATTAGATATTCAAATTAATTACTTCTAAAAATGTATCTGTAGCACGAACAGCCCGCCTTTTGTAGATTCCAGAGTTTCCTTACCATGTTCTCAAGAACCCCTCTCTAGACTCTGACTCTAAACATTTAAAACCAATCCACAAACTTACAATGTATTTCTTGAAGTTCCAGTTTAATAATATCCTCTCATTTATTTCTGTGTATTCCAAGTGATACCTTCCCTTTAGTTTTTCCTACATAATGTCTGCAATCATACCTAAACTATTCAAACGTGCTACTCAACCTGGCCGTCCTATCCACCATTTTGTCACCCAACTATTAAGAATAATAACACAAATTACAAGACAGGTCATTAAAATAAACTACGGAATACCTAAACAAGATCCGGATAAGCCGTAATGACACTCATGCACGCAAGATGACAGCAGCAAAATGACGTACAGTATATACACAAGGGCTATTGGCCCCTCTCGGCTCATTTGATATGCATTCTTGATAACATAAACTTTTATACTACCATTGGTAAGTTACTGTAGGACTCGAGGTATGCGAAACACCAACCCTAAATTTGAACTCTTATGTTTAATTCCCTTCCGTTTCCTTCTGTTTCGCTTCATTTTGCTTAACATTTCCAATTTAATTAGTCACAATTCCTTATTTATGGTCACAGCAGTTAAATTCTTACAGCTCTGTTTGGCTAGTGTTAAACATCCATGTAATCATTTTTTTATTGTTACACCGTGCATGTTGTCGAGTTATTCAATTATCACACCAACCACTGCACATATATAAATATATAATTTATAAAATTTACACATTGAAACATTAAAAACGCTCCGACATGTTTCGGTCCTAAGACCATTATCAGGGAGCTATATATTCCTTGCTAAAGTCACACTAGAAATAGTCACAGATTAATTTCGTTGTACAAGTTGGGTGTTGT
>Ga0131853_10010166_pt1 | contig 17216 bp, 11 predicted proteins | sample TergutLab28metaG_FD_92764 | JGI IMG/M metagenome (GOLD analysis project Ga0131853, IMG submission 92764) | Labiotermes labralis P1 segment gut microbial communities from Petit-Saut dam, French Guiana - Lab288 P1 (version 2) (version 2) | ecosystem: Host-associated > Arthropoda: Insects >... | reverse complement strand
TGTGTGGTGTGTGCGTTTGGTGTGTGCGTGCGTGTGCGTGTGTGGTGCTCCGCGCGCGCGCGCGTGTGTGCGCGCGTGTGCTGTGTGTGTATGTACTGTGTGCGTGTGTGAGTGTTCGTGTGTGTGTGTGTGTGGTGTGTGTGGGTGTGTTTGTGTGTGTGTGTGTTTGCTGTGTGCCTGTGTGTGTTTGTGTGTGTTTGTTTGTGTGTGTGTGTTTGTGTGTGTGTGCTGTGTGTGTGTGCTGTGTGTGTGCTGTGTGCTTTTGTGTGTGTGTGTGCTGTGTGTGTGCGTGTGTGCTGTGTGCGTGTGCGTGTGCGTGTGTGTGTGTGATGTGTGCGTGTGTGTGTTTGTGGTGTGTGTGTGTGGGTGTGTGCTGTGTGCGTGTGTGTTTTTGTGTGTGTGTGCTGTGTGCGTGTGCGTTTGTGTGTGTGTGGTGTGTGTGTATGTGGTGTGGTTGGTGTGTGGTGTTCGTGTGTGTTTGTGTGGTGTGTGTGTATGTGGTGTGTGTGTGTGGTGTGTGTGTGTGTGTGGTGTATGCGTTTGGTGTGTGCGTGCGTGTGCCTGTTTGGTGCGCTGCGCGCGCGTGTGTGTGCGCGCGTGTGCTGTGTGTGTGTGAGTGTGTGTTCTTGTGTGCGTGTGCGTGTGTGTGTGTGTGTGCGTGTGTGTGTGGTGTGTGTGCGTGGGTGTGTGTGTGCGCGTGTGTGTGTGTGTCTGTGTGTGTGGTGTGTGTGTATGTGTGTGTGCTGTTTATATCGCAGTTCAGTTGACTCATAATTTTAAACCGACATATAAATTTTTATTTTGTATCAAAAATTATGCAGAAGTTATAACAATTTCTAGACATTTTTGTTTATTTTATAATAGCGAATATATAGTGAATGAAGAACAAAATGCTGGTAAAATTATTAAAAGAGTTGACAATTCTTCAGCAAATATGTACATGTACAAACGTACTTTTATCCGTGATTCTGATCAGAAATGCCCCTTTGATGCCCTCACATTACTCTATCAGGCAACAGTCATGCTTAACGTAAGCCATAATAGAATGCAGTTTATAACTTCCGATTAGACCCACAGATGTCTCTGTCATGTTCATTGGGACGTAAGACCAAGCCTCTCGACATGCAGCAATTGAACATCGCGGGTAAACAAAAGAATGTCAAATTTAGTTGCGTCTCTGTTTCCATTATGGTGTAGTGCGCTTACAAGTGCTGTTTTATATACTTATATATTATTTGTCGGGAAAGTGCGTGTATCATCTCTTCTTTCTGTGGTATGAATAAATGCTTTGATTTTGTTTTACATGACAAGTGTTCTTAGAGCTGAATAACATGTTATGTTTGGTGTAACCTGTTATTTTTGTGATAATGCCGTTGATAACTGAAAGAAGCGTAGACTTTCGATTCTACATATAGACATGTATGATAGGTGTATATACAATATCAGTCACAGATAACACATCTTCTCCTTCCCAAATGGAACTGTGGAATAGCTCACCATATGAACACGCTTCACTGTTTCCTGAAATGGGTATTTTGTTCTTCAAAGGTACGTAACATGAAGTTTGTTTTATGCTAGTGACGTGAATACAATTTAATTTAAGGGCTATCGGCCAGAAAGTAGTACACCACAATTTGTTAATTAATAGAATGCTTTATTCTTACTGCAATATGGTTGATGTGTGTAAGCAAGTAAGAATTTTGGGAATTAATGTTACCCATAACCCAGAAAGAGTTGAAAATGATTGCCTGTTGATGTGTGAAAGTGCATTTCGTTCCAGAGGTTGAGAAGGTAGTAGATTTTTCCAGTTGCCTCACTTGCATATAGAGGGCCCCTGTTTCTCCTTGTCTTCCTTTTCACTGTCACTGTTCCCTCCAAATTTGATCTCATCCACTTAACTGTTTTCTTTTATGGTATTTATATAACATGAGTTCTAGGATCAGTGTATGTCACTGAGAAAAATAAGGAACATCTGGTGACTGAAAAATTCTGTAATAGTGAAATAATTGATGAAAGGAAGAGTACTATTTATTCTACTTAAAATGTAAACATTTATCATGGCTTAGATAAACCACAAGTCTAAATGGAATTAATATATATTTTTTACCTAAATTTTATAATTCCAGACAGAGTAAGTCTATGTTCTCTAAGCAAATAAGAATTCAGTAGCTGCAAAGTTTACACAAATTGTTAGTGCAATTCAGACACTCAGAGGAAATGGTAAATTAATTTCAGAAATGCGGTCAGAAACCTTTACTGTGAAATAACCAACACAGTGGATACAACTTTGTGTATTCTGGAGTTATTACTGTATGTGTGTTCCTGCCTGATTGCCTCAAATACCAGAACAGTTTAAAAGTAGGCCAATGGTATTAACGTTTTCCTTTTTTCACTACATTAAAAAGGCTGACACTGCGTGCAAAAACTTATGAAATCATTACTTGAAACACAGCTGTGAGAAAATTAAAAATAAACTGAAATTTTTTACCTAAGCTGTTACTACACATCTCAGTGTGAGATTCTTCTCGCACATATTTCTCTTCACAGCTTTCAAACATTGCTGAGTTGCTGCCTAATCCCCACATTTCAGCCTGCTGTTTGCCTCCTAAGACCTGCTCTAAATGAACTCGTGGCACATCAAATTATGCCTGCAGCTTGGAAAGACAATCAGAAACTATATGTCACTCCTCCCCATTCATAAGCAGAAGCATAAATTACTCGTACTGACTGTACACAGCTGGTAATTAGCAGTTGCGCAGTGCTGTTAACGTAGTTCTTGTCCTAGTACTTTTTGGCCCAGAACCCTTCAATTGGGTAACCAGAATTTTGTACGCACAGTGTGTTTGAATTGTGTTGTACCACTATATGTCTTCTATAATGAGGGATCTATAGATCAGTATCTGTAATTCTACAACGTGTTAGATGTCTCTGCTTCAGTGAAGAGCACAATGGGTGCAAAGGAACAAGGACGTAAAATTAAGCTGTTTTATTGTTATTACAATGTAAACGTGCAAGTGTCCGTCCACATACGTTGTCATATTTTGACTTTCCGATATGAAATTATTGTCTGAAACTGATAATACAGTTGTTTTTCTTTTTGTAGTTGTTGTAGAGTAGAATTTCTAAGAGTACGTAGAAATGACGAGTTAATTTTTCAAATAACACTCTCAATAACTGCGACAAATTTGCCACTTATTTAAACATTAAAGTTATGGAATATCTGCCGATCCCAGTAGCCGCGCGGTCTAAGGCTTCGGTCTAAGGCTGCTCGCTTTCTGCGGTTACGGGTTCGAATACCGCAGGTGGCTTGGATATTCATCTGTTTTGAATGTTGTGTGTGGTCAGACAGAGGTCTGTCCGTCGAGCTGATCACTCGTCCAGAGGAGTCCTACCGAATTTGGTGTGTCTGACGAAGTGTGAGCGTGTAGCCTCGATAACGAGGAGGCCCTGGCCCAATGGGGGGCTGTTGCGCCTTGGAAAAAAATGTATATCTACCCGATATGAAGACATACTTATTGGATTAAAGGGGACATGTGAAGTTTCGTTATGGAAATATCCATCACAAGTGACCAGTGTGTAGACCATATCTTGGCTTATATTTATGGGATTAACGCTGTTACGCATATGACAATTTGGATAAACGTGTATTTTCCAAAGCTAAATTTTGTTCGGGAAAGGAATCACGAATAGGATTTGTTACTCCGCACTTAGCAAAGTTACTGGCATACTGGTCTCCGTTCCCCGACAGGAAGAAACATTATTTTCTTCGCTCCCTCCTTCACAGTGGCTCAGGTGTTCATCCAGCTTCTTGTCTACTGAGGCCGAAGGATTTTCGGTTGGGCATGGTCGGAAGGGGGGGGGGGGGTTGACAGAAAAGTAAATCCAAAACACTCGCCCCCCATAAAGTGTCGCTTTTGTATACATTCCTTCGTATATCTTAATGGTTCGGGTCTTCGGGTCTGGAATTACTATTTTTCTTTACTCTCTTTTGGTTCAAACAACTGGATTTTCCCGTTTTATTTATTTTGATTAAGAGACTGAAACCTGCAGGAATATTTGCTCTTTCGTTAGGGCAGAAACTGCAAACTTTCCTCTTTTTATAGACAATGAAGTTGACGTAAATAAAATAATCGTTTCTTGCTTGTTTTATGTAGTTATGAGGGCGGTTCCTCTCCCTAGAGCAGGAAATATGAATAGCAAGAACAAGTCAACAGTGAACTGTAGATAGTATGTTGACTGCAGGGACAGGATAGAATTGAGGAATAGCAAACTGAAGAGCACAGCAGAACGTTCAGGAAACAAACCTGCAACAATCAGACGACTTGGGATAACAATGAATGGATGATAGTGTAATACTAATGTACAGTGCCTGTTCACCGTCAAATTCGACATTTATTAAGGATTAAATCTCGACAGTTGCTCTAGCCACATATGTTTCTTAGGATTGTCTGTCTAATTTGTTACAATATCAGAATGTAAAATTACATCAGTACAAAATATCTTGTGTAAATTTACTGGAAATGAGATTCCGAGTTCCTATACTTTTAGTCGTTTTTCGCAAAACTGCGAAAAGCGACTGTTAGCTTTGTCATGTCCGTCTGTCTGTGCGTCCGCATAGAACAACTCAGCTTCCGTTAGACGAATTTTAATAAAATTTGGTATTTGAGTATTTTTCGAATAGCTGTCGAAAAATAATCGAAGTTTTGTTACAGTCGGGCAAGAATAACGGGTTGATAACATAAAGACCAATAAACATTTTTGGCCATATCTCGCTCATTTCTTCTTATAGCGAGAAATGTTTTCAGACAAAAGTTGTAGAGAAATTCAAACCACACATTTTGTGTTCACTAACTTTCCCCGAAAATCGTGCCGTTTATGAGATAATGTGTGAAAATATGGTGCAGCCGGACAGGCCATAGGTGACATTATAACAGGACGCATGGGCATTGCATGCTGGATAACTAAAGTTACCGATAACACATTTGGAGTATGTAATAATGATTGCTTCTCCACTGAAAGAATTTTTGCGCAAAAGGGACTCAATTTTGGCCGTTTTTGGGAATAAGATGCCGGAGGAAATATTTATGCCTAAGACGGGGCAAGTAAGAGTAACGTGGAGAATGCTGCTAGTGGAAGGGTTCGCGATTTGTGCTCACCTTTCGCAAAATGCTAAGACCACGTAAATGAAAGTGTCATGGGTGGGGCGTGTGTGTCGTAACCTATTATAGGATTTGTGTGGGAACATCCGAAGAACGGGAGTTAATTTGGAAGGTAGAGGAGCATAAGTAATGATAATAATCAAAATGATTTTTAGTAAACAGTATTGGAGAGTCGTAGACGTGAATTTAATGATTTTCCAAAAATGATGCGACTCTATTCAGTTTATTACTTTTCTGTAGGCAGCTCTACATGTTTCGGGTGTTGACACCCATCATCAGGAGCTCGTACAACTGTAATTACAGCTTCTGGTACTACCATCCGCTATCGTTGTTGAGTTCGAACAACTCAACAACGAGAGCGGATGGTAGTAGATCCGGTTAATCAATACCAGAAGCTGTAGTTACAGTTGTACGAGCGCCTGATGATGGGTGTCAACACCCGAAACATGCAGAGCTGTCTACAGAAATGTAATAAACTGAATAATTCGCATCTTGTTGGCCAGTTATTAAATTCGATTCACGATGCACGGACCCATGTATATAAAATTCAGCGCAGACGTGATTCATCCGGCTCACAGTAAGCATTAATGATGGTCTGTTAGGACGGTATTCGATAGAGAAACTCCATTTCACTTAGTTACTTACCTATACCCCCCCCCCCCTTGACACTGTGACCCAACGAGAGCCATGGCCTCCTCATTCTTGAGGTTTCTAGATCACACACAACGACGTATCACAGTCGGTAGGACTCCTCTGGACGAGTGATCAGCGCTTCGCAGAGACCTCTACCTGACAACACACAGCACTCACAACAGACAAACATCCATGCTCGCGGCGGGATTCGAACTCACAATTTCAACAGGCGAGCTGCCGCAGACCTACGCCTTAGACCTCGCGGCCACTGGGACCGGCACTCACTTATTTTACTTAATTAATTTCGATATAATCATCATGTTGTGTTTGTCAAATATATATCGATTACAATGTTCGAGTAACACAGCTATCATGTCATGTTTTATTCTTGGTATTTCAAATTATGATTTTTTATTAATACATTTTTCAATAATATACCAAACATTATTCCATTCCTTTACTAACTCCAAATGGCACTTCTAAAGGCCGTCATTCAGTTTTTGTTTTTTCATATATAAAAACTTCTGTTCATCTTTCATCCTTAATTTTTGAGCTGTGGCCAATGTGAAGTGTGCAGTCGGTGAAGAATTGGGTATTCTGTCCCTCCTATTCTGTATTGTGTCCCTCCTGTCCTGTATTGTGTCCCTCCTGTCCTGTATATTAGGCTTCGTTTGTCCACTTTCACCAATACTGCAGTTGGAATCCAAACCAACACGTCGTGATCAAACGACCAATCCCTTCGCCAAAACAAACCGTGTTTGCCTTCTAGCAGAAATAACTCGTTACCAAAAAGGAACATTTCTGTTTAGACACAAAAATTCAGAGTCTTTAAACGTCTTATACTAAGAACAGTTCAACTGTTTGTTTTAATCTCACGTCGCAAAATATAACAAAGGCGAAATGTAAACAGATTTTCTATTACTGCTTTCTTTCTTTAACTAAAGAATCTTATGAATGAGTCTAGTTAACATAACCAATAAACAAGCCGTAGCACTGAGGGCACAGTTAATTTAAAAGATATGCCTATTCAGAACAATGCTAAATAAAATTTTTCTCAGTGATCGTCTATAAATCACAGGGTGACCGAATAGCTGTTTTCCCACCCATGAATCTTACGTAATGCAAAAATTCAATTACTGATGCCGACTTAATGGGCCATCCTATTTATGAAAGCGATTCGTCACAATTAATGCTTAAATAAAGGCATATACAGCAAAACATTTCCCACAACTCAGTCATGAATAAGCACAACGCATATGGTCGTGCGTAATATTTTCCCTGTTGAAATCCCCTGGGCATAATTTCGAGGCTGTGACGTCATGATTGTGTAATAATTCTCTGGTGTTAGCTTCCCTGTGTGGTAGTTAAATTGTAAATGATTACAGATGTTAATTCCTCCCGAGATAAAAGACATTACAAAAAGGAGTTGGAACTATGTCATAGAGGCTTAACTCAATTACGTATTAAAGAACTGAGCGGAGGTTTCTTGGTGCTTATTTAGTAATCACTTAGTGACATCAGCGTTCAGGGGTGTTGGTGGATGCGTCTGACCGAAGTGTGGGGAAGTTACATTTAACAAGGTTACAGAAGCCGCGTCTTTTTCTCATCACAGGACCCGCAGGCAATAAATTAGGTTAAAAAATACGAACATATTTTCTTCGTTTCATCAGGACCTTAGTACCACACTTAATTCAATAAGTGAAATGGAATAACATGGGCCCCACTCCAAAGAGAAGACGAAAGCAAATTTTAATGAATGAAAAACAGGTTTATGTGTTGAGAAGCAAGAAGTCATGACGAGAGAGAATGTAGAAATTAATTAAATCAGACTGAATTAGCCCCCTGGGTTTTCACACATGTACCCCTAATTTTGTGATTTAAGGTACTGTATCACGTATTTCACATTCACGAAAGCAAGGGAATGTCTTCTGACTATAGCGACAATCTATATATGATATTTGTCACGTTTTTGTACATACACAGCATTTTGAAGGAGCTCAGCAGGACCGAACCGTGCTCCGACATCATGAGACAGCATTTCCCAACCATGGTTCCACTGAACTTGGTTAGGAATTCCGCGTGAATTTGTAAAATAAATAAAAAAATAAAGACTTTTCAAATACCCCAGAAAATTCCGAAAATCCTTCGAAATATCGTGGGAGTTTCTGCCAGGCAATTGGCAATAATGGAGCAGTCTCCGTTATCCGAGATTTGAGATAAATTAGACAATACAATGAAGACAGGAAAAATGTTTCAATTGCTTTCCTGTGACATCAGCCGACGTATTTCAGTTCTTTACAAATACAGGGCGTTTCATTATATACTCCGGGATTACACAAATTTATTATAGGAAAACCGTAGGACACATATTTACGAAACCTGTACAGATAGAAGGAACAACTCAAAAAAATTTTTCGCAGTAAGTTATTTTTCACCGTATTTCACAATTCTGCCGCTAGGCGATACGAGTTTATGCAGTGAGAAAATGGCCGCTCAAGGGGAGAAGTCGTTTTGTGTGTTGGAATATCACACGACTAAATCTGTGGTTAATGTGCAACGTGCATTACGTGCAAAGTATTCGTCCCACCATTACCACGTGACCTCGCTGACCTAAAGGTAAGGATCATTGCAGCAGTGACGAATATCGATGCACCCGTGTTGACGCGTGTGTGGCAAGAACTTGAATATCGTATGGATGTGTGCCGTGTCACCCGTGGTGCACACATCGAATATCTCTAGCTGTCAAAAAAAACTTTTTCGGTTTACCTGTGGCTGTGAACAAGTCCATTAAGGCAGGTCCTTTGGTTTTCTTGTCATAAATGTTTGTAATCACAGAGAACATTATGAAACGCCCTGTATATTTTCATGACAATAATTTAGTAGTTGTTTAATATTTAATTGCCCTCCCCGCTTTCAGGTTTTTCAGACCCGTAAACGTTTTTGTAGTTGGGCGTTTTACGAAATATGAAAAGTTATTTTAAGGTTTGTTCCATGAAAATATTTTAGGAAAAACTAGTCTGATAGAAAGGAGGAGACAGGTAGGTGTGTACGTATGTACGGAGGCCTGATGATGCGTTAGTTAATTAATCTGAAACGTGTATTTTTTACCTTCTAAATAAATTGTATGTTGTGTGCAACTGAGAACTTAGCATTTTCCGTCAATTGAGGTAACACAACGGAATGTTTTCCATGAAGTCAGTAGGCATGTATATGTGTATGTACGTGTGTGGATGGGCTAATGGAGTCATCGATAGATCAGATGAGGGAAGGGTGACAAAGGAGGACAGTGAAGTGAAAAAGAATAAATAAGAAGTAATAAGAATTGCATGACTGTGTTAAGATATAAGGATTAGGGAGCAAGGAATGACTTAAACTTCAAATAAAGAAATAAAAAGGGAATGTCAGAAGAAATAAGGGGGTAGGGATGAAAATATACAAACAGGAGAAAGGATTATCAAAGTTTTATTTTTTCACCAACTAATGTACTAGTGAGTTGCCATAAAAAACAATATTAAAATTTACATTGAAACGACTCCGACATATTTTGGTGTTACCGTTACACCATCATCAGGGAGCGCATTAGTTTGTGCTTAATAAAGTTCCTCCCCCTGTGCCGCTGCGGCCCAACGCGGGTCAGCCATTCATAGCCTCCTCATTCTTGAGGTTTCTAGATCACACACAACGACGCATCGCAGTCGGTAGGTCTCCTCTGGACGAGTGATCAGCTCGTCGCAGAGACCTCTACCTGACAACACACAACGCTCACAACAGACAAACATCCATGCCCCCGGTGGGATTCGAACCCACGATCTCAGCAGGCGAGCGGCCGCAGACCTACGCCTTAGACCGCGCGGCCACTGCGACCGTCGCTTAATAAAGTTACAGTTGTTAAAACAGTCCATTAATACGGTGGTGGTGTGGATGCATATATTAGGTCCTTATTGGTGTCTGTATGTTTCACTGTTCGGTAGTAGGATATGAAGAAAGCAAATAAGAAAGGGAGCATAAAGTAAGGCAATTGAAAGAAAAGCAAGAAGTGGCATTATTTGCATTCCCGTTTTATAAAGATAGCCGCTGGTGTGCTTGAGGGTACAGATCGAAAAGTTCGCGTCGTGGCGACTGACACATCCACTGTTTAATGTGACAGTTGTAACCGACCTTATAAACATAAATAGAATACGGATTTATGTAATTGTCAATGAATAGCCTGCCCAGGTTCCTATAAACAATTTTTTCCATGGCGCTGCTGCCCCTATTGGGCCAGGGCCTTCTCATTACTGCGGCTTCACGATCACACTCAGACACACCACACATGTCCTCTGGACAAGTGATCAGCCCGACACACAGACCTCTACCTGACAACATACAACACTCACAACAGACATCCGTGCCCCCGGCGAGATTAGAATCCACATTCCCAGCAAGCGAGCGGCCGCAGACCCACGCCTTAGAGTGCGCGGCCAACGGTGTCGGCTTCTTCATAAATATAGAGTATTTAATACTTCAAAGTCCAAGTGTCAATATATGTCCCACGTGCTCTAGCAATAAGGAACTCTGCATTATACCACACAAAGTACTGACGTGTTTCGTATGTATCTTAGAGCACGTGACGATTTTATCCTTATACAACATTAACAGACCTGTTTATGTAACCGAGACGCAGTGTGTCACAGCGCGGTACGAACTGTCTTTAAGTACAATACAGCTAAAATTCCATCTTCAGAAGTTTACATAAGTGTATATTGCTGTGCCTGTGGTTTTTTTTTTATATGTACTTTCGCTTAACATTACTTCTAACGTTACGAATTCAGAAAACATCAGACACAAGTATTCTTGGTTCGTTTATTTTCCGTACTGTAAGTTTGATTATACTTATTCCATGGTGCAGAGTCCTTCTTGAGAAGCTAACTGGTTTGCAGCTAGTCAAGAAATTCCCTGCATTTCACGGAACCCGAAGGTTCATTACCGCATTCACAAGCGTCCGCCACCTGTCTCTATCCTGGGCCAGCCCAGTCCAGTCCATATACCCACATCCCACTTCCTGTAGATCCATCCTAACATTATCCACCCATCTACGCCTAGGTCTCCCCAGTGGTGTCTTTCTCTCCGGTTTCCTCACCAAGATCCTATACACCCCCCCTCTCCTCACCCATACGCGCCACATGCCGAGCCCATCTCATTCTTCTAGATTTCGTCACCCGCACAATATTAGGTGAGGAGTACAAATCATTTAGCTCCTCGTTATGCAGTCTCCTCCATTCCTCCATTACCTCGTCCCTCCTAGATCCAAATATTCTCCTCAACACCATGTTCTCAAACACCCTCAGCTTTTATGTAACAAGGCGTAAGAGCACGGATGGGCCTTTTAAACTCAGTGTGCGATAAAATACATTTCGTGTAGAAGTACTGGGTATCTTATTTTAAGGAACACTACTGGACAACAGAAGTTTTGACAAGGCATCGTCTATCATGGCCAAATTGTGTCTTCAAAAAATACTGCCATTTTGAAAAGCGTCTAAGTACAAAAGTTTAAATTCGTAATTATTTGAAAGAAGAACAGTTTTTTGGGATATTGCTCTGTCGGACAGAATCGCTTTATCAGAAATTGAACCACTTTGCACTCTGAAGGGGAACTTCTATCCAGAAAAGGACATGTTGCTGAGAAAGCAATATCGGACTCGTGACGACAGTTTGAAGGTTACAAGTTTGCTAAGCTGGCATTAAGTGCGATAGAAATATCTGTGCTGTCAGGATCGTGAACTGACCACTGAAAATCAACTTGGACGTGGATTTAATTGCAGGAAAACAACAAACTGTACTAATTGGACGAAGAATTTCACGATACAGAAATTCCATGTAGACGGAATTTCTTAAACACTGATGACAACTTTACCTGCAATTGTGTCGCATGTTTGCGGAAACAGTAATAAAACTTTGGTTCTTTTTATATAGTTTATTTGAAGGCCGTTAGTTCTTGTCAGTAGAAGATGAAACTTTTTTTATATATTGACTTCATGGTACAGAATGTCCCTTAAAAATGTGAGAGTTACTCATTGGGTCAAGAGGTCATTATTTTTGGTAATTTTCACCCAGTAATTTGTCTGAATTCATTATTAATGTGTGGCACAGAACAAGCACTTGTGAATCAGTACATGCTTTATAACTATAAAGAATCACATCTACCTCACAGAGAACGCAGTCTGTGTCCGTTAGGAAGACAGGATGGTGAATACAGTCTAGAGAAATAATAGATATTTATTGTGACAGTAATATGAAACACATGTATATATGCTCTGTGTTAATTAAGGAACTGGAACTCTGTAATTTGTTGGCTGGTTAACTAATTAGTTAGCATAATAATTGATCAATTGACCGAATGATGAATTCAACACGTATCGAGTGGTGCAGTAGTTACAGTCACCCTCCAGGCTTGACACCAAAAAGACAATTTCAGTCACCCTCCTGTCTCACAATTGATGTCTATTTATATTAGGCCTATCCACACATTCTAAGTCGTCACTTCTCTGTATCATTTCCCTATAAAAATTATGTTTACTTTCCTTTTTCTCTAATGGAAGCTACATGTCCTGCCCATTGTAAGCTACTGCATAACCAGCATTCCTATTTTACTACTTTGCATATTACAATTGACGGAATACTAATGAGTCTATGATATCATAAGTACAAAGCACAATGAAACAGAAAGTAAAATATTTCTCGCCTGTTTAGACGTGCTTTATCATGTGACCAACTGCCTTGAAAAGCTGCCACTCCTTATTTCTTATTTGGAGGTCTTGGTTATGAATCTCGGTCCGGAAATCAAATGTATTTGACGGATTGTTGTCGCAAACTCTCTTCGCGAATTTGTGTGAATAATATCTTAAATAGGCCACAGAAATTTTCTTGCACCTTCTCTTTAGTCATCCTACTATTTGCCGTTGTGTGACACAAGCAGCTGAGAGTGCGTCTTCAGATAAAACAAGAATCGCCATCATTCGAATGCTGTTGCAGTTGTGTGGTATTGCAGTATGCCGTTACACCGACCCTCTTTGATGTGTCCTGTTAGACACGCCACTCACCTGCTGAGTGGTCTCGAGTGAGCTGTTGACATGGCAGGCTTGGAGTAAAGGCATTGTTATTCTGCAGAACAGCCATCATTCCTCCTCCATCTACCACGTGACTGTTTTAGCACACAGACGAGATTGTAGACATTTTGTAAGCATAACTGGAGGACAGGCTTCATCAAACTCCATGTTATATGGTATTTCTTGGTCAGGTGACAGTTGTTGATTCAACCAAGAAAAACGGGTAGTTCAGTTGCATTCCAAAGGGCATATTATAATTTAATGACTTCCGTCTGTGTGTCTTTCTCTCTGGAGGTAATGCCACTTAAGCTGCAGGGTAAATTCGTGTGAGACTGCTTATGTTAAAATTAGAATAAATTTTCCTTGTCTTTTTTAGGCCGTTTTAGATTCGTTATCTGTAATAGCAGCTTACTTCAAGGAGAGACTTTTTATAGAATTATGTGTTATGGGTGTCCTCTTTTCCTACCCAAAAAAAAATTTCGTTTTCGGTCAGTTTTGAACATGTAGAAATGACCGGGGATTTCACTGTTTGTTATTTCTGAACGCGTTAGCTTATCTTAATGTACTGAATGCAAAAGAAATATTTTTGCAACCTTTTAAGTATAATATATATTATCATTGTCCGACGATAAAAACGCGAGTTGGTCAGTTGACCTTCGGAGTGTGTTGTGACAACTTGGGCGATGAAATTCTGAACAAATTTAACCCGGTAGAAAACAAGCTTAAAGAACATCTCCCTAAAAATGTGACTATGTATATGTATGTATGTGTGTGTATATATATATTCTGTTTTAAACTTCTTCTCGCTGGTGTGCCCTTTTTTATGGTCGATATGTGGGAAATGCTCCCTTTTCTTCTGAAGGTTATATACTGACCTTACTGTATGTTTATATGTGCCTTTTGACAGGATATGACAGAGGACTAAATACCTTTCTATAGGCAATTTTATCACCTTCATTTCCTATTAAGATCTTCGCAGCATTTACGCTGCGGATGGTGCCATGCACGGCACCATCCGCACCGTACACACGACCTACACAGCGGCTCTCAAGACCACCACCCATCCAAAAACTCGGTACAGAAAACCATACGCTGCAACTTAACATCTAATGCTCCTGATGATGGGCGTATGTACCCGAAACATGTCGAGCTAAGAATACATCAATAAAATTACCTTGTTGCATCAAGTTGGCATTTAACATTATTTTATGAATAAGATGCACGGTCAAACAACCATCAAGTAATTTTAAATTGATTTCGCAATACCTAATTTCCCATAGTTCGAATGTGTCTATTGATAGAGAGAAAAATTATGTTTTGGCCTGCCAAAACTTTCACATTGCTTGTGCTGTACGAGGGATACTATTCCGAGCCAAAGAGCTGGGTGTGGCCTTGAATGACGTGTGTGGTCGTTCTCACGGCATGCGAGTTAAATGAGATATCTTAAAAATTTCCTCGTTGAACACTAATGCCATACACAGGGCATTTCCGTTTGTCTGCGAAAAAGTAATGATGTTTGGATCGAACGTGAAACGTTACGGAGGAAAGGAAGAAAGCTCTACTTAAAGAAGGTTAACGATCATGACGCTGAATTTCTGTTAATATTTTTACCAATTTTATTACCGTCAAGATTTTGCATTTCCTTGTAATACCAGAGAAGTCTTCTAAAAAAATTGTCCCATTCTGGGGAAAAAACCACAACATCGCACCGCATTTGCAATGTTTTGTTATTATTATTACTTTTCTTACTTTTCCCAGAAACTCCGTCATTTTCTTTATCCAACTCACCGCTTCAATTTTGTTTTTTTCCTCACTCTTTGCCTCCAGGAAGTACATTTTACACGGGCTTTTTACTATCTTAAAGAATTGCTTAAACAATAAATTTTCTCTTATGTACATTTAAAGACACAAATTGTTTTCGCTTTAAACTTGTATCGTATTGAATGTTATTTTAAAGCAGTGCTTTTCTTCATGGAATGTTATGTGCTCCCTGTGTTCTAGAGGTTGTAGGGTAGGTTTCATTTTTTTTATAGGCCTCGCAGGTCCTTAGGTTGAGTAGAGGTATAGCTCTACTCTTTCTAGGACCTCGGCACTAGATGGGGTGGAGGGGTCAGCCTTACGCCCCGGCCGCCTCTACCCCCTGGAAAGACCCGTTACCCATTGCACAGGAGGCTGCGTGGGCCCCAGAGCCGGTCTGGACGGGTGGGAAAATTCTCGTCCCCACCGGGATTCGATCCCGGACCGTCCAGCCCGTAGTCAGTCACTATATCGACTGAGCTACCCGGCCCACTCTAGAGGTTGTGCTTATGCAAAATAAGCCTAAAGACTTACTTTAAATAAAGACGCGACACTTTTCTCAGCTTCTTTCTTTGATGGTTAGGTCTTAGATCCCAAAACTGCTGTCCCCACGAATGCATATTTTTGTTAGCGGTTTTGTTTTGTTGTTCGTTCGTATAATTCTGTGATTTTGCCAGGTGGTATGCATTCCAGTCACTGTTATATTCAGCATGTACTAGGCCGTTGCGTCTGTCTATTTCATTCAGTCACCTGTCTTTAGAACGCCCCTAATATATTTGAAATTGTATTAATTTTAGGCATTGTTCAAATGCGGTTTCAGACGCTTTCGTTTACCTGCAAGGCTCCTATTAAAGCCTGTACTTCCATCTATATACAGAAAAGAATTCGAGAACCTATGAACGGATGTCCATGAAATCCGGTACTGGAAGACCAAAAATCTGTCATTTTTTTTATAATTTTGTATAATAAGGGACAAAATAATCGGGCACTTCACTTAGATGCAGGTTTTGATGCTGTAAGTAGCTGAAAGTTTTGCACAACGAGAAGGTGCTTGGAGCAAAGATTCAGTACCCTTTTTGCGCAAGTCCCTACGATTATATAATGTTAATTTGCAATGATTTATGTTGCTTAAAAGTATACAGGGGAAGGGGAATGTATTTCGAAAATTCCTGTATACTCCACTGCCGTTCACATTTCCTTTTATTTTTTTGTCTATATGGTAATTACGGAACACTCAGATGGAGCTGCAGAGGGATGTAATGTAGATATGTCTGGAAGCCTTGTTTATATAAATAACGGTTCTAACTTTATCCGTACTGCAACAGAACTGTTTTCATATCCGAGATGGCGATCCTGTGTAATCTGAAGGTAAAGCGTAACACATCGCTGCTTGCAACCCTCACAGACTTACACAGAAAATGATATGGTAGATGGAGTGGGGTTTAGGATTTATTTATTGAAGTAAAAAGGGGTAGTGAGTAGACGGGTCGAATAAAAAGGAAAAGAATTTCAGGAAATTGGAGTGTAGACCTCGCTCAGTGTATTAGTTATATGACATTCATCGGGTAGTGACTGTCTGTACAAATTCCATCACATTTGAGAGCGAAGGATGATTATGTGTCGCAGCGAAGTTTCTTATGACCATACTTTCATCTTACTGGTGAGACAATGAACTTTACTTTGCTTTCTTTTTAACAAGTTCAACAAATTGCTGAGCACTAAAATGTCCGTACAGAGCAAACTCTCTTTGGAAAGAGAGAAATGTTACATGATGCTAAGCGAAGAAGTTCTGACATTGGTCTCAATACAAGGATCTATAGCAGGTGTACGCCTACATGTTACAAGTGAAGTAATTGTCGCGGAAGTAGATGATTAACAAACTGATTAACTGAAGAAGAAAGGAGTTAATGGAGAATTTAGGTAACTGAAAATGTATTGGACAAATAATTACAAATAATTAACTAAAGCAACCAACAAGAAATCATCATGACACTGGAAAAGAGAAAATATGTGACGTATGTGTTCACAAATTAACTCCTCAGATGATATTATCAACGTGACAAAATCAAGAAAGGTAAGAGAGGAGAGACATTCAGCACGCATTACAGATATCGTAAGAGCGTCAATACTCTAGGCCGGGATCTTGGAGGGGAGAGAGAACTTAGAAGAGATGGACACAGATATGAGTATAATATTAAATGTGTTCTAAAATAAGTAGACTTACTGATGTGGAATGGATTCTTCTGGGTAAGGATATGTTTCAGATGGCGGACTGCAGTGATTACATTAATAAACCTTTGAGGTTTAACCTTTAGATACCATACATCCTATATATAGGACAGGCGTGCCGCTACTCCCCAGAGTACACTTTTTATATATTTAGTCAACAAATACATTAAATTTTTTTTTAGACTTTCTGTCGCCATCTTCGTTTATTCCTCCACAAAATGTCGTGTATTTCCTAATGTTACTCTTCTTGGTTCATAAAATATTCACATTTTACATAAATGGTGTGCTAAACTGTAAATGTCCAGCTCCAGGG
>Ga0131853_10010164_pt1 | contig 17217 bp, 12 predicted proteins | sample TergutLab28metaG_FD_92764 | JGI IMG/M metagenome (GOLD analysis project Ga0131853, IMG submission 92764) | Labiotermes labralis P1 segment gut microbial communities from Petit-Saut dam, French Guiana - Lab288 P1 (version 2) (version 2) | ecosystem: Host-associated > Arthropoda: Insects >... | reverse complement strand
TCGGGCATCATTACGCCCATCTTCAGGAGAACAAGACGTGTGTTACTGCACGTGGTGTGCTGAGCTGGTTCTGCTGGATGTGGTTGGTAGCGGTTGTGGGGCGCTGCGTTGTAGGGTGCGAGCAGTAAGGTGCTCGCACCCTACAACGCAGCGCCCCACAACCGCTACCAACCACATCCAGCAGAACCAGCTCAGCACACCACGTGCAGTAACACACGTCTTGTTCTCCTAAAGATGGGCATAATGATGCCCGAAACATGTTGAGAAAGTATTGATAATAAGCATCTAACTGTTGCATCTTGTTGGTTTTCTCTCTCACTTCACAATTACATTTTGTTGCTAGGGGAAGCCTTCCTACTTATTCTGGTATTTTCGAAAATGAACAATAAAGTCAACTCTTTAAAAGAAAGAATGTTAAAACTGCTTTTTTTATTTCGGGGCTGACAACCTTCTGCGTTACTTGTGCTTCTTTGTGTCCGTTTTGAATTTCTTGCGATTTGGATCAGGCCTTACTTTCCAGATGGATATTTCAGAGTATTTGTATGTTTAATAGTAAGTGTAGATAAAAAGAATTGATATATTTCCAGTAATTTCAACCGATTTCAGAAAGGTCGCTAATGTTTGTCACAGCGTTGCCATTTATTGGTACGAAAGAGATAATATTCTTCCGAGTTCAGTGGGTTGCAATAAATTTAATTAAGAGACGTGTTGTGCTGTTGGTCCTTGTCAGAGACTTATTTAACTATCCACTCTAATAAACTGTCGCTATCTCTTCAGTCTGTTGGTGAAATGAGTCTGGTCTTTGTCGTTTGTTATGGTGAATTGACTGGTGAAATAAATGAATTTACTATTTTTTTGTCTCAAGGAATTAGAGTGAATTTGGAACCCCTTTAGACCTAAATCCAATTATAGTTTAGGTTACCAAGGAACACTCTAAAATAAATGGTAGCAATTAAGAGAATGACTATTTGTTAGCTGGAGTTACGGTGCTTAGCAAGAATTTAAGGGGAATTTCGTGGTTCTTAAGCTGTTCGGACGCAGTAAATTTCTGAAGACTGTGTCACATCTCAGGACCCAGAAACCGCTAAGTGCTCAGACCCACATTCCCGGATGTGACCTTGTTTCCCACCTTTCTAGTTGGGAAAGTGTCACATCTCAGGACTCAGAAACCGCTAAGTGCTCAGACCCACATTCCCGGATGTGACCTTATTTCCCACCTTTCTAGTTGGGAAAGGATAAAGAACCAGTTTCCTAAAAGTATTACTTAAGTTTTAGTGTTTTGGGAATACCTAACGATGGAGGCAGTCCAAAGGCACTGAAGTCCTGAATTTTAACTCTCCATTTCTCCCAAAACTGTGAGCAGGATATAAAATTACGGTGTGTAAAATCCAAACGTGTAACGATGATGCGATTGAATACCTTGATAATGTCACAGAATTAGCAGCTCTTATCTACAGGTAAACATTCTCTGTTGCTGAAGGGGGGCGATCGTGGATTCAAAGAGTTAGGGCAAACCTGGACAGCACACTTCAGATTAGAATGAATAACCGTAACAAATGCTGCGCAGATGTGTGGGCTAATGGGCGTAAAGTGTATCGGTTGGAGGGGGGGGGGCCACAGCGTGAAGCAGAGTGGCAGAGGCAACCATCTAAATTGAAACTGGAGACAAGAAGGCATAACAACATTCAAATCTAAATATTTTATCTTATGGGTTCATGAGTACGACACAGGATGGAGGATATATTCTTCTGCAGGGACGCGGCTCTGATTTTGGCGCCGGAGTCAAACATCATTTAGGTCACTCTTCATGTTTGCACCGTGCCTTCATATACAGTGAACTACACACACGCACAACGGGTCAGAATATGCTGCCATAACACCAGCCTTGTCCATGTCAACAGACACGATAGAATCATTCTTGTAATTTTTAGCCAAGCACTGTAAAAGGCTCCCTGATGATGGATCCTCTGTGATCCGAAACATTTTGGAGCACTTTAAATGTTTTATAATTTTAATTGTATCTGCATATTATATATTGTGCATTAGTTGGATAATGAAGAGTTTAATGATTTCGGTCAGTTTTGGTCTTAGTCTATATAGTGGCAGAGGCACTTAAGGTTATGACAATACAAACACATCGAACACATCCGTCTTCGAGCCGACACTAACACTGGATAACAGAACATACCCTGATGTAACTTAGCATATTTCTTCCATCTCTCCTATTATAAAACCAGCACTTTGCACGTATAAGGTATATATACCAATACGGTTCCCTTGGCTACATGTTTCGACAGTCGACTGCCATCCTCAGGGAACAACACCAAAATTAAAACCTAATAAAGCCAAGTAATGAAACACGTCACAGTCATCATAGCTTATTATGATAAAAAGCACGTCAGCTTATTGCTTGTGTGATTAAAATTGTTAATAATTTGTGTACGGAATGTATAACGTTAAAGTGCATGGGTATTATGTTGTAACATTTTGTATACACATAGCTCAAACGGGCGCGCTGCCCAAATTCAGACAGATTTAGAGGATAAACCGCTACGCTTACCCGGGCTTCCAATTATAAGTAAATTGCGGATAAATGCAATTGAATAAACAGAAACATTTATTGTCACCATATTCATTTAGTGACTATATACAGACCTGTGTACTTTCATCCTACTTTGAATGCCTGTATACATATCTACCACATTATCACACAAATGTGGATAAATGGGAGTAGTTTCTAACCTTTCTTTTTCTTATGCCTGTACTCTAAAAATTTAAGGGAAGTTTTAGTAATTTAGTAAGAAAAGTGCGTCGTTAGTGAGTCATTGTCGACAGGCTTGTTCATTTACAGTCCAGGTATGTAACAGGCTGTTTGAAACTGACTTATGGTGGTAGTGAATTAATTGTATGGAGGCAAGAGGTAGGTCAACAAACGTGGGTAATGTTCTGGTAGAATGCGAAACTATGGAAAATACTGCCTCATTCAAATCGGGACAAAGCGAGGTTGCGATAACTAAGGTGACGCAATTAAATCAGCGAATTTTCACTTCTGCGACGGAACTAGTCCCAAAATTACACCCAGCCAATTTTAAAAGCACTAGTTGGCTTTGTAAAAAAGTGGGAGTAAATTAAAAATGCCTGAATCAAAAATAATATTCCTATCATAAATAAGGGGCCATCGTAACAGAATGTAGCCATCCAAAGGGGGTTAAAACGAAAATAAAAGAGGGTAAATTCAGAAGTGGTGCAAATTGGTATAGTGCATTACAGCAAGAAGGCGTAAAGAAAAGGTCGTATAACAGGACCTGGGCAAATACGTTAAGTGTGAGAGATTTGAGATTTTCACAGCGGTGTTACGAAGATTCCCGTCTCGTTGGTTATGACGTCGGTGTTGGTGAAGTAGGTACAAATGTTGCACAAGAACCTGCTATTTCCTACTCTAGAGTAGTCCACTTTTCTTGAACTACTCTGAAAATAGAGGCAGAAATCCCCTCTCGGAGCCTACCCTGGAAATTCAGGAAACAAGCTCATCCGAAGCGTCGACGCCTAGCTACAGTATACCAAATGCTGTGATAACCTCAAATCTCGGATAATCTGAAGTTTTTTCAAGTTATATCGTCTATGCACGAGGTGATAAGAAATGCTGTCGAACGGTTAGACCGTAGCCTAAATGTGAGAGACAATTTATGCGGCCCGGACACAGAAGGAAACAATAATATTCGATGTAGCAGTAGATAAAAAAGTTTGTGATTTACCCTTTGGGTAAACAAACACCACACCATGAACAAGTGTGCAGTTTATTCCCATTTATTCTAACGTTTGGTACCGAGTGCAGGTATGTGATTAGCTTGACGTTTCAGCCACTATACCCCGAAGAAAGATGCACTCAGGAAACTGATGGTGCGGAGGATCGGTTAGGTTAGGTTAGGTTAGGTTAGGTTAGGTTAGATTAGGATAGGGTGACAGAGAAATGTTTCCGCTCTTACTCTCCCCCATATTTAACTTAATAAATATAGGTAAATAATTCGTATGCTTAATTAAGAACCACGATATGAAACATAGTGGAGTGTGGCGGTACAGCTCCATAGTTTCTTAAGTTAGATGGGAGTGATCAGCTGCAATCCACGATACCCAGCAAGGAGCAGGCTAGTTGGACCCTAAAGTCGGTCTCGACCCTTTGGGTAAGTAAAAGATCTCTTGTCCCTTTCGGGTAATCTAACGAAGATTTCTTGGCATTTGAGAATAGAGCTGTCATTATGCCGGCTGAAGTATCCCGGGTCCTGAATGTCATAGAATTTCTTAAAGATACTTGTCAAAATGTGACTAAAATAAGAGTGTATATAATCTACATAAATGTCAAGTTTAGTAATGGACAGTCTGTTACGAGAACTTTTAAGGAAGTGGGTTGTGAGGGGTAAGATAAGATTTTGGTAGTGTTTATTGTGAAGAAAACAGTTCGTCTGCAGTAATTTGTTGAACTGCCAAACGACTGTTAGTTTTTTTGGGACTATCTGACCCTATACTTAAAATGTCAAGCTACACACAGAGGCAACAGGGCTAATACCACTGCCTTTAATTATCACTTTAAATTGGCAGGTCTATTTTAAAAGCGTAGTCTGTGTGCATTCCTGATAAGAAGACACACAACCAGATTGATCATATATAGTATGATAGGAAATGGCAGTCGAGTGAGTATACCAGATGTACGAAGTTGTAGGAGAGCTGACTGTGATACTGATCATTATGTGGCGCTTGCAAACGTTAGGGAAGGATTGGCAGTAAGTAAATAAGCAGCACAGAAGATTGACGGAGAAAGATTTAGTCTCAAAAAGCTAAATGAGCTGGAAGTTAGGAAAGAGTATCAGATTGAGATTACAAACAGGTTTGCAGCTTTGGGGAGCTTGAGTGATGGCGAGGACATAAATAGGCTTGAGAGTTACAAACAGGTTTGCGGCTTTGGAGAACTTGAGTGATGGCAAGGACATAAATAGGCTTGAGAGAACATTAAAAAAAAACATCAAAGCCTCAGCTAAAGAGAGTTTAGGTCTGCACGAATTGAAGCATCATAAACCATGGAGTGATGAAGAATGTTTAGGTTTTTTAGATCAAAGGAAGCTGGCTAAAATTCAGTGGTTACAAGACCCAAGCCAAAGCAATGTAGATAATATAAACAATGTAGGAGGTGAAGCTAGCTATCATTCCAGGAAAAAAGAAGGCATATCTGGAAGCTAAATTTGAGAAACTTGAAACTAATATTAGAGTAAAAAAATATTAGGGACTTGTGTAGGGGTATCAGCGACTTTAAGAAAGGTTACTAGCTTAGAACTAATAGAGTAAAGGATGAGAAGGGTGATGTGGTTACAGATTCCCGCAGTAATTTGGCTAGGTAGAAGAATAATTTCTCTCAGCTGTTGTATGTAAATGGGGTTAATGAAGTTAGGCAGACAGAATGACACACAGCAGAACCACTAGTGCCTGAGCCAAGTACCTTTGAGTTTGAGTTGGCCATTGGAAAGTTAAAAAGCCACAAATCACCACGTATTGATCAAATCCCGGAAAAATTGTTTAAAGCGGGGGTAGGACAATTCGATCTGAGATCCATAAACTTATTATTTCTATTTGGAATAAGGAGAAACTGCCTGAGGATTGGAAGGAGTCGATCATTGTACCTATCTATAAGAAGGGCAATAAAAGTGTTTGTAGTAATTATAGGGGCATATCACTTTTGCCAAATACGTACAAAATTTTATCCAACATCCTGGTGTCTAGTTTAATTCCATATACAGAGGAAATTATTGGGGATCATCAAGGTTGATTTCAACGCACCAGTTCAACTACCGATCCTATATTCTGCATTCGTCAAATACTTGAGAAGAAATGGGAATACAACGAAGCAGTGCATCAGTTCTTTATAGACATCCAGAAAGCTTATGACTCAGTAAGGAGGAATGTCTTGTATAATATTCTCATTGAGTTTGGTTTCCACATGAAACTGGTAAGGCTCATAAAAGTGTATCTGACTGAAACGTATAGCAGAGTCTGAGTAGGCCAGAGTTTGTTTAATATCTTTCCTATTATGAAGGGTTTGAAATAAGGGAATATTCTGTCACCATTGCTGTTCAACTTTGCTTTAGTGGACGCCATTAGAAGGGCTCAGGTAAAACAGGATGGCTTGAAATTAAATGTTACACATCAGCTTCTGGCTTATTCTGATGATGTTAATATGGTGGAAGGAAGCGTACATACTATAAAGGAAAACCCAGAAGCTTTGGTAATGGCTACTCAGGAGATTGGACTTGAAGTAAATGTGGACAAAACTAAGTACATGGTATTGTCCCGAGATCAGAATACACGTCGAAGACACAATATAAAGACTGATAACAGTTCCTTTGAAAGGGTGGAAGAGCTCAAGTATTAGGAAGCAGCCTTACCAATTCAGAGTTCTATTCAGGAAGAAATTAAGAGCAGACTAAAGTCAGAGAATGTTTGTTATTATTCGGTTCAGAAAATTTTGTCTTCCATTTTGCTTTCCAGAAACTTAAATTTTAAGATATACAGAACTATAATTTTGCCTGTTGTTTTGTATGTGTGTGAAATTTGGTTGCTGATATTGCGGAAGGAAAGGAAGCTGAGGGTGTTTGAGAACATTGTGTTGAGGAGCATATTTGGGCCTAAGAGGGACGAGGTAACAGGGGAGTGGAGAAAACTACATAATGATGTACTTAATGATCTGTACTCCTCACAAAATATTGTTCGGGTGATAAAATCGAAGAGAATGAAATTGGCGGTCATGTAGCATGTATGGTTGAGGGGAGAGGCTTATACAGGGTTTTGATGGGGAAATCTGAGGAAAAGAGACCGCTTGGGAGACCCAGGCGAAGATGGGTTGATAATATTTAGATGGATCTTCAGGAAGTGAGATGTGGGAGCGTAGACTTGATCGAGCTGGCTCAGGATAGGGACAGGTGGCGGGCACTTGTGACTGCGGTAATGAACCTTCGGACTCCATACAATGCAGGGAATTTCTTGACTAGCTAAAAAACCTATTCGCTTCTCAAGAAGGACTCTGCTCCACCTAATAAGCATGTAAGCCTGTATGCATATTCCAGTTTCAACGTGAAACATTCCCATGCAAACCTGCGCTTAAAATTCTCGAATAATTTGTTACGGTAAGAAGTAGTGAATTTTGTAAGAAATAAATTACTTTAACGAAACTCAGTACAACAGTCCCTTCCCCAACATAAAAAATGAGTTTCAAATTTTCCGCCATTCGGCTGAGTGTGAATTTTGTTACTACATAAACAAAATTTCCTGTCTGATTATTCACTTCTCTACAGCGCTGTTTTCAATTTTAATTTCCCTTCCATAAAAGACCACTTAATGAGCCTCGTAATCTGAAGCTCTCTCAAAATGGCACGTGGCGCACACGGAAGAGGCAGGGTTTTGGTAGAAAGACCCAAAGGAAAGCGACCGTCTGCAAGGCCTGGAAGTAGAAGGCAAGACAACACTAAAATGGGTCTTAACGAAATAGGATGGGGAGGGTGGGATTGAACAGGATTTGTCTATGTTAGAAGAGGGAGGATTTGCGGGCTCTTGTGAACACTTTGGGTTCCATAAAAGGCGGGGATTGTTTTACTAGACAAGGAACCTTCATTTTCTCAAGAAGATTCTCCTCATTGTAGTTTGTCAGTCTCTTTCACGAAGCAAATAAAGCGATGTGGTTTTTGAACAAATCTGTGTTCTGCTTTAGCTCACTTCATGAACCAGAGCCTTTAGAAGCCAATGGTATAGCTTCAAGGCTATACGCTGGACGATACGGTTTTCGAATCTCACAGATGGGAAAGAGATTTTTCTCTTTTCCAAAACGTCCGGATCGGCTCTGGAGCCCACCCAGGTTCCTACTCAGTGGGTACCGGGGTTCTTTCCCGGGGGTGCATCCGGAGGGTGAAGCTGACCACCTACATCCATCTGGTGCCGAGGTTAGGAATGAGTGGAGCTATCCCTCCTACTCCCCCTGCAAGCCTTCATGGCACGGCACCTTAAGTCCCTCGGCTGGTCGAAGATGTCCCATTCCTTTATGGAAGCCCGCTTTTCATCACCCTATTACCTTCTGAGCCAGGATGCACTGTACATGTGTCGTCCACCTTCCCACACTGTTCCTGTCACACCCACCTTACCAACTACGCTTACATCTGAAACAGGTCTATTCTGGTAATATTTTCCGATCATGGTCTGCTACACGTGTCTCCTTGCCAATAACACGCTGTATGTCCCATTTGCCTTTATCGCGAAATTTCGTAACGTAATGTGCTAACAGTGACTACAGAAATTCTCAAGAATCTGCTGCTGATTGCCAAAAGTCATTGCTAATTTCACTGAAACTGATCGATAAAACTGTTGTATCGCCTTACTGGGGGTAATTACAGAAATTAATGTATCATTCTCATTACGACTACTGCTACTGCTAGCTACTATTGGTGGTGGTGGTGGTAGTAGTAGTAGTAGTACTAGTGGTTTTGGTGGTGGTAGTAGTAGTAGGAGGAGGAGGAGGAGTGTTATTATTATTATTAGTGGTGGTGGTGGTTTTGGTATTAGTCAGAGTATTAGTAGCAGCAGTAGTAGTAGTAGTAGTAGTAGTAGTAGTAGTACTTGTGGTGGTGGAACTAGTAATGGTGGTGGTAGTGGTAGTGGTGGTGGTGGTAGTAGTAGAAGTAGTAGTAGTAGCAGTAGTAGCAGCACTTGTGGTGGTGGTAGTAATAATGGTAGTGGTACTAGTAGTAGTAGTAGGAGGAGGAGGAGGAGAAGGAACAGTAGTAGTAGTAGTAGTAGTAGTAGTAGTAGTAGGAGGAGGAGAAGGAGGAGGAGAAAGAGTAGTAGGAGTAGTAATAGTATTAGTCACACGCTTCACTTGCAGCAGGTCTAGGATGTTGAAGTTCATCACAGATAGGCTAAAATATTTTTGTACAGTTTTTTTATTATTTTTACTTAATAAATATGCCGTTAATATATTCCAGTACCAATACACTGTTCATTATTATATTCCACAACTTATTTATGTTTAACTTGTTACAGTATCACATTGAAAATGGCAACATGTTACAAAATAATGTGTCGTGACGAGGCCAACTGCTGTTACAAAAATGAAGATTTTCTGATATACCAAACGTTTGACAATAACTTGTGTATGTTCAACCTTCTTATATTTTAAGATTTGAATTTCTGTAACAATCGCCTGGCTGATGATGACCGGTGTGGATGTGACTTGTTGCCACTTTCATGTGATACTGTAATTAGTTAACCCTAATAAAGTTGTGAGGACCCTAATAATTACCGTGATATTGTTAACAACTCACATCAGGATGCATAACGTAAAATTGATTCCAGTACCTCTGATAGTGACGTGGATTGGGAATATTTCACGGATCCTTAGCCTGTGTCCGCCACTTTCATACAGTAATAGGCGAAACTAATATATACACTTCCAGTAATATTGTCGGCAGTAAATATAATAGTTTTCGTAATCAATATATACCTCCCTCCCCTCCATTTGCATGTATTAGTGCGTGTCTCTTCTGGTTAGTGACAGTGTCACAATACGAGTAACGTGGCTAGTGGACGAGAGATATACCATCGCATATTTGTTACTACAGGGTCTACTACTTTTAAGATGTGAGAAGGGGATTTCAGCATACCGACAAGGGCATGAAATTGGGGAAAGTATCCAAAAGGGTGGCAATATTGAAAGAACGGCGAACGAGTATTGTGAATGCGAGTTAAAACGGGCGGCAGGAATAATGCGATTAAAGCTTCTTTGACAGCCGAAGAAGAAATGGCTTTTGACATGAGCACGAGAAAGTGAAATGGGCTTGTTGGAAAGGCTTAAGACTTAAACGAAAGCATTTCACTTTTGTAGAATCGGAGAAGTTTTTTTTTTAATCTAAGCAACTACGTTGGAAAGCATGACACACATCCGTTAGACACAGGTCAGCACTAATTACTATTTTATTATCTTGTCTGAAAATGTAATAAAATTCGTTTTACTCTGTAAACTATTTTCCAATATTATTAACTTTTCACCAGCAAATTTGACTTGATTTTAAAGAAGAAATTAGTAAATTGCTACGTTCGGAGCAAAGCTTCTTGTAGTGCTGAAACTATGGCTTTTCACAAAGTAGATGGGAAATGCTTGCGAAGTTGTGAAATGTGGTGCTGGATAAGGATGGAGATTAGTTGGACTGATCGTGTGAAATGTGAGTTAGTATTACATGGATTGAAGGGGGAAAGGTACACCCTACATACAGTAAAAGGAAGGAATGCTAACTGGATTGGTCTCAATTGGTCGCATCTCACGTAGAAACTGCCTTCTGAAACACGTTTTTGAAGGAAAGATAGAAGGAATGATAGAAAATACGGACAGACGAGGAAGAAGACGTAAGTAGCTACTGCATGACCTTAAGGAAATGAGAGGAGACTGATACTTGAATGAGGAAAAACTAGATAGCACTGCGTGGAGAACTCTGTTTGGAAGAGACTATGGACCTGTCAGAAGACAGACTGTGGAATGATGAATATGAGTAATGGGCTATATTCGAGTTCCTGAAATCGGATAACGAAAGCCACAGTCCTTTACTCCGAAAAATTCTATATTAAACACATTCACTGCCTTCAAATAAATATATACAGAGCCTCTATTTATCATAAATTTCCGATTATTAATTAAAATCTTTCCACATCCACTTCCGTATGTAGAGCTGGATTAGGTTTCTAATGAGCCCTGGGAATGTCTTTATTTTTTTTTAGGGCTGAGGGAAATGTAAAGAGACGTGTACTGTGAGACAAAATTACACATTTATAAGGAAAAAGGAATACAGAATTACAGTCCAAACGCAACTTTATCTGTGTATAAATCAGCTACATGTTTCGGCTGTTATAGCCATCATCAGGCTGAAGAGAGAACCATAAATAAGAAAAAACTATACTGTAATATAATAAAATTTTATGGGCGAATCTCTTCTTATCCATTTCTAACAGGTCATATATAAAATCACGTAAGTAAAAATGGCCCAATTTTTTCTGTATAACAATAAGTGATTGATTATTGTAACCGTGATGAAAAGTTTTTACTGCGCGATAGGAATTGGGTCTTTAAATAAAACAGTTTGGGCCTCGTCTTTTGAAGGGTTAAATATAAAGTCTTGAATGACTGGCTGCTGTAACGTGGCACCGTACAGCCTGGTAGGAATTTACAGCAGTTTTAGGGGAACGGCCTGCCCCTTTCTTCACGGGAAATTTCTGCCGGGCAACTCGGCAACGAATCACAATTCCTCGTAGCTGCCAATACGAGAAACTAAAATACTGCACTTTATAATGGTCTTGAGAAAATAAGTTTAAGCCATTCTACAGGCCGCAGTATCACAGTTGGTATGTTACACTTTCTTCCTTTGAAATGTTTAGTTAGTCGAATGTCAAGGATGTTTATAGATTATGTTTCAGCTTCATCGTCTGTATAACTTACCCGTATACGGAGAGGCGATCAGAATTTTTGAGGAAGTAGTGACTTTGAATAAAACGAGTACTTAAAGTAGAAATGATGTAAGTGTAGCACTTAAGGCGGGACACTGAGCATGTGCAGCAGCAGTCCCTTTACGTTCTATTTCAGACGCAGTTTGTTTTAAATAGACAATAGTGTCAAAATCATTTTTAGAAAGCATGATAGCTTAAAATCTGAAGCAGGTCTATCTCCTGAACTCTGCTTCGGTTCGCTTTGTGCCCCCGAATCGATAATGGATTTGTTTAATTCAGTGTTTACTGTAGTCCTTATCATTCAGAGCCTTACATGCAAAGTGTATTTATGGGTTTCATACAATTTTCAAAATAAGCACTTAATTTTATCTGAATTTCAACTTTATTTTCGATAATACAATGAATATATTCCCACTGTGATGTCTGAAAGAATTTGGGCTATAATCAGTGTAATTTCCTCGAATATACACATGTGTGTGTGTGTTTGTGTATATATATATATATACACACACATACATACATAGATACATACATACATACATACACACATACATACATGCATACATAAATACATACATACATACACGCATACATACATACATACATACACACATACATACATGCATACATAAATACATACATACATACACGCATACATACATACATACATAGATAGATACATACATACATACACACATACATGCATACATACATAAATACATACATACATACATACATGCATATATATATATATATATATATACACACACACACACACGACGAAATTACACTGATTTTTAGCTTCTCAGGTGTTTAATATGTAAGCCACTTAGCTCATTTAAGCCTTAGCCTAAGTTTCCTTGTACAGAGTCTTCAAACATACGCATGAAATCCAACTAAAATATTTTCCCAAATCTTCTTCCCTTGCGGATCGAACACTCTCGTCCACAGTGCGCAGCGACATTTCTAACGTTTCTCCTTATCCTACAAGTCCCTGATAACAATCCCAAGGTGACAATAACTCCGTGGTGTGAAGTATTTATACAAAAGCAGTGAATATGTTCCCTTAACTTTACAGAGCCTGCAGTTTACCTTTCAGTGTTCCCAGACGGCCTCTACTCCATTCTATCCAGCCCACACCCTCACGCGGCTGTTCCTTTAATATAAATGTCCCTTTCATCTTTACCTGTGTCTCCCACTAACAAACTTTTGTTAACAACCTACGCATATCTTATCTCCTCCCACGAAAGCTTCTTGTCCCAACCATCACAAAGACCTTAAGATGGCGACCCTAACTTTACCTGGCGCCGATCCCGGCGGTCGCGCCGTCTAAGGGGTGGATCTGCGGCATCTCGCTTGCTGGGATTTCTGGTTCGAATCCCGTCGGGGCGTGAGTGTCTGTCTCTTTTGAGTGTTGCTTGTTGTCAGGTAGAGCTTTTCTGCATCGGGCTAATCACTCTCCCAGACGAGTCCTGCCGAGTGTGGAGTGTCTGAGTGTAACCTCGAACTTTCAACAACGAGGAGGCCTAAGCCCACTGGGACTATCGAGCCATGGAAAAGAAACATAAATATATTACCTAGTAACACATTATAAATACTGTGGTCTTCACTAAGAAAAGACTTTGTTGTGGAATCGATGAATTTTGGACCCTTATTGCAGCCATTCGTTTTAGGAAGTTGTGCTTAAATAATGGTGGAAGTGTACTTCAGCCGGAAATGTGTGTAGTCTCTCTAATGCGCTGAAGGTAAAATTGCCTGTGTGCAAGCAATGAAGACATATGGGGGAGTGGAGGCGTTCTTAAACTCGGAAGTAAATGGAAGAGAGTGGCCAGCCGTAACTCTCGGTTGCTCTACCCCCGGAGAAAGACCCCACCCTTTGCCCGATACCCGTTGAATAGCAGGCGGGTAGGAACCCAGAACCTATTTCACCCTGTGGAGAAAGGAAAAATTTCTAGCTCCTGCCGGGATTGGGAATTTCTCCGTTGTCCAGCTCATATTCTAGTCCCTTATTACTTTACCTGCACCTGTGGTTTTGATCGTTAGTAATTGCAGATTTTAATGTCAGTTTCAGTACTAACAGTACACTGCTTACTGTCAAATGTAATTACGAGTTCAGATGTCGCTATATAGTCGTAAATTAATTCTCAAACTTTAAGCCGTCAAGAAAAATATTTGACCGTATGAGTTAACAGGGAATTAGCGAGTACATTGGTGTGGTCTGTTGAGCAGTGATATCTCAATTTTCATTTTAGTGTTTGGGTTCTCTCAGAGTTGTTGATGAAGATTTAAGTACTTTGAGATCGTACGCCGTGTTCATTGGTAAACAGTTACTAGCTGACACGCATAACATTAAAAAAACTTGAATTTTCAGTTCTTTTCAATTTGTTTTATCGGAAGGAAAGTTGTGTTACAATAACAGAGTGTCAGGACATTCTAATAATTTCAGAACAGTTATAATAAAGGAGCTCGGGCAGCGTGCTTGGTACATGAATGGACTATTGCCTGGACGACTGAGAAATTTTGGTTCGATTCCCGGCATGGGCAAGGGTTTCCGGTATTCTATAAAACTTTCAAACTGACTCTGGAGCCTAACCAGCTTCCTACTTGATGAATATTAGGGGCTCTTTCCCACGGAGAAAGGCGGAAAACCACGCACCTTCCTATGGTGTCTATTTCTGGATTGGGTGGAGCTATAACTCCAGCCCCCATGCATCTTTAAGGCGTGGACAGGTACCACCTTACCATTATTTTACAGCCTCTTTAATTTTCATAAAATCACAAAAATCATGCCTCCTACGTAGCGCCATAAGAATCTGCGAGTTGCAAACGCTAGTTTTGCCCTTCAATGTGAGGTCGTTAAATCAGTTTAACAGAAGTGAACAAATTTTTTTGAAGGCATAAAGAATGTGAAACATTTTAATTTCGGGCAAGGGAAATCTAAAGGGTGTTTTCACTTTGACAGTTTCAGCCATTAATCTTCTTAACTAGATGGTATATATGAATTACAAACATTCCTAAGAATTCCCCATGATATGGTGTTCATAAATGCATCAGTGGTACATATCTTTGATGTCATATCCGAAAAAATTAACTTAGATGTCTCTCTTTTCGCCTGTAGGTGTGGTGCAGCGTCGTTGTGTTACAGTCCTCTAAGATAAGACCAATAAGCTGTCTCGAAGCGACATGCAGTAGTCACCCAGAGCCGCGGTGCCACAAAAACCGTTGGGAAAACGTAAAAACTCGTACATGTAAAGCAGCTGGATACTGTAAAAGTTGAAATTATACACGAAAGTGGTCCACTAAGCGGTCTAATTATTAACAGATAGCTGTTTGTAGCCTCATCATGCTGACATAAATGTAAGGCTAAAGCAGTCAGTATCCGTTCTTCCCAGAATTTCTAAGTTGTGTATTGAATCGATTTTCAGGTATGTCATTTCATAATTTTGCTTTAAGCTGAATGCAAAATTGGTTTGTTGACAGAAGGACACAACCAAAATTAAATTATCCACACAGTTTCCTCATACAAAATTTATTTTAGGCCCAGTTTCTCTCGAGATGTGAAATATGTAGATAGGGTGACAAATATTTCCTCCACGGTGCCTTGGCTTTATTAGCTTGGTGCAAAAGAACAGGTTAAAATTTGTACTGGGACGTTGATATCGCGATGTATTTTTGATAGTTGAGCCTGGAAATATAATTTATATCACGGACGAAAAATCGAACGAAAATAATGAAGGCTTTGTAATTACGTTGCTCTGAAAGGGATATCTGCATTCGTAACATTTAGGTCTGTCATTCATCCGAAAAGAAAAAGAATATAGGCTTAAATATTTGTAAGAAAAATGTAATTGTTTTGGGAGTGCGAAGGGTGTGGGAATGTAATGAAAGGGACATCGAGCACAGTTAGCTAAACATATAAATGTTATAAATCGCGGTTTGGAGACGTCTGTTTCGAATCTTTGCCAGTACGTCGATTATCTTGAGGTTTCCCATGGTTTTTTTCTGTTTCTCCAGTCATGCTTAGACAGCAGATTAGGCTAGCCAACGCCAATTTCCTGCCACATCTCTTTTGATTCATTTATTACTATCATCGAATCATTCACCGCCATATTTTACGAGTTACTGACAAATGTTTAAACAAAGTACAAATTAAAAAATAACAAGTTCAGACTTTTGACTCTACCACAAAAAGTTGTGTTTGGAAAACAAATGATAATACCGGAAGGTTACGGAATTTTGGTAGAAGCTTGCCTGCAATCCTAAAGATAAAACTGAATAAACAACTTGATTAGTTGAACTTCATTTTTTCGATATCCAAGGATAGTACAAAAATGACGTAAGTTTGCGGTAACAAATGGAACGAACGCAATTGGGGCTATTTTCGTTCGGAATTCCTCGCGTAAGGGAGGAAACATTTCTGAGGAGAGGAAATGACAAACAACGGCCTGCACATAACTATAAATCTTGTAACCGTTTAACTTTTTTCCTTTCTCTTACGCTGCCTGATTTATGGGTTTTGGTTTGGACTGGTCACATGTACGTATTTAGTTGAGTTAGTGTTTTAGTAACGTAGTTTACCGTCACTTCTTAAAGTTACACTCCAGAAGTGATACACAAGTCGATCGATATCGTCGTATTCTAATTTGTGTTTCTTAGACTTTAAGTGTATTTTATAAAATTTACTAATAAATTATGTACGACATAATATCGAACTGAATTTTATGTAACACTCCAAAGCCTGTACAAAGTACTGACACACCTTGTGGCAGAATTTGCTTTAAACGAAGCCGTTACACCTTTTAATCTTTTGGGTTTTTCCAACAAATCCCAGCGTTCAAACAGAGTACACCTGCTGTGTTATTTAAACACCAATCACAAGCAAGCGAAGCAGGTATTTTTGCAATACACTCGCGTGCTGGAACTAGATTATTCCCAGCTCTCCCTCTTTTTGTATCGTTCATTTTATGAACAAGTTAAAGATAACTTTATTTTACTGTTGTCAGTATCAACGGGTTGAATTAAACTCGGCAGGGGACAGCAGTTCCGTGACTTTAGTTTAGGTTTTTTATACACATTAAACATAATTTCTTCGATTAACCCAGTAAATAAATAAGAGCCCTGTCGGAGAAGGGACTAACAACAGTTAAATTTTCTAAGATTTATCTTCCTTTTTCATGTATTTTAAACGCAGTTTTCATGCAGTTTGGGGCTTTGGAACTATTTGACGATTCCCACGCCCGATTAATTGAAGAGGTTTGTAATTACATTATCATCTGACTCTGATATTACCTGTGGGGTGTAAACATTCCTGTCCCCTGTATCGTATCATGCTTATACATTTCCGTAAGTGATTGATGGAGGAAGTTTCTACGTAATGTAACCCAGTGGCGTACCGAAGGGGGGGAAGTTTTGAGGGGTTTCAACCACCCCCCCCCCCCGAAATTCCGAAGGCTCTCCAAAATCGTGCCAAACTCAACCCGATTGTGAAAACTGTTAAAAGTTGCTGAATTTAGGATGCCAACGCCCCAAGATGTTTGGAAAAAAGGCAGCAAAATTCTAAAACTACCTAGGTTCGCAGTTGTTTTATATTAGCAATGACAAATAAATTGGTTGTCATCATAAATAGTCTTAAAGTACCAAAAATTAAGAAAATTTTACTATATGAAATGAAATTTCTTGTACCAAATTACAGCT
>Ga0131853_10010163_pt1 | contig 17218 bp, 5 predicted proteins | sample TergutLab28metaG_FD_92764 | JGI IMG/M metagenome (GOLD analysis project Ga0131853, IMG submission 92764) | Labiotermes labralis P1 segment gut microbial communities from Petit-Saut dam, French Guiana - Lab288 P1 (version 2) (version 2) | ecosystem: Host-associated > Arthropoda: Insects >... | reverse complement strand
AGGCTGAGTGGACCCCGTTCCAGACCCACTACTACTCAGAAAATCTGGTAGCGCCGGGCATCGAACCCGGGACCTCTGTATCTGTAGCCAGAAACTCTGACCACTAGACCACAGAGGCGGTCGACACATACCTGCTACCTGTCTTAAACTCCGCCTTTAATCACCGAGATAACTTGCTGTGCTAAATGGCGTTTAAAAGGAAATGAGTTTCCTGCCAGAAGGCCGTTGGCTTCAATAAAGAAGCACAGAACTTTCGACCAAGGAAAGACTTCTAGTCGGGGTCGAGAGGTTAACACACATAGCGATGACAAAAGCAGTCCGAAAGCCGAGCCTTGACCGCATGTAATTATTCAACCTTTCCTATGTTTGAGTCATGGTTGGTAATGATATTAGAACACTTGCTCATCTCAATTAATGTCACTTACTGACAGCCATCCACAGACATGAACTGCAAGACTTCCAGTGTGTAAATAGCTTGTGGTTATTCATAAAATAAAATGTGTGTAGGTATAAATTAAGTGCAATAAACCACTGAAGTAAAAACAACAGGGAATAATAATAATAATAATAATAACTTGGTACAGTATTTTGCTACGAAACATAGGGGTAACGTCAACGGCCACAGGTATGCGCCGCATAACGACGTTTCGGTCAACGACGAACCGCATATACACAGTGGTCCCATAATATTATAATGTATAATGATACAATAATATATATAATGTAATATTATAATACTTACCATTGTGTTACAATTGCCTACAGTATTCAGTAGAGTAACATGCTGTACAGGTTTGTAGCCTAGGAGCAATAGGCTACAACATATAGGCTTGGTGTTTAGTAGGTTATATTATCTGGGTTTGTGTAAGTACACATTCGCACGACGACGAAATAAAACATATCCCAGTCGTTAAGCGACGCATATCTCTATTGTGAATGTGAATTTTCAAGTTAAGTAGAACAGTATTCGTATTACTCGACAGAGACTCGGAGAACACGAATCTGTCAGTTTCTTGTAAATTGAAATAAAAATAAGAGAAAAAGTCCTCTAGTTGCTTTGGGATAATATTTCTTCTTCTTCTTCTTCTTCTTCTTCTTCTCCTCCTCCTCCTCCTCCTCCTCCTCCTCCTCCTCCTTCTTCTCCTCCTCCTCCTTCTTCTCCTTCTCCTCCTCATTCTTCTTCTTCTCTTCTCCTCCTCCTCCTCCTCCTCCTTCCCTTTTTCTTCTTCTCCTTCTTCTCCTTCTTCTCCTTCTCCTTCTTCTTCTTCCTCTCCTTCTTCTTCTTCTTCTCCTCCTCCCTCTCCTTCTCCTTCTCCTCCTTCTTCTGCTCCTCCTCCTTCTTCTTCTTCTTCTTCTTCTGCTCCTCCTCATTCTTCTTCTTCTTCTTCTATTACTACTACTACTACTACTCCTTCTACTGTGTACCTTATTAGACGTATTCCCTATGGAGTCTGAGACTTATTTTCGTTTTGTTTCCTGTTAAATATTTACCATGTTTGGGCTTTATTAAGTAAGTCACACGTTTAAAGTTCCTGTTTATTTATACGGTAGAACATTTTTAAGAAAACCGATAAATTTCGATATTAGCTTCACGTCAATAGGAACAGAAGTTAGTCGGACGCGAGCCGAAATTAAATTCCCTGAGTAACTCCCAATACCACATTATCTGAAATAGTATTCAATAACTGTAGAGACAGACTTACACAAGAACCGAAAATATATCCTCCGTACGTATTTAATTTCTTTGCTTAAACACGTAACATAATGCCGGCCTAGGTTATTTTAATCTTTGAAATCAGCACGCTGAATTTCACTGATGATGAGCGGTTCATCAAACTACTCTGTGGATATTTCACACGTATCAAGGAGATAAAGAGTTTCGAAGTTTATTCAGTGATGGCTCTCCATGCTAAAGAAACCACTAGTATTTAAGAACCAACCACAGTTACTGCGGATGTGATGTACCTGTCTCGTGCATCCTACAAAAACGGCTATTTTTTTGCCGGTGTACCTCGCAGACTGGCATTACTAACAAGGCGTGCCATACATCAGGCTGCTCACTAGAACGACTTGGGTTCGGTACTACAGAACTTCCTATTGGTTTCATAACGGACAAATTGCCAATGAAAATCTTCGTTTGATGAATTCAGTTTTCCTTGTCCAATTCAATCCATAACATTCTATATCCATCTGCCTAGCAGCTGCAGTTGGTACAACAGGCCCCTCACTTAAACACAGCACCAAACACTCAATCCACATCAGTGTAAACCCAAGTAATCCGCCACTTTCCAAGCGTTCTCTTGGCTTCACCTTAACGAGTTACAATTTTTCATGTGAAAGAGTTTGTTTGTTATTGGCGCGAAAGTCCCCCCCCCCCCCAGTGGGCCATGACCTCCTCATTCACGAGGTTTCTAGATCACACACAATGATACACCACAGTTGGTAGGACTCCTCTGGACGAGTGATCAGCTCGTCGCAGAGACCTCTACCTGACATCATACAACACTCACGACAGACATACATCCATGGCCCGGTGGGATGCGAACCCACAATCTCAGCAGGCGAGCGGCCTTAGACCGCGCGGCCACTGGGACCGGCCCATGTGAAACAGTACCAATTAAAAATCTCCACGTTAATGATTTGGAATTCTGTCCCTCCTCCCTTATTACCTTACCCTTAAGTCTGAACACCTTCCTTTACAACGTGTAATTTAAACCTTTTCTTTTCGTTTAGCGACAGGCAAAGTTTCGTAAACACAAACGGTACTTACAGTCACAGACACACAGAATGCAGTCTTTATAACAATACATGTTGAAGAAGTTCGGGACGAATAACCAGCCTCCAGTAGTCAGACGACCCGGACGGACCAATTTGCTTCGCAAAAAAGAAAATTCGAGCCTCTACAACAAGAAAGGATGAGAAGGGGGGGGGGGGCAGCGTGTAGCACGTATTGGAAAGAATAGAAATTCTTGTGGGGTACTGGCAGGGAAATCTGAAGGAATGTAGTCACTTGGATAACAGAGGCCTAGATAACAGGGTGTTTGACTGGAGCTTAGAGAAACAAAATTTCAATGCTCGCACTTAATTCATCTGACTTAGGGCTGGGAAGACAGCCAGGCATAGGGAAAGAAACGTCCGGCTTCCACAAAATGCAGGCAACTGCTTTTAATTATTAGCTGCTGAAGAACAGCTCTGCTCCACGGGGTAGGTAAGAAGTCTCACCGCTTTCAACTCTTGCCAGGATGCAACCTCATCAATTACAAGAGAGGAAAAGTCCGTATAACTAAACATGGTGGCGCCTTCGTCCAACCAATGTTGCATTGGAAAATCAATAAGTTTTACATGTACTTAGTGTGTATTTGTAGCCCTAGATATCCAGCACGCAATGCGCGTGAGCCATATTGTCATCCGCAGCGTGTCCGGTGCTATAACAGTTTTTTACTTTTTCTCACAAAGGAAAAATTTTGGAAAAAAGTTATTGAACATACAATTTGTGTTTTTATTCTCTCTACAAAGTTTTTTCTAAAACATTCCTCAAGCTAAGCGGAATTGAGCGAGATATTACCAAAAATGTATGTTAAAGTACCTGTTGCTATCTTCAGATTTTAATGAAACTTGAATTTTCTAGACAGATTTTCTAAACATTTCGAAACATCAAATTTCATTAAAATTTGTCTAGTAGGAGCCGAGTTTTTCAATGCTGACGAAAGGACAGATATGACGAAGCTAATAATGGCTTTTCGCAATTTTGCGAACGCGCCCAATAATTACTAATAATTAGCCGTCATATTCATCGGTGTCCATTCTTCGTTGAATAGTCTATATAGCTTCTTAGTTGCTTAAGGAATTTCTCTCGTTCATGTACGCCCGGAAATTCATTTCAGTGTTAAGATGACCAAGCCCAATCTTACTTCTCTAAAAATAATTTAAAAAATTTTCTTTCTTCTGCACCTAAATCTCTTCGCTTCAGTTTCTCAGACTAAACTTTTATGTGTTTCTCATGCTCTCGAATGTGCAATGTGATCAGCCTATCTTGCCGTTCTTGTCAATATGGTGAAAAGATCATGACTATGGTCACCATACATCAGCTTTATAATCGGAATTATTTTCAAATCCTTCATAAAAAAATAATTGTCATAACATTGTTGAAGTATGTGTATTTGTAACATTCTAGGCATTAGGTGCTCACAAAACCAGGTTTTCATTCTTCCCTGAACTACTGACATGCCGTAGCGCTCAGCTTCCTTACTTTCCCTCGCATGGACCCTGTTACAGTTGATGTGGCGATGGAAGACGTGCAGTGTGTTTTCGGAATCCACGCACGCACGCGAAGGACGGCTGGGTACCTTGCCTAGAGCGAGAGTGCTAAGAAAAATGGAGGGTAGACCAGGCCGGTCCATTCATCAGTGGCAGCTCTTATAGCAAGGGGCGTTGTGCCTGGATTTTTATGGCTGATTAAACCATCCACTATATTTCCCCGTCAGTATGAAAATTTGGTAATAAACTTACCAACTTTTAAACTAATATTTGGGGGATCAATTTCAATATATTTCTTACTGGGCCACGTTGTAAAAACAGGAGCCGGATTAACGTACTCTGTGTAGAGTCTAGGTTATAGACTCGAGCATCCGAGGCTCGAAACCAGGTAGACACAAAAGATATATCTCTTCTCCAAAGCACCCAATCGTAAGGTCATAATTCAGTGGTTACTTGAGTTCTGTCCCGGGGAATAAAGCGGCCAGATGGTGAACTGAACTGCTCACCTCCAAATACAGCCGAGGATAAAAATTGAAGGAGCCATGCCTCTACTTCCCCTCCATGTTTTCATGGCGCAAACTGGGTCAAACTTTATTTATTCACATTTTAAAATAAAATGTAATGAAAGAGAAAATGAGTATACTTACAGCGCGGGCCCACAAAGATGAAGTATTCTCTAAAAGTAGTTGAAAACAAAAAGACCAACTTGATGTCACTTGCTGTTTTATTTCACTTATTATGCGCTCAACATGTTTCGGACATTAATATATCCATCACCAGGAGCTTACGTCTGTGCTGTTGAATTACCACATTGGTCGTGTGTTCTTGGTTCGTTGTGTGTTGGCGTCTCCATGTTGCTGGCTTCAGCCTGCAACACGGATACCACTCCAACCCAACCACACCGAAACACCAACACACATCGAACCAAGAACAATACGACCAATGTGGTAATTCAACAGCACAGTCGTAAGCTCCTGATGATGGATATATTAATGTCCGAAACATGTTGAGCGCATAAGAAGTGAGATAAAACAGCAAGTGACATCAAGTTGGTATTTTTATTTTCAACTATTACAATGATGCACGGTCCAATAAATATAAGATTCACTAAAAGTACGTCTGTTTTAACAAAAATTCACATGACTTTCTGTATACAATTGTGAAATATGTGTACAATAAATATGGTCTTCGTTACGCCCTGCATATCTATGTAACTCCTCTTACACCTTTAACCGATATAAAATATACTCACCTTCGAAGTACTTGGTTTTGATTGTAATCGATGACGGCATGAGGCTCGAAATATTTTATTTTATAGTTTGTGAAAGAAAATATAAAAACGTACGGTACGAAATTTTTTTAAAAATTTTAGACTTTTCTAACTTCGTGTAACAGAGTCCTTCTTGAAAAGCTCGTTGAAGTTCAATGTTAATAAAAATCCAACCAGATGCAGCAACATGCAGATATTTATTCACTGCAAAGTCACTCTACATGTTTCGGGTGTCACAGCACCCATCATCAGGGGTACTAAAAACTGTAACCGCAGCCTCCGGTACAGGTCATAATATCGATACAGCTACTTCCCTCCAACGTGGCCTGATTGGGACTGGTTTGTGCCAGTCGTGTGGTAGGTATTGATCGGTTGAGGGTAGGTAGTTACGTAAGGTTCCAACGAACCTTATCGGTTGAGCGTAGGTAGTTATGTAAGGTTACAACGAACCTTACGTAACTACCTATGCTCAACCGATCAATACCTACCACACGACTCGCACAAACCAGTTCCGACCGACTAATAATATCGGTACAGCTACTTCCCTCCAACGTGGCCTGATCGGGAATGGTTTGTGCGAGTCGTGTAGTAGGTATTGATCGGTTGAGCGTAGGTAGTTACGTAAGGTTGCAACGAACCTTATCGGTTGAGCGTAGGCAGTTACGTAAGGTTCCAAAGAACCTTACGTAACTACCCACGCTCAACCGATCAATACCTACCACACAACTCGCACAAACCAGTCCCGACCTGGCCACGTTGGAGGGTAGTAGCTGTACCGATATTATGACCTGCACTTGAGGCTGCGGGTACAGTTTTTAGTACTCCTGATGATAGATGATGTGACACCTGAAACATGTAGAGTGACTTTGCAGTAAATAAATATCTGCATAATGTTGCATCTGGTTGGTTTTTTATTAACATTGAATTAAGATGCATGGAACCATGAGCTTAAAATGTAGTAGAAGTTCTGAAACTAGCAATACGTTCTACACCTTTGATTGGAACCTGTGCTGACCACAGCACTCTTTTAGACTCTAACCCGAACCACGTGTATCCAACCCATATAGTCAAATCTTATTTCTTGAAATTCCTATTAATATTATCCTCACATTTACCTTAAATTATAAATCTACTCTTCTCTCGTTTGTACAATGTACCAGTAAGTATGACGGCTCCTTCCCAAGGCGGAACCCACCCCAAAGAGCAGACGTTTTCCGAATGACGCTGTACGAAAATATTTTAGTGGAACTGCTTGTGCATTAAGTACAGGAAAGTGAAGGATTTCAACTTCCTGTAAAAAAGAACCCGAATGTATCAACGGCACCCAGAAGACTCGTAGAGCAAGACTCGCAGATCAATCACACCTACAGGTCTCAGGGCCTCACCCCTCCACTTTGTGCTGTGCGGCCCTCCTGAGGCGCGGGCGATCTTGTTCGTGTTGCAGCAAGATTGCATGCTATGAAAAAGCTACAAGTTATTTTTATATCGCACTTCAGGAATCAAACATATGATTCACTTTCTATTGGTTAATTTATCGGTATAGTCCCACCCAGACAAATCATATTGAAGGGCTTTGGAGGATGATTATAAGTATAAGAATAGTATAAGGTCTAATAAATTCCAGCGTGTAATATTTGGACTCAAGAAATAATTAAACCCATTTTATGTGTACAAATATTTCTTCCATGTAAAACTGTATAGAAAAAGTTAAGAGAACTTTTTAAAGCTTTGAGTTTCTTCAATCACCAAATATATTCATGTACATTCCTCTACAGTTCTTAAGAAGTGCCTGAACTTTATTATTGATTTTATTTTACGTATAAACACACACACACATACATACGTACATACATATATATATACATACATACATACATAATTACATACATACATACACACACGCGCGCGCGCGCGCATGAACGCACACACACATACACACATACATGCATATATACATACATACATACACACACACACATACATACATACATACACACATGCATACATACATACATACATACATACGTGCATACATACACGCATACATACATACGTACATACATACATACATATATACATACAAACATACATACGTACGTACATACATACATACATACATATATACATACATAAATACATACATACACATATATATACATACATACATACATACATACATACATACACACATATATACATGCATACTTCACCACATGCTATTATATACGGCCGATAGATGATTAGTAAGGATATAGACAGACCTGACAATACGTAATTAAAGATTTTATCGAGACAGTTGCCGGACAGACTGAGCAAAGTAACATTACCACAGCGAAATTAGTGAAGTGTAGAAGACAGTAACTTTATTAATTGGTCCTTTAATACGAATGAAAAAGAGGAAGTAGCTTGACCTAGTGGTAGATGCAGGAATGGTATTCAATGTTGGCTCTGTTTTCACAACAAAGAATTGAAAGTATCATAAGTGAAAGAATATTGCTGGACCAGTCAGCGACTATCGGCTTCTTGAAGAAGCCTACTTTCTAGACAGCAAGATGTTTAATGACAAACAATATTTTCAGCAGCTCTAAATCACATTTACACTGCGCTATATTTCACTTAAATCGTCACAAGTTCTCAAAAATTCTCCAGAAACTGTGCAAAGCAATTAAGTGATAACATTCGAAACTTGTAAGATAACGAAGTGCAGTGTGATATGTTACCTGCAACAGACGGAACCTCAACTTAAAAATTTTATTTCTATTACTTTTGGCTTCAATGAAGTCTATTAGAGAGTTCCAAATATGTGCCTATGCTGTCTTACACACTTACGATGTAAGCTAAACATAAGTTATGTATTCACAACTCCTAAAATAGAAGTCGGATTCATGTAGGATTGGATTAACTATGCTCGGGATAGAAGCATGGCTTTAGGCTCCTTAAATCCCGGTGATTTCGCGACCAGTTTTCGACAACTATGTGCTTCACATGAAGTACATTTATCCTTGGAGATAATTACAAAATTTCATATTTACATATCTGACGTTCATAAGACCGTGCATCTTAATACATTTCTATAGTAAAACCAACCAGATGCACCAATGTCTCAAATTTATTTTATTGGAGTAACACTGTACATGTTTCGGACGGTCTATCCATCCATAATCAGGAGTTCAAGACTGTACATACAGCAATAGGCATTTGTCAGACAGCAGTAGCTGTTTGACACGTGCCTGTTGCTGTACGTACAGTCTTGAACTCCTGATGATGGACGGATAGACCGTCCAAAACATGTACAGTGTCATTCCAAAATAAAATAATTTGATACACTGGTGCATCTGGTTGGTTTTACTATAGAAATCATTATTTACGTATTTCGTCCAAGCACTTTTTACTCCACTACTTAAAACAAAGGCTAGAGTGACAGCCACACGACAATTTGAAGTCGTAGCTGAAAGTTACCTTCGAACGGTATTTGTAAGTTCGTAAAACACTTACTGAAATCACGTTCTCTTGTTGTCACCAAAAAAGAAACGGCACCAAGGAACTCTCGTCCGTTTGAAATATCGGACAGCAATCATTCCCGTGACGTGGTGCGATACCCCAGAAAAAACTGAAGACCTGAAATTGACTGCCACGAAAGCCTCGAAACACTGGCAAACTAAGTCTCTGTTCTGAGCCCAGCCAGGTGCCAGGGTTCGAATACAACCCCAAATTTAGATTGGAATTTTAATAAAGATCTAAATGGTCGAGCCAATGCCACAGTCTTTGGCGGTATTATTATGAGCAGGGTAAACCGAGATAATGGAATAAAAGCCTGCTCGATTATCATTTTACCCACCGTGGAGTAACGCGTAAAAAAGGAACAAGTAACTGAATCCAGTCTGCAGCTTTAAAAGCAGACATCTAACTCTCGGACTTACGACAAGGCCAGCGACGAAAAAATGTGTAAATAAGAAGACAGGTAAAAAGCGAGGGCAATATTGTTCTGAATACTGAGTAAAGAGCGCAATTACATATATCTTCCCTTTCCATACTAGCCTTCATCTTTGATGATTTTGATCCAGTTTCCAGATTCGAATAGAATTATATTTTAAGGTAAGGCTTCGAAAAGTTTTTCCTTATTTCTTTTGGGTGAATAATGTTCATTTCTCACGAAATCTTACCTATGGCGATTCTTCTGTTATCCTTGATACGATGTGCCATCTGCCTCTTAACATCAATATACATCAGTGTCAGTGACTACACGGGACGTTATCTATCAACAAAACTTACTCACTCGACAATGAAAGTTTCCTCTAATTCTCAAATTTTATTCTGCCCAACACATTTATCGCCGTTCTTCCTGCCAATTCATAAGTTTCCACATCTTTAGCGCACAAACATTTTACCAAGTATTGTCGTTTTTGTCATAAAGTGACATTTAATGAGCATGTTATTGTTGCTACAAAAGATACGGTCAGCCAGCTACATGCATGTTTATTATACATATCTATCATATTTTTTGCACTACTATGATCGATTATGTTCCTTCCTCTTAGCGTGTTACAGATTTTGCTTCAAATTTGCCATCATTTTAGATAATCTCGGAACATGTGGAATACTGATCCTATCAAGAAGCAAGTTTCCTGAGCCAATAAAATACATATTGGACACTGCTATAATAATTTGATACAGACTGTGCCTTAATTACAGGTGCAACGAATGGGAAATGAGAAGTTGATGTGAGATTAGTTCTTAGTACAGACCGAGAGAGCAGCAGCAGGCCATTATCTCACGTGCTGGTCGGAGGAGCCCGATGTTCCCTCCTGCCTGCGCGCGAGCTCAATTTACTAAAGAATTTCAAATTGTGGAACCCGACCTGAAATCCTGTAACTCGAAGTTCTAACAATAAAAATCTGAAGTGTCAGGAATTATTTTTCAATTTCTATGGCACCTTATGAACCGGAATAGTTCAGTCGGTATATGACTTGGCTACAGCCTGCACAATCCGAGTTTCGAATTCCGACAGGGGCAGTAGGTTTCTGTTTTCTGCAAAACAAGAAATTCAAACCAATTCTGGGACCTGCCAAGCGTCCTGTTGACCAGCGTATCCAGGTAGTGCTCGTTCATCGGGAGTAAAGCGATAGAGGCATGACGATGACCACTCCCCTCCAACAAATGTCGAAGTTAAGAATCACTGGAGCTATACCTCCATTCCCCCTACATGATTTCATTGCGTGTGCAAGACGAACTTTACATTCAAGGAATAAATATTTGGAAAATCTTCCATCAAGATTTATAAAGGACTTCTATTACTGATAGGGTAGTCAAACATAGAATATTGTTGGTTGGACGCAGCCCGACGGGGATAAATAAATTGCGTACGAAAATTCAGCGCTGGAAATTGCTAAGGAGGTGACGTAGAACATACAAGATAGTAAGGCGTGGAGTAATGACGTATACAATTAACTTTAGGCACAGATTCTGAGTCTGTGATACAGACGTAACTGGCTGGGGTCACGACTTTGGTAATACCTGAGTTGAACCTCCTAGCTCCACTGTTAGAGTACTGGTTAGTTGGAATCAATGTACAGCCTAAGATATACTGAAATATTATACAAGTTCTGTTAGAAATTCTTGGGTGGGATCTCCAGGCTGGATGCTCAAATCGAGGATTTTCTCAGGTCCCAAGTAATTTTACTTCTGCAACATCGAACATTTACAACGTCTAGCTTCAAATTTTGAGTCAAGACAACACATCAGTTGCAGTGAATACGCTGTAGAATGGAAAGGGGAAAAGGGCAATAAAATAATGATGAAGGACGCACGGGGAAGATTTCAAACGGCTCGAATGTAGTTAAGATACGTGTGTGAAACTGTAATAGTCTGTGGTTCGATCCCGAACGTTGATATCAATATATTAAGCACTAAAACAAATATTAATCAGTAAAATGGCAAAGAAAATTTAAAACCTAAATTTATATAAATTTCTGGAAACAATTTCTTGTACATAAATTCCTTGCGCGTTATTTTTAGGGTTAAGTACTAACCCGTACCACACACAACACTTCTGTTTCCTGTCTTCGCTGCCCTTAAAATAAATTTAGGCTACGACCAAGTGGAGTTGTGATGGAAGAACTTCTTATCATAATTATAAACAAGAAGTTTTCAAATAATTACTCATTAATAATTAATAATAAATCATTGAAAGCCCGATGGTCGCTATTTGTACCAACTGCTGTACATTTACCCTTTAAACGCCGAGTTAAATGCCATCTGCCGTCTACTGACATTATTAGGAGTTCACCATATTCTCCACGTTAGCAGATTAAGGTTTACGTTACTCCTCACACTAACCACACAGGAAATTTCTGCGTCCGCTTGGTTCCTATATTAAACAGTGACCCAATCCCTGTAAAAACTTAAATAATTGGCTTTTCTATTGGAAATATGTGTCTTCTGTGATGCTGAAACTCAATCTTTCAATATAATGCAGATTAATTTTAGTGTGTAAGTTCATGTGTTTGTGCGCACAAAGCAGAACATAAATATCATGTTGAATGTGGCGTCACCATACCTTATGGTTAGTGATTTACACGCGCGAACATCCTACGTGGGAGGATGTCGAATTGCCCTGCCCTCTGGGACAAAAAATTAATTGCGTGCAACAGTGAGCCTAGAGACCTATTCTGGCACAATGAAACGAAAAAAACTAAGCATGAGTGGTCTAACACACAGTCAAAAAATTCTTCGATCTTTAGCGGCGATGTTAGGACAAAATATCTGAAGTGTACAAAAATAAGCACCGTATTTTGTAAGCCACAAACTGGGTGATCTGACGTAGAAGAAGCATAACTCCAAATGTTACCCAACATTTTCGCACAATTTTAACCTTTTCCTTACACTTCTTTTACGCTCTTAGCTTAATTGAAGCCAGAAATATATGTCTCCGATTCATACAATTTTACAACTCCGTAACGTCTGGTAACCTAAATACTCCTCCATATTGACATTTTTCTTTTAACTACGTCGATATTTTTTTCTACCGTGTTGTTCACCGTACCACCAAATTTTGGAGCTTCAGCAATGAAAAGCAAGAAAGATTCATGACATAAATACAGTTAATAAATCATTTAATCATCCTGGATTCAATATTTGAGAAGGACTTTAGCAAATATAATTATATCCACGAACAGTTTAGTATCACATCAAATCGAGGAGTTCTTAAGCAACGTTCCGTGCGGCATACTTTACATTCCAGACCAATTAAAATGTAAATACACGCAAAACTCGGGTACTTCTCGGAGGAAATGTGGTCAGGGCGTGGCGTTGACCATCCACCCCTTTCAGCGCCGAAGTTAAGAAAGATTAAAGGTATATCTCTAATACCCTCTGGGCTTTCTTGGCCTGTTTATAGGATGCAATTACCTTTACCATTTACTATACACAAAACTAAAATATTTTTTGTTTTGAAGGGTGTGAAAATAACGTGTCACAATGAGAGGAATAAGTATACCTCATGACAGCGTAGAGAATAATTTGGCTTATTGTTTGTCATGGTTCGGTCTTGCAATTTGGAGGTGGCCCTTTCTGAATTCGGTCGTAACACCACCTAACCTGACTGAGGTTTATCAAGTTTTGCTTAATCTCTTGAGACAAATTCGAGGAAGATAATGATGATAATAATAATAATAACAAATAAAATAGTAGGAAAATGGAGGAAATTACATGACAGGAACATTTATACTCTCTGTCTTGCACCAAACATAATTAGGTCGTTCATTCCGTGGGTGATGTTGAGACAGACACGCGATCATAAGGGAAGGCAGGAGGTGAATAGGTACCAAATTTAATGAGGAAAACTTGAGAAAGAAAGTCACTTGATAGCCATAGATGCACAGGAAAAGATCATACCGAAAGTGGCCTTAAAATGGCAGGGTTTTGGGAGCATACTGGACTCAGGTGGTTCATTATGAGGTCCACTGGTGGATTATGGCATTTTTATGACAGATTTCCTTGAAACTCAATACAGGACAGGAGCATTAGTGTTGGAGTGTACGGCCTCCAGATAAGAAGAGTAGCTGCGAACTGACTGAATTAGTAGTCATGGACAGCCGACAAGGGTGGTCCTCTAGATTGGTGGGCATGGGAGTCGAGACTTGGACAGATCCTGTGGAATGACCTAATCAATGTACAAGGGACATGAAACTTGGAACTTGTGAAGAGAACTCCATATAGGCTAGGACAGAGGTGTCGACAAGGCTGTTGCGGACCCCGTGGCTGCGGGGTCGTTAAGGTTCATGGCGCGACCAAAATTTTGTGGGTTTGCATTCGGACTAGTTTCCGTCCTTCTGACAGACGGCTGGGAGTAGAATCGCTAATAATTACATGTAGAAACTCAGTTAACATTTGGCACAAGCCCCAGTTATTGAGTCTCTTGGGCCTGAACGTTTATCTTTGCCGATGAGTTAGAGTCTCTGACGACCATGACAAGAGAATTAGCGAAGTGTGTGTTAGATGTAGTGTCAGTACAAGAAGTCAAATGGGACAAGTACAGCACTATCAGTATAAAATTACATATTTTTTCCTGTAGTGTTGCGGCCCAACACGGGCCACGGCCTCCTTATTCTTGAGGTTTCTAGATCACACAAAACGACGCATCACAGTCGGTAGGACTCCTCTGGACGAGTGATCAGCTCGTCCAATAGACCTCTACCTGACAACACACAACACTCACAACAGCACTCACAACAGGCAAACATCCATGCCTCTGGCGGGATTCTAACCCACAATCTCAATTGGCGAGCGGCCGCAAGGCCACTGGAACCGGCAGAAATTACCAACTAGATTCTCGAAAACACAAACTTAGTAGGAAATCATGGCACGGAAAGAAATATTTGGATAAACCGATGCAGATAGAGTATGATATTACATTTTTTTTAGATAAATATTGCGTGATAACGGGGACAGAATTGAGGTGGCCCAGAATAATACCCAGTGGTGGTATCTTACAGCCTTAGCATGAAGATGGCCACTCTCTTCCATCTAGTGATGAGGTTAATAAATATTAAGGACATATTTACAATCTTACAATAATACTTTTTCAAAGCTTGGTTCTTAAAGATAAAGACAAAAATCATCACACATTTAAAGATGTGTTCCTGGCTTTCTGTCTCTCCTGTCTCCATTTTTTCTCCTTCTTTGTTCTACACTTGCTTGTACCATCAATTTAAATTACGCTTGTCTATAAGGGAGGACGTAATTTAATGGAAACAAAAAAAGACTTGCGAGTAGCTGATGTATCTCGAATCCCAGCCCCTCGCGCTACGAAACTTCCATAGACCAACTCTTCATTCAACTACCAACACGATAAATCAAAAATCGGTTGCAATTAATTTTGATTTATACACGCATACATCGGACTGCCGTACCGTCGCCCTCCAAACAACCATTACATATCATTATAAATACATAATTTTCAGTAACGGTTGCTTATTTCATATCCAATGCCAATCAGGTGGCATGTAGTGAAATCACGTGCCGTATCTGCTGGGAATTTGTTCTAGAACTGACAATATAAGAAGAAGAACCACAGCAAAACTAAATCAAACCGGAACTCCTTCTCGAAAAGCAAATATTTGCTTAAACTGTCAAGAAATGCCCTCTTTTTAAAATTAAAGCCTGAAGTTCATTGCAGTTGTCACAAAAGAACTTTAATTTTCCTTAACCTGAGTCAGATTAATCGAAAAAGCACTAATAAACCCTGTTTGTTTAGGATACGTTTTCGTATTTTCCTCAAATATACTTGTGTTCGAAGTTGTTTCTTATACTCGGGCTAGAATTTCGTGCGCAATTTTCATCCCTGTAGGTCGCCCTGTATGTCCTACATGCCTTCCATACAGAAAGGGACAAATAACAACATTAACAACAACAGCTATAATAAAAACTCTAACATCATGTCTTCAACAATGAACATGACGTTCAGGTGACCGTGAATCGTGATAAATTCCGTCTGCCTGTCCGTCTGTCTGTCCGCACGGAACAACTCGGCTCCCATTGGACGGATTTTTATGAAAATTTACATTTGAGTATTTTTCGACATCTCTCGGCAAAATTCAAGGTTCATTAAAATCCAACAAGAATAATGGATACTTTACCTGAAGTCCTAAATACATTATGATAATATCTCGCTGAATTCTTCTTAGAGTGAAGAATGCTTCAGACAGAATTTGTAGAGAAATCATAACACACAATTTATGTTCAATAACATGTTTCCGAAAATCGTACCGTTTATGAGTAATGTGGAAAAATATATACAGCCGGGCAGGCCACACGTGACAGTATATTACGGCACATGCGATCTGCATGCTGGGTAACTAAGGTTACAGACACACACTAAGAATATGTGCAGTTATTGCTTTTCTATGACAATGGTTACGAATGCGAGCCTCAGTGTGTTATACGTACGTTTCCTGTCTTGTACGCAGGCGACACTGCACAACTGATATATCTTTGAAGAATCCGCGAATTACATTTGAGTATTTAATGAAGGGTCTGAAATCATCACAGCAGTGTTGACGAAGATTCAAGGTTTGTGGAATATGGCGCCAAGCCGATTGGTAAATAACTATGTTGCAGAGGAGTTTTCGGCTTCCCTCTTCAGGTTATTCTCAGTGTAGTACAAGAGGGTTGATTCTTCTTGAGATTTCCTGAAAACCGAGGCAGGGAGCTCCTTCGAAAGACGCAAATAATTCCCCAAAGTACGAGGCGCCACAGTCCAGAATACATGTATCGACAGTCACGTTGGTAGCACTGCAAAAGATGCTGGATATAAAAAAACGAAAACCTTTCCCTCATATCTGCTAGTTGCAATACACTGCCCTTTGCGGACTAACAGTTCTGTGACCTGTGTTTTGAGGTTTCACGCGATTAAATTCAGTAAAATATTAACGACTGACTGCCGCTTCAGTTTGATTCAAACAAACCAATATTTTAGAGGCCAACCCCGTCTTCATCATAAGGGTTCTGCAGGTAATGGAGACGGGGTCGTTCTCTGATATATTAGTTAGTTAGTTTGTTTGTTTGTTTGTTCAACCTGAAACAGCTGTCAGTGCATGAGGAATTTTTACTTCTTATGGAGACGTTTACAACTTGGCTGCTGGCATGATAAAATGTGCCACACAACAACAGACGTGTGATCTGATTTTGAAATCAGGGATTGGAAATCTGAAATAATTTACTTTGTAATTACGAATTTAGTGTCCGATCCATATTTAAGAAAAGGCGGGAATTCTCAAAACAGGGCTAAATGTAAGCAATGATACGCTTTCTGGACGACAATTGATTAAAATGCTGTAAGGTTATAGAAAGGCTTGATCATCGAATACAGGACAACCGAAGAATCTACACTGTTTATCTGCAATCAATATCACGCGTGATGAAACATGCGGCGCAAGAATAGTTTATGGCGCAAACATTAATATTTTATACAGTTGGAATCTTTTTGACCCTCGGAACAAATCAAATTGCAAGACAGGTAATTACGTACTGGCTCATGTATTATTAAGTTTATCATTATTACGTCACACACGCAGTAAAATTCACTCTAATTTTGCACTTAATTTCTTATCATTAACAGAACCACTAACCGGTTACAACCCCCACATGCCTGTGTTTATTTCTTTAACCTTTTGGCGCCGGAATTATTTTTTT